>WNGG01003605.1_pt1 | contig 19771 bp, 18 predicted proteins | sample 5400661 | NCBI WGS metagenome assembly WNGG01 (sample SAMN13153372, study PRJNA577476) | soil metagenome | isolation source: 100 cm soil or saprolite under Garry oak tree replicate 1 | place: USA:California | collected 2016-06-15
CCGCGGTCGGCAGCGGCGCCGGCCGCCCCGTCGCGCACCGCCCCCGGCAGGCCGGCCAGGTCGGCTTCCGCCCCCAGCAGCACCGTCTGGGAGTCCTCCTCGGCGAGCACGTTCTGGCTGAACTTCGTGTAGAGGCCGGCGAGGCGCTGGTTCAGCTCGGCGAGCCTGGCCTTCGCCGCCGCGTCGAGCTTCGCGCCCGCGCGCACGAAGGTGGTGTAATCGAGCCACAACAGCCGCTGCTGCTCGGACGTGAGCTTCAGCCGGCCGCGCGCGGCGTACACGGCGTCGATGCGCGCGAACAGCTTGGCGTTCTGGAAGATCCGGTCGTTGAGCTCGGCCAGCTTGGGCGACATCTCCCGCTGGATGCCCTGCACCTCCGCATCGTTCATGGTGGAGGTGTAGACGCCGTAGGCCGTGGTGACCCGGTCCAAGGTGTGGCCCGCGCGCTCCATGGCGGCGATGACGTTGTCGAACGACGGCGGGGCGGGCTCGGCGGCGATGCGATCGATCTCCGCCAGGTTCTCGGCCATCGCGGCTTCGAGCGCCGGCTTCAAATCGGCGGGCGTGAACCGGCCGAAGGGAGGCACGCCGCCCCAGGGACCCGACCAGGGCGCGAGCAGCGGGTTCACCTGGGCCACGGCCGCCTTGTCGCTGGAGCTGGAGCGGGGGGAAGCGTCATCGGGCTTGGCGGGCTGAGCCGCGCAGCCGACCAGGGCGGCGAGCACCGGCGCAAGCGCGGCGGTCGTCCGGAGAGGAGCGGGAAAGGTCATGTTCCATCCGTGGAGGGGGTCTCGAGCGGATACGATCGGCCGGACCCACGACCGGACGCAGGCCACGGAATCCACCGGCTGGTCCTCACGCCCGGCGGACGCCTCGTTTCTCGTTCCACGCGTCCCGCGCCGCCTGCTGCTGACGCTTGCTCAGCTTTTCCTGGTGGACGTCGCAGATGTAGCCGAAGCGCGGTCCCCGCGAGCGGTTCTTGCACCCGTCCACGCGGCACCGCATGTCCAGCTTCTGCCGCGCCGCCCGCTTCCCGAGGCCGGCTGAACCGAGCTCCCGCCGGGCGCGGGTGGCGATTTCACCGGCGAGTTGGGCCACGAAGCGGTCGAGAAGCGTCGATAATCGATGATTGGTAGGCACCCGCCGACCCCCTGGGCTCGAAATCGAGCCGCCGTGGCCGGATTTCTAGCCTCGTTTGATTTGCGGGTCCAGCGGCTGGTTTTGCCCTCGCGATATTCGCTAGTGCCGGCCGGGGGATATGGCTCCGGGTTGCTTTTCTTGTGCAGCCTGGCCGCTCGGCTATCGTCGGTGCGGGAGGTCCTGCGATGTCGATGCGGCTGTTCTTCGTGCTCGTGACCGTACTGGGTTCGGCATACCTCTTGTTCAGCGACCGCGGAGACCGCAAGGTCGCGATCGCCGCCCTGGCGGTCTCGGGCTTCGGGCTGCTGCTGCAGCTGAACGTGATCACGTTGCACCTGCGCTATGCCCGCACCGTCGTGTGGGCGGCGATCGCCGTCTGCGCCGCGCTGTCGTGGATGCGCGACGGCTCCAAGGCCGCGTCCACCGTGGCCGCGAGCATGGTCTTCGTCTCGGCGCTGACCGTCGCGCTCTCCCTCCGGCTGTTGCACTGAGACGGATCACATCAGCTCGGCGATGACCGCCCGGGCGTTCTCCTCCGACACGTCCAGCGGCCGGTGCGCCAGCGGACCGCCCTCGGCCAGCACCGGCTCCAACTCGTCCAGCGCGGGCACGGCCTCGTTCCGGTAGAACAGCCCGATGGGGATGTCGTCTCCCCAGAGGCCGCCCTTCTCGATCGCGGCGTGGAAGTCCGAGGGATCGTGGCCCATGTCCTCCAGCTTCCGCGTGCGCTGCTTGAAGAACTCGTGCGTGTTCTCCTTGTTGTAGGTCACGCAGGGGCTGAACACGTCCACGAAGGCGAACCCCTTGTGCTCGATGGCGCCCTTGATCAGCTCGATGAGGTGCTTCTGCTGCCCCGAGAAGCCGCGCGCGACGTAGGTCGCCCCGCAGACGATGGCGAGCGGGATGGCGTTGACCGGGTTCTCCACGCTGCCGTGGGGGGTCGACTTGGTCTTCATCCCCTTGCGGCTGGTGGGCGAGACCTGGCCCGTGGTGAGACCGTAGATCTGGTTGTCCATCACGATGTAGGTGAGGTCGAGATTGCGGCGCATCGCGTGCACGAAGTGGTTCCCGCCGATGCCGAACCCGTCGCCGTCGCCGCCGGTCACCACCACCTTGAGGCCGTGATTGCCCAACTGCGCGCCGCTCGCGACCGCCAGCGCGCGCCCGTGCAGCGTGTGCATGCCGTAGGTGTTGATGTAGCCGGGCAGGTTCGAGGAGCAGCCGATCCCGCTGATGGTCAGCACCTCGTGCGGGTGGAGGCCCAGCTCGGCCACCGCCGACTTGAGCGCGTTGAGCACGCCGAAGTCGCCGCAGCCCGGGCACCAGTCCGGCTCCGCCTTGCCCTTGAATTCCTTGACCGGCAGCGGCGCGCGCCTCGGCCTCTGCACCAGCGCCGTCCTCGTCTTGGTGACTGCCGGTCCGGCCATTCCCGCCTCCTATCGCATTTGGGGGACACCATAAACATGGTGTCCCCTCCGCTATACCCGGATCTCGTGCACCGGGACGTACTTCTTCGTCTTGCCCGCGAGCACCTTCCGGACGCCCTCCACCACGTGGTGGGGCATGAACGGCTCGCCGTCGTACTTGCGGATGTGGGCGTCGGCCACCACCCCCGTCTCCGACCGCAGGTAGCGCGCGAACTGCCCGCTGTAGTTGTTCTCGACGATGACGATCTTCCGCGCGTTGGCCAGCGCCTGCTGGATGGCCTCGACGTGGAGCGGGACCATCCATTTGACCTGGAGATGGTTGGCGCGGATCCCTTCCCGCTCGAGCTTCTCGACCGCCTCGGCGATCACGCCCCAGGTCGAGCCCCATCCGACCAGCGTGACCTCGGCGTCCGCGGCCCCGGCCAACCTGGGCGGGTCGATGAGAAGCAGGGCGCCGTCCATCTTGCGCTGCCTTCGCTCCATGATCGCCTGGCGCTTGTGCGGATCGGTGAACTCGTCGCTGATCAGGACGCCGCGCTCGTCGTGCTCGTCGGTGGCGACCACGTGCGCGTGGCCCGGCGTCCCGGGCAGCGCGCGCGGCGCCACGCCGCTCTCCGTCTGGCGGTAGCGCTCGTAGCCCTCGCCGGAGGGCACGGGAGGGCCGTCGAGCCCGATCACCTCGCCGCGGTCGCGCGGCGGATTGAAGTCCAGCTCCGCCGGGTCGAGGCTGCTGAAGCCCTCCGATTCCAGCAGGTCGGCCAGCACGATCCCGGGGCACTGGAAGCGGTCGGCGAGGTTGAAGATCTGCGGGATGGTGTGGAAGCAATCGGCGATGCTGATCGGCGCCGCGATCAGGCGCGGGTAGTCTCCCTGGCCGGCGCCCAGCACCTGCCAGAGGTCGCCCTGCTCCGTCTTGGTCGGAACGCCCGTGGCCGGGCCGGCCCGCTGCACGTTGATGCAGACGACGGGGATCTCCATCATCGCCGCCGCGCCCAGCGCCTCGGTCATCAGCGCGAACCCTCCACCAGAGGTCGCGCATAGGGCGCGGCAGCCGGTGTGCGCGGCGCCGATGGCCATGTTGATGACGCCGATCTCGTCCTCGACCTGCCGCACCATGATGCCCAGCTGCCGCGCGTGCCGCGCCATCCACATCAGCACGCCCGTCGACGGGCTCATCGGGTAGGCGCAGTAGAACTTCACCCCCGCGGCCACGCCTCCCATCGCCAGGCACTCGTTGCCGGTGGCGACCGCCAGGGGCTTTTTGGTGTCGGGCAGCGCGAACGGATAGGGGCGGAAGTGCGCGCCGGCGTATTCGTAGCCGGCGCGTGCCACGGCGACGTTCTCCGCGACCACCGCGTCGCCCTTCCGCTCGAACTGCTCCGCCAGCATCTCCTCGAACGGCCGGCACTCGACGCCGACGAGGCGCAGCACGGCGGCGACGGCGGCAGTGTTGTAGTGGAGAGGGCTCTTCGCCAGCTGGGCCAACGGAAGCGGGCAGAGCTGCACGCCGTCCGCCGCGCCTTCGGGGTTCACCTTGCCGCCGTCGAAGAGGACCGCCGAGCCCGGGCGCATCCGCCGGACGTGGCGGTCCATCGTGTCCTGGTTGAGGGGGATCAGCATGTCCAGCTCGTCGCCCATGCAGCGCACGGGCGCCTCGCCGGTCCGGATGGTCAGGAAGGTGTGACCGCCGCGGATGATCGACTGGTAGGCGTTGTAGGCGTTGATGTGCAGGCCCCGGCGAACGAACAGCTTCGCGAGGAGGGTGCCGGGCGTCGCGACGCCCTGGCCTGCGGCCCCACCGATTCCGACCGAAAAATCAGGCTGCGCCATCGCGCCCGCCGATGGGCGGCTCTACCTCGTCCCGCCCGCGGAGATTGTGGGGTGTTTCTATTCGGCGCCCATCGCCGAGTCACGCCGCGGAGCGTCGTGCTCACTGAGAGGGCGACCCCTCGCCGAACCCGTGGACGACCGCTCGAGCCGGCCGCTCGTTCACGGAGAGCTGGAAAACGTCCGGCCGGGCGTAGTGCCCGGCGACGTCGAAATCGTACTTGCCGCGCGCGATCTCGTCGAGGTCGAGCTCGGCGAACAGGATCGTCTCCTCGTCGAAGGCAGGGCCCGCGAGCACCTTTCCCAGCGGGTCGACGATGCAGCTGCCGCCCCGCATGAGCAGCGTCTCCGGCGAGTCGCCCAGGGCGTTGGGGATGTCGGCCGGAAGATCGCTGCGGCGCAGCACCTGGCAGGCGCTGAGCACGAAGCACCTTCCCTCGAGCGCGACGTGGCGCATCGTGGGCAGCCAGGTTTCCCGATCGTCGGCGGTCGGCGCGCAGTAGAGCTGCACCCCCTTCGAGTACATCGCCATGCGCAGCATCGGCATGTAGTTCTCCCAGCAAATCACCGCCCCCATGCGGCCGAGCCGGGTGTCGAAGACCGGGAGCGTCGAGCCGTCCCCGAAGCCCCACACCAGGCGTTCCGCCGCGGTGGGCATCAGCTTGCGGTGCTTGCCCAGCAAGCTGCCGTCGTCCCCGAAGAAGAGGACGGAGCAGTAGAGGGTCCCGCCCTCGCGCTCGATCACGCCCACGACGAGGTGCACGTGGTGCTCGCGCGCCATCTTCGCCATGCGGTCGACGTCGGGTCCGGGCACCTCGACCGCGCTGTCGAAGTACCGCCGGAAGTGGTCGCGGCCCTCGCGGGTCCGCCTGCCCACCACGGCGCCGAAGTCGAGCCCCTTCGGGTACGCGGACACGAAGGCCTCGGGAAAGACGGCGAGCTCGGCTCCCTTTTGCGCGGCCTGCGACAGCAGCGTTCCCAGCTTCTCCAGGCTTCGCGCGCGGTCGAACGCTACCGGCGCCGCCTGGACTACCGCCGCTCCGACTTTCATCGTGCACCTCGAGCCACCACCGCATTCAGCGGCGCTGCGCTTTCTCACCATACCCCTTGCAAAAACGCTCGCTAGGGACCGGTAGGGAGCGGAGCGATGACGCGACCGGACTTGCAACGGATGCCCGTTGGAGTTTTACGGGCCCGTCTAGGGGGCCGCTCCAGCGCCAAGCCATGCGTCGAAGCGGCCTGTTTCTCGGGACGTCAACAGTCGCGCCGTCGCAGGAGGCCACAACATGCCAGTCACGCGCAGGGATCTGCTCGCGCAGCTCGGAGTCACCGCAGCCGCCACCCTCGGAGCTTCCGCCGCAGGCCTGGGCGTCGCCGGGATCGCCCGCGCGCAGGAGAAGCCGAAGGGCGCCATCCCGGACAAGCCGTTCCGCATCGGGCACATGACTTTCTTCACCGGCCCGGGCGCGGTGCTGGGCGAGCCCATGTACAAGGGCAACCTGCTCGCCGCCGAGGAGATCAACGCGCAGGGCGGCCTTCTGGGGAAGAGGAAGATCGAGGTCCTCAAGGCCGACGAAGCGGCGGGGACCGACGCGAACGTGAAGGAGATGCGCCGGCTCAAGCTGTCCGAGAAGATCGACATGTTCATGGGGATCACCTCGAGCGGCAACACGCCCGCCCTGGGCCCCGCGGCCGAGGAGCTGAAGCTCCTCACCATCTTCATCGACGGGTGCACCGATTTCCTCTTCGACAAGGCGGTCCCGAATCCGCGCTACGTCTTCCGGATCACCAACATCCAGTCGGCGGACGGGTCCACCTGCGCGCTCGCCGTCGCCATGACCTGGCCCGACGTGAAGAAGGTGGCCCACATCCACCCGGACTACGCGTACGGCAGGAACTGCTACGACCACTTCAGCATCGTCTCCAAGAAGCTGATGCCGAAGGCGCAGAACGTCTCGGAGGCGTGGCCGAAGCTCTTCTCCACCGACTTCACTCCGCACATCACCAAGACGCTCGCGGCCAAGCCCGACCTGCTCGTGACCTCGGTGTGGGGCGGCGACTACGTCTCCTTCTACAAGCAGGCGCTGCAGCACGGGCTGTTCAGCAAGATGAGGGTCGCCACCACGCTCGCGCTGGGCACCGCGCCCCAGGCGATCGGCAAGGATCACCCGGAGGGCGTGCTCGCCGGCGTCCACGCCAACTACCACTTCAGCTATCCGCCGGGGAACCGCTGGCCGCTCAACAAGAGCTTCGTGGAGAAGTACCACGCGAAGTTCAACGAGTACCCGAACTTCCAGGCGGAAGGCGCCTACACCGCGACCCACGTACTCAAGACGGCGGTCGAGAAGGCGAACAAGCTGGCCGGCGGCTGGCCGGACGACGACGCGATCATCTCGCAGATCGAGGGCATGATGCTGGCCGGGCCCGGAGGGTACGTCTACATCCGCCCGGACAACCACCAGGGCTACAAGGACGCGATCACGGGTTTCAGCAAGAACGTGCCCGAATACCCGTTCCCGATCCTCGATCCGGACCGGATCATCACCATCCCGATCCGGAACATCACGGCGCCCCCCGGCTGGCCGAAAGGCGAGCCGACCTCGACCTATACCTGGATCGATCAGACCTGGCCGACGGTGAAGCAGGCGTAGCCCAAGCAGCTCGCACAGGCTGGATTATCTCCTGACGCCGTGGACATCCTCGTCATCCATGTCTTCAACGCGCTCCTCTACGCGTCGGTGCTCTTCCTCATCGCGGGAGGGCTGAGCCTCATCTACGGCGTGATGAGGATCGTCAACCTGGCGCACGGCAACCTCTATGCGTTCGGCGCGTACGTGACGGCCTGGGTGGTCGGCCAGTGGCTCGCGGGCGCGAACATCGTCCTGCTCTACGTGCTGCTGCCGGCGGGCGCGTTCGCGGCGGCCCTGCTCGGAGCGATCCTCGAACCGACGCTGCTCAGGCCGTTCTACCGGCGGGCCGAGGAGTACCAGCTCCTGGTCACCTTCGGCCTGCTGATGATCCTCGAGGACCTCATGCACTTCCTCTGGGGTCCGTATCCGCTCTCGGCGAGCGCGCTGTTCGAGAACATGGGGAGCGTCGCGATCGGCGGCTCGGTGTACCCGCGGTACAACCTGCTCGTCGTCGCCATCGGGGGTCTCGCGGCGCTCTTCCTCTGGATGTTCGTCTACAAGACGAGGTTCGGCGTGGTGCTCCGGGCGACCTCGCAGGACATGCGGCGCGCGTCCGCGATGGGCGTCAACGTCAACCGCGTCTACATCCAGGCCTTCACCATCGGCTGCTTCATGGCGGGGCTGGGTGGCGCGATCGTGGTGCCGGGCCAGTCGGCGGTGCTCGGGATGGGCGTCGACGCGCTGGTGCTCGCCTTCGTGGTCGTGGTGGTCGGCGGCCTGGGCAGCCTCGAGGGCGCCCTGTTCGGAGCGCTGATCGTGGGGGTCGTCCGGGAGATCGGCGTCTCGGTGTTCCCCGAGGTCGAGCTGGCGGTGCTGTACCTGATCGCGGTGATCGTGCTGCTGGTGCGCCCCGCGGGGCTGTTCGGCCGGACGGCATGAGCACTCTCCCGCTCACGCTCCAGGCGCGCTCGCCGATGAAGGTCCTGCCCTGGGCGGTGCCGATCGCCGTGCTGCTCTTCGCCCTGCCCCACGCGATCGACCCGTACAAGACCATCCTGCTCTCCTACGGGCTCGTGATGGGGATCGCCGCCCTCGGCTTCAACCTCCTGCTCGGCTACACCGGCCTGCTCTCCTTCGGCCACTCCGCGTACTTCGGCGTCGGCGCCTATGCGGTGGCGATGATGTTCAAGTACCTGCACGTGCGGTCGATGGAGCTGTTCCTGCTCGGCGCGATCGTCGCCTCCCTGGTGGTCAGCGCGCTGTTCGGCTTCGTCTGCGTGCGATACACGCGCATCTTCTTCGGCATCCTCACGCTGGCGCTCTCGCAGGTTTTGTGGAGCCTGGCGTTCAAGTTCTACCCGATCACCGGCGGGACCGACGGCCTCCGGGTGCCGACGCCCACCCTCCTGGGCCTTCCGATCGAGACCGGAGGAGACAAGATCCTCTTCCTCGCGCGCAACTACTATTACTACGTGCTCGGGTTCTTCCTCGCCTGCGTGCTGGTGATGTGGATCATCGTGCACTCGCCCTTCGGGAAGGCGCTCCAGGCGATCCGCGACAACGAGACCCGCGCGGAATTCATCGGTGTCCACATCCGGCGCTACCGGTTCGTCGCCTTCCTCGTCTCCGGCGTGTTCACCGGGATCGCCGGCGCGCTCTGGGCTCCGCTCAACGGGCTCACCACGCCGGACATCCTCTACTGGCCGTTCTCGGGCGAGATCGTCTTCATGACCGTGCTCGGCGGCTTCCGCACCTTCTCGGGCCCCATCATCGGCGCGGTCGCCTTCAACTATCTGAAAACCTCGGCCGTGGGCTTCACGACCTACTGGCAGGCGTTGCTCGGCGCGATCCTGGTGTTCCTCGTGCTCGCCCTCCCCGCCGGCATCGTCGGAACGGTGGTGCAGCTCATCCCCCTCGCCCGGAAGCGGCTCTCCCGATGAACCTGCTCCAGACGACCAAGCTCACCAAGCATTTCGGCGAGACCCGCGCGGTGGACGGCGTCGATTTCACCGTCAACGAGGGCGAGGTGCTCGCGCTGATCGGCTCGAACGGAGCGGGGAAGACGAGCCTCGTCAACGTGATCAGCGGGCTCCTTCGTCCCGACTCCGGCAGCATCGTCTTCCGCGGCGCGGAGGTGACCGGCCTGTCGGTCCACGACCGGATCCACGCCGGCATCGCGCGCAGCTTCCAGCTCGTCAACCTGTTCGACCAGCTGACGCTCCTGGACAACGTGGCGCTCTCGATCTTCTCCCGCGAGGACCTGACGCGAAAGCTCCTCGCCCTCGCCGACCACCACCGCGCCGTCTGGCAGGAGGCGTTCGAGATCCTCCGCCAGTTTGGCCTGGCCGTCAGCTCGACGCAGCTCGCCGGCGGGATCTCGCAAGGGGAGCGAAAGCTGCTCGACGTCGCGGTCGCGTTCGCGCTGCGGCCGCGGCTCCTCTTCCTCGACGAGCCCACCAGCGGCGTCAGCACGCGCGAGAAGGCGCCGATCATGGACGTGATCACCTCGGTCGTCCGCTCGAACAACATCACGGCGGTGATCATCGAGCACGACATGGACGTCGTCTTCAAGTACTCGGACCGGATCGTGGCGATGCACCAGGGCTCGATCCTGGCGAGCGGCACGCCCGACGAGATCCGGCGGAACGAGGCGGTGACCACGAACTTGCTCGGGACCGCGCATGCTTGAGATCGAGGCCATCGATACCTGGCGCGGACCGGCGCAGATCCTCCGCCGCGTGTCGCTCAACGTGGGAAGCAGGGAATCGGTGTGCCTGGTCGGCCGGAACGGCGCGGGGAAGACGACCACCATCGACAGCATCATCGGGCTGCTCCCGGTGCGCTCCGGGAAGATCGGCTTCCAGGGGCGCGAGATCGGCGGGCTCCCGCCGCACCAGCGGGCGCGGCTCGGCATCGGCTACGCGCCCGAGGACGCCGGGCTGTTCACCGACCTGACGGTGGCGGAGAACTTCCAGGTCTGCCGCTGGATGGCCGAGGCTTCCGGGCGGCAGGACCAGGTGTCCGAGGCCGAGACGGACCGGCGCATCTATGCCGTGTTCCCCGAAGTGCAACAGTTCACGCAGCGGCGCGGCCTGTTCCTGAGCGGGGGCCAGAAGAAGATGGTGGCCATCGCCCGCGCGATGGCGCTCTCACCGGCCGTCCTCCTGCTCGACGAGCCGTTCGAGGGCCTCGCTCCGGTCGTGGTGACCCGCTTCATCGAGGCGGTGAAGAAGATCAAGGAGATGGGCATCTCGGTCCTGATCGCCGAGTCGAACCTCGCGAACGCGGTCCGGGTCGCGGACCGGCTCTATGCGATCGACCGGGGCGAGATCATCTACCAAGGGGATCCGCGGCAGGTATTCGAGAACGAAGACGTGATGAAGACGATCCGGGGGTAGCCTGCTGCTCGCTACGCCATGAAGGGCCTCACCTCGCAGCGGTTCGTGCTCGGCTTCGCGTCGCTCCTGGCGATGGTCCTCGCCTACACGCTGCTCTCCAACGCCCGCCTCTTCCGCCCCGAGGTCGTCCCCCCAGCGCAGGAGATAGCCGTCGCCTTCACCGAGCTGGTGGTGGGTACCCGTCCGCCTCCCGTGACCGGAGGCGACTTCCACGCCGGCCACCACCACTCCAGCGATCACGTGGGCACCCTGCTGCAGCAGGGCGTGACCCTCCAGGGCTCGCTCGCGGTCACCGCCGCCCGGGTCCTGTTCGGTCTCGCCGCCGGCGTGCCCCTCGGCGTCCTGCTGGGCGTCTTGATGGGCTGGAGCCGGCGCACCGACGACTACCTGCACCCCATCTACGTGCTGCTCCGGTCGGTGCCGCCGCTGGCGCTGATCACGTACGTGATGCTCTGGCTCGGCCACGGCGAGGCGCACCGGCTGATCCCCGTCGCGTACGCGGTCGCGGCGACGATGGTCATCCCCGCCTACCACGGCGTGCGCGACGTGGCCGCGACGTACGTGGTGGCGGCGCGCTCGCTGGGCGCGCGGCGGTGGCTCCTGGTCAGGAAGGTCGTCCTCCCCGCGGCGGGCCCGGCCGTGCTCGCGGGGCTCCGGTACGCCGTCGCGATCGCCTGGATGACCGCGGTCGGCGCCGAGATGCTGATGTCGGAGAACGGGATGGGGAACCTGATCGTCGGCGGTGGCCTGTGGGCGTCGCGGACGCAGACGAAGGCCGATCCGGCGGTGGTCATCGTGGGCATCGTGGCCCTCGCGGCGGCAGGCTGGGCGATGGACGCTCTGGCCAGGGCGGCGACCGCCCGGCTCACGCGGTGGGTGAGGTGACGGGATGTTGCCGACGCTCCGCATCCGGGGAACGCGGGCGCTCTTGAGCGTGGGCGCGCTCGCGGTGGTGTACGGGATCGCCGCCGAGATCGGGCGCGGCCGGTTGCCGGACCGGATCTGGCTGGGCACCCACTACGTCGAGAACGTCCAGCTGCTCCCGCCCTATCGGTCGCTCCTGGAGGAAACGGTATTCCTGCTGGAATCGGGCATCCTCCCCAGCAGCATCGCGGTGAGCGCCGGCAGGGTGCTGCTCGGCTTCGTCCTCGGCGGGGCCTTCGGCATCCTGCTCGGGATCGCGACCGGCCGCGCCGCGCGCGCGGAGTACCTGGCCGACCCTTGGGTGACGTTCTTCCGGTTCACTCCGGCGCTGGCGCTCTTGCCCTTGTTCGTGCTGTGGTTCGGGTACGGCGAAGGCTCGAAGGTCCTGCTCATCGCCGCCAGCGTCGCGGTCGTCACGCTGTTGGGAGCGCACCAGGGCGTCCGGAGCGTGCCGCGCGTCTATCTCGAGGCAGCCTCCGCGCTGGGCGCCAGCCCGGGTCTCGCGTTCCGGAAGATCGCCCTGCCGGCAGCGTTACCATACATCTTCGCCAGCCTGCGCATCGGGCTCGGCCTCGCCTGGGTGACGATCGTCGTCGCCGAGCTGATCGACGCGAGGATGCCGAGCCTCGGCTACCTGCTCACGCTCGCCGGCGCCTACCCGCGGGTCCCGACGATGGTGGTCGGGATCGCGACCATCGGCGCGCTCGTGCTCGCCTTCGACCTGCTCGCGCTGGCCGCGCACGCGAAGGCCACCCGCTGGATGAGGCGGACCGCGTGACCGCAGGCGACCCGCCGAAGCTCCGCCTCCAGGCGGTGGACGTCGGGTTTACCTATTCCGGCCCGACCCCGACACAGGCGCTGGAAGCCCTCTCCCTCGAAGTGCATGACAGCGAGTTCGTTGCCGTGCTCGGCCCGGTGGGCTGCGGAAAGACCACCCTCCTCCGCATCTTCGCCGGCTTCCTGCGGCCCTCGGCGGGGTCGGTCCGCTGCGACGGCGCCCTCGTCGAAGGTCCGGGCCGCGAGAAGGGATACGTGCTCCAGGAGGACGCAATCTTTCCCTGGATGACCGTCCGGGAGAACGTCGAGTTCGGGCTCCTGGCCAGAGGGGTCGACCCCGCTGCTCGCGGGGTGGTGAGCCGCGAGCTGATCCGCCTCATCGGGCTGTCGCGATTCGAGGACGCGTACCCGAAAGAGCTGTCGGCGGGCATGGCGAAGATGGTGGAGGTGGCGCGCGTGCTCGCCACCGACCCGGCCATCCTCCTCCTCGACGAGCCGTTCGGCGCGCTCGACGCGCAGACGCGCGCCCGGATGCAGGACGAGCTGGCGCGGCTGTGGGAACGGCGGCGCAAGACGGTGCTCTTCGTGACGCACGACGCGGAGGAAGCCCTCTACCTGGCCGACCGGATCGTGGTGCTCTCCCCGCGTCCGGGCCGAGTGAAGGCCGACTTCCCGGTGGACCTCCCCCGGCCGCGTTCGCTGGAGGCCCGGTTCTCCCCGGCCTTCGCGGCGCTCAAGCGCCGGGTCTGGGAGACGCTCGGATAGCGCGGCGGCGCACAGGTCACGGGATGCGTTCCGGCGTCAGAGCCGGACTCCCGCCCCCATGGCCACGCGCAGCGCGAAGGTCGGACCGAACGAGGATCGCGAGGTCGCGGAATCCTCGCTGCGGAACAGGTACGTCGATGCCGAGCCGAGCAGGAACACGTAACCGCGCCGCGCGACGTCGCGAGCGATCCCGATGGTGGGGGAAAGCTGCAGCGCCGCCGTCGTCCGCGCCGGCGCCATCCCCTGCGTGCGGAATCGCTGGACGAGCAGCGCTCCTCCCACCGTGATGCCCAGCTCGATCGAAACGACCCGCAGGTCCCGCACGTGCGCCGCGGAGATCTCCAGGTCGACCTGATCGACGGTCGCCTGGATGCCCGGGTTCGAGAAACTCGCGCGGCACCAACCGAGGCGGGGCTTGAGCGTGACGGAGCGCAGGGCCACTGCTAATCCGACGGCGGCGCCGGGACATACGCCTGCATCGTTGACGAGCGAGCTGCGCAGGCGCGCTTCGGCTTCCACCGACGCCACGGCCGACGCCGCCCCGCCGCCTTTGCGCACCAGCCGGTCGTAGGCAGTCCGTTCGAGGCGGGACTCGTCGAGCGCCACGGCCGCGCCCGCCGGCGCTTCGAAGGCCCCCTCCAGCAGCACGTCGGGGCCGCGGCCGCGGACGAAGTATCGGCCCGCGCGCAGGCTGAGGCGGCGCGACCGGTCGCGCGCGCCGACCTCGCCGACCACCGGACCTTCCTCCGTTCCCTGGAACAACAGCCACGTCCGCCCTTCCGGCAGCTGGACCCAGGCGCGTGTGGGCGCGTTGGCCTCCAGCGTGGCCAGTACCACGTCTCCCATCCCTCGTACTTCGTACTCAAAGGTCGGGTGCTGGATGCCCGCCACCGAGCGGCTGGAGGCACGCAGGGTGGCCTCGTACGCGTACCGGTACGCCTCGTCCAGGGTCACGCGCCCGTCTCCGTTCGCATCGGCCGCGCCCAGGAGGCCCGACACGAGCGCGTGAGTGAAGAAGCTGCCCTTGATCTCGTCCGACTCCTGGCTGTCCTCGGACGCCGAGCTGGAGGTGAGGAACACCGCGCCCTCCCCCGCCACCCGCTCGCCCAGTTGGATGTCGAAGGGCGGGATCGGCGCGCCTCCCTTGACGCGGGTCAGCGCACCGGAGCGGCACGCGTCGAGGATCAGGAGGCGGAGCGTCGCCGCCGAGCCGCGCACCAGCTGCTCCAGCTCGGGCAACTCGAGCGACGTCGCGCCCAGGTGCAGCGCGCCGGCGTCCGCGTGGCCGGAGTAGTAGACGGTCAACATCGCCTGCCGTCCGGCTGCCCGGAGCCGGTCGTTCACCGCGATCAGCGTGCGCCGGACGGTGCCCGCGTCCTCGCCCCGCAAGAGGACCAGGTTCTCGGGACGGACGCCGCCCACTTCCTGCAGCATGGCCGCCACCCGCGCGGCGTCCGTCTCCGCGTAGCTGAGGGCCGCGTCGGGCGGTTGGCCTCGATCGTTGCCCACCACCACGGCGAAGCGCTCCACCTGCGCCGCGGCCGCGGCGGGCAAGAGCACGAGTGCGAGCGCGGTCAGCGCTTGACGAAGCCCCACCGGGTCACCTGGCAGCCGTCGGGAGCGGGGGCGCCGCCGCGTTCGAGCTGGACGCGCAGCGGCTCGAGCTCCACCGGAGAAGAGCAGAACAGTCCCACGATGCGTTCTTCGCCAACGGTCGCGTCGAGCCGCGTTCCGAGCGGCAGCGCCACCTCGGCGCCCGGCCCGACGGCCTCGGCGCGCGCGCCGAGCGGGAAGTACACCGAGCCGCGGCCTTTGGGATCGAGGCTGAGCACCGCGACGTATGCCTTGGCCGGCGCGGTCACCGCGAAGCGCACGGCGTCCCCAGGCGCGACCGTTTCTCCGAGCCCGGCGCGCCGCACCTCTCCCGCGTGCTCGACGTACATGCGGAGCGCGAAGCCCGGCCCCTTCACCCGTTCGCCCGGCGCCCGCGCGAGGAGCAGCAGCGACGCAGCCGCCGCGAGGCAGGCGCCCGCCGCGGCGGCGCGAGGCCAGCGGCGCGCGCGCGGAGCCAACGGCACGACGCGGAGCGGAGGCAGCCGCTCGTCGCGCGCCGCCCGCATTCCCTCCACGGCGCCGGCGCACCGGGAGCACTCCGCGACGTGCTGGCGGACGCGCCGCGCTCCCATTTCGTCCAGCTCGCCGGCGAGGAACCGGTCGAGGTGCAGCGCCGACAGGCAAGCCGGCCAGAGACGATCCGCGAGTCGGGTGCTCATGCGCTCTGCTCCTGACGCGCCAGCGACTGCTGGGCGCGCTCCAACAGGTAGCCCACCTGGCGGCGCGAGCAGCCGAGCGTCTCGGCGACCTCGGCATACGTCATCCCGTCCAGGTGGTGGTACACCGCCGCCGCGGCCGCCTGGGCCGGCATGCGCGCGAGGACGCTGCGCAGCTCGGACAGCGCATCCGGGCTGGGCTCGCCGGCAGGCCCCAAGGCGAGTGCGACGCGGTCCTGCAGCAAGCGCACCCCGGTGCGGCGGTTGCGCAGCTGGTTGAGGCAGAAGTGCGTGGTGGCCTTGTACAGCCAGCCGACCACTGAGCCGGCGCTGCGCAGGTCCTGCGGGGCGCGCAGCAGCGAGGCGAACACCTCCTGGAGCGCTTCCTGCGCGTCGGGCTCGCTCCCCAGGAGCAGGCGCGCCCGCCGGAGCACGACGTGCCCGTGCGAGCGATACAACCCCTCGATCGCGGCGGCGTCTAGCATCATGGGGGGCACCCCGCGGCGGGCCCGAGCCCGACGGTGCCGAGGTCGAGCACTAGCTGCTCGCCGGGAGGCGCCAGCGAGAGCCGGTACGGAGCGCGGCAGAACCAACGCGCCGTCCCCGGGTTGGCGGTGCCGTCGTCCGGCACTCCGCGCTGCGCGAGGTCCGCCGCGCACGCATCCAGCTGCGCGGCGGGCATGCACGAAGGGTCCACCGCCGCGACACGCAGCAGATGGAAGCCCGCCGGCAGGGCCCCACCCAGCCACCACTCCATCAGCGACCCGGGCCAGATGTCGGAGGGGAGGTAGACGATCCAGTGGTTGGCGTCGATGCCGTAGGCCGCATTTTGCGACGCCGGCAGCGCACCGGCAGCGCCGGCCGCGATTCCGTAGGGCACCGCGCCCGCGTTGGCGCGCGCATATGGCACCTGTCCTGGCGCGAGCGTTCGCCGCGCCGCGGCGGGCGGCGGCTGGTACAGGTGCAGCGTGAAGCGGGCCGGGAAACCCGTCTGGACGGGGGCGCGCGTGGCCAGCTCCTGGTCGTTGGTCGAGGGCGGGACGCCCCGCTGCCAGAGCATCGCCGCCTCCAGCGGCGCGACGCCCGCGTTCGAGACGTATCCCTGGAAGGTGGCCAGCGGCTCGCCCAGGTAGCTCCCGTCCGCTTGCGGATCGCACGCGCAGGACAGCGCGGCCAAGGCGAGCAGCGAATGTCGACTGGACTGCATCGGAGGCTCCCGGACGAAGCTCGCCTGTGCTCCTCGAGGACCGCGAGCACGCCCTTCGTGGCAAACGCGCGTTCATTTTGCCCGATCCGGCTGGCCGGCGTTCCTTGTCCATGGTCGTTTCGTCAGGAGTCAATCGATGCGCGCTCACTGCGTTTTCGTCGTCCCGATCCTGCTCGCCGCCTGTGAACGGCGGCAGCCCGCCGCTCCAGCCGACATCCAGGGCCGGGTCAGCCTGGCACGCGCCGCCAGCTGCGAATCGCTGGCACGGACGGTGCAGGACATTGCGGTCCGGCAGATGCGTTCACAGATGGACGCCTCGAAGGTCGGGGCGGTCGCCTCCGGCCTCCCCGCCCCCGCGGGCGGCGCACAGACCCCGCAGACTTCCGGAACGCCGGCCAGCTACTCGACGACCAATGTCCAGGTCGCCGGGGTGGACGAAGCGGACTTCGTCAAGAACGACGGCACGCGCATCTTCGTGCTTTCCGGCCGGAACCTGTTCACGGCGACCAGCTGGCCCCCGCAGGACCTCGCGGTCGCCGGCAAGCTGGAGATCGAGGGCTGGCCGAGCACCATGTTCCTCGAGGACGACCGGGTGGTGGTGTTCTCCAGCATCTGGACGGTGCCGCCGGGCGGCGCCGCGGACCCCCCCGGCGTAACCACGGCCGCGTGCCCGTTGAACGGGTGCTTCTGGGGCTGGTCGACGACCAAGATCACCGTGGTGGACGTGAGCCTCCTCTCCGCCCCAACGGTCGTTTCCGAGCTGTATCTCCCCGGGTATTCCGCCGGAGCGCGGCGCGTCGGCAGCTCGGTGCACCTGGTGCTCGGGGACAGCGTCCGCTGGCCGGAGGCAATCCGCTGGTGGCCTGCCTACGATCCGGCGCTGTACCAGCATCCCGACAAGTTGGACGCCGCCATCGCCGCGCTGGAAGACGCGAACGAGGCCATCATCCGCGCCACGCCTGTGCAGAGCTGGTTCCCCACCGGACAGCGCAAGCTCCCCGACGGCACCCTGATCGACGTGGGCTACCGCTGCACCGACTTCTACCTCGCCAACGCGCCGGAGCGGCTGGGCCTGGTCAACTTCTACCTCTCCAACGCGCCGGAGCGGCTGGGCCTGGTCACCATCGCCACGCTGGACCTCGCGCACCTCGACGCCGGCGTCTCGCGCGCCAGCATCGTCGGCGAGCCCGGCGTGCTCTACGCGACGCCGAGCCGCCTGTACCTCGCCAGCAGGCACTGGTGGTGGTGGCCGAGGTACGGCCAGCGCGACTGGACGTACGTGCACGCCTTCGACATCGGCGATCCCGCGAACGCCGCCTACGTCGGATCCGGCGGCGTGGAAGGCCAGGTCGGCGACCAGTTCGCGATGGACGAGAAGGACGGCTACCTGCGCATCGCGACCAGCACTATACGATATTCAATGGATCCGTCGACCCCGTCGTCGTTCCGCCTCGAGGTGGGCAGCCGGCTGAGCGTGCTGGCGCCGCAGCCCGATGGCGCGGGCGGCCAGGCGCTGGTGCTGGTCGGCGAGATCGCTTCGCTGGTCGCGGGCGAGCGGCTGGTGGCCACGCGCTTCACCGGCGACCGCGGGTATGCCGTCACCTTCCGGTACGTCGACCCGCTGGTCACGCTCGACCTGACCGACCCCGCGCACCCGAAAAAGGTGGCCGAGCTGACCCTGCCGGGCTTCTCGACCTATCTGGAGCCCATCGACGCAGGCCACCTGCTGGCCATCGGCAACGAGGTGCCGCTCGACTCCGCCGGGCGGCCCGACTGGAGCAAGCGCTCCGTCCAACTCTCGCTGTTCGACGTGACCGACCTGGCGAAGCCGGCCCGTACGGCCCAGGCCCTCGTAGGCACCGCCTGGGCCTACAGCGAGGCGCTGCGGGACCACCACGCGTTCAACTGGTACCGCCCCGATCCGGGCAAGCCGGGGCTCCTCGCCATCCCGTTCAGCGACTGGATCCAACCCGCGCCCGGCGGGCAATGGTGGAACGGGTTCGTCAGCGACGTCCGCATCTTCTCCGTCGACCCGGCGACTGGCATCTCGCCCCTGGGCTCGCTGTCCCTGAGCGACGTCTACATCCAGCAAGGCAGCGGCAACTGGACCTGGTGGTACCGGCCCTGGGTGCGCCGCAGCGTGATGGCCACCGACCAGGCCGGCAACACCTTCGTGTACGCCGTCTCGGACGCGGGCGTGCGCACGGCGGCGCTGGCGCGCCTGGACACGCCCCTCGCCACGGCGCTGTTTTCCAGGACGACATCGCCGTAGGGCTGGGACGGCGCCGGGCCCTCCTCGGCGCCGTCCCCGGTGGCTCCTCAGGCCCGCGTTTCGGCCAGGTGGCGCACCTTTCTTCTAGGCCAGGTCGGCCAGCACCGCGCGCAGCGCGGCCTTCTCCCTGGCCGGCGAGAGCCTGGGGCGCGCCAAGAGGCAGCGGCGCCGCAGCTCGGAGAGGAAGCGGGGGTCGCTCTCCGCACGGCGCAGCAGCCGGGCGAGCGCGCGCGTGTCGCCGAAGGGGAAGAGCCCCGGATAGTCGGCGCCGAGGATGGCGCGCATGGCGGGGATGCGAGAGGCGAGCACCGGAGTGCCTGCCGCCACCGCCTCGGAGAGGACGTTCGCTCCTCCTTCCATCTCGGAGGTGATGCAGAGCACACGGGCGCGGGCGATCAGCCGCCGCGCCTTCCACCCCGGCAGCTCACCCAGCCAGCGATAGCGCGGATTGGAGCGCATCTCCGCCAGGGCCTCCCTCCGCATCTGCGGGGAGAGCGCGGCGCCGGCGTGCACCACCCTGACGCGCGACCCGGCCTCCAGCCCGCGCGCAGCCTGCGCCGTGCGCAGCGGATCCTTCTCGGGGCGTAGGTGCGCGACGACCAGCACCTCGAACCACCGGCGCCGGGGCGGCAGCCGGCGCATCGCGGGCGCCGACTGCGGAACCACGTGGACCTTCGAGCGTAGCCGGGGAGCCAGCTCGGCGGCGCCCCCGTCGTGCAGGACCACCAGCCGGTCGGCCAACTCGAGCGAGCGCCGGGCCGAGGCGTCGGTGTGGACGTCGCGGTAGAGGTCCGTGCCGGTCAGCGCGACGACCACCTTCGTTCCGGGCCGCAGCTCGCGCGAGCTGCGCACGGCTTCGGCCGACTTGCGCGCGTGCAGCGCGAAGAGGACGTCGGCCGGGGGAGCCGGGCCAGGCTGCACGGTGAAGGCGCGGTGGCCCAGCTGGCGGAGCATCCTCCGCCAGCGCAGCGCCGTGATGCGGTTGCCGAGACGCGACCCCGGCGGCGCAGGGCAGACGAGTGCGACGCGCACGGCGGGGGAGAGTATGCTCGCCGCCGTGTCCGATCCACTCGCGGCCGAGCTTCGCGACGCGCGCGCCCGCACGCTTCTCCTCGTCCTGGACCTGGACGAAGG
>WNGG01003354.1_pt1 | contig 19770 bp, 17 predicted proteins | sample 5400661 | NCBI WGS metagenome assembly WNGG01 (sample SAMN13153372, study PRJNA577476) | soil metagenome | isolation source: 100 cm soil or saprolite under Garry oak tree replicate 1 | place: USA:California | collected 2016-06-15
GTCGGCAATCTTCTTGGGGACGCGCAGCATCAACAGCCGCATCGGCACTTGCTCTTGCGCTCCAACGCGCACCCGTAGCTCTTTCATCTGCCCCACTCGTGGCGGCAGCACCCCCCTCTCCAGCGCCAGCGGCTGGCGCTGCTGATTGAAGAGCTTGGTGCCCACGCGCAAGCGCGTCAACGTATAGCGATGCTGCCGATGGCGCTGGGCGATCTCGCGCAGGCAGAAGTAGCCGAGATCCGTCACATACAGGCTCCCCTCGGGCAACTCTTGGAGCGCCAGGGGACTGCGGTGATCCGAACAGCGTCCCTCCGTCAGCGCTGGTCCCCAGATGCGCCCGCGCAACAGCTCGAAGCCGCACATGCAGTTTGATGGCGGCAGCAGTATGCGCTTGATTGCCTCCACAGCCGCGCCACATCTGGGCCAGTTCATCGGGTAAGGTGATCGTGCTGCTGTCTTCGACCACCACCGCCGAAAAACGCCGCAACACCTTGGGTGGCGTCACCATCTCCGCTTGCACCACCACCGTGAGCAGTTCTTCCAACACCGCGTGCAGGAAGGTGGCACACTCCTTGGTGAAGCGCTTGTGAATGGCGGTGTCGCTCACTTGCACCGCGCCGATGGCCGCCGTGGAACTGAGTTGCTCCAAACTCGCATCGGGGTGCTGCATCCAGCCAAAGACCAGTGTGTGCAGCAAATCGGCTCCTTCAAACTTGCGCACCCGCCGAATGGCTCCCGTTTCTTTGGCCAACACCTTGGCTCGTTCGGTGAGAATGTGGGTCATCGCTGTTTCCACTTGTGTTAGAGTTGTCATCAGAAGGCTCCTTCTGCTCATGATGCTTTGTTCAAGATCTTGTGCTATCATGTCAGATTGAGCCTTCCTTTGTCACTCCCCTCCCTTAAGTTGGTGCGAATAGGCGATGCCTTGTGCTCGCCCATAGGCACCAACTTAAGCGTACAGATCTGTGTAATGGGGTGGTGCGGTGGACAGAACGGCTCACATAGCCGCTTCACGACCGTGAAGCGGAAACCGTCCATAGTAGGGGCGATCCCTTGTGCTCGCCCGGCGCGTGTGGTCCCCCTCGAAACGATGCCCCATCGCTTAAGTTGGTGCGAATAGGCGATGCCTTGTGCTCGCCCTGTGACGGGGCCTATTCAACTCGCACTTTCATACACCAACAACCACACCATAAGGGTGATTAACCTGGCGCAGGGCACAGTAGAGACGCTCACAGTGCGCATGTAGCGGCAACTCCTCCAAACCCCAATCAAGTTCCGCCAGTTATGCTTTCAGCCGGCGCAGAGAGAACAGCAGCTTCGCTCGTTTCCCCTACCCTAGCAGTTCGACGGCGCCGCAGCAGCAAAGCACAAGCATAGAACAGTATCACCATAACAAGCAACCAGCGATAGCCGTACAGCATACTGAAATACTCCAGGCTGCCGCCAACCATGATGCCGAGGAGGTTAGAGGCAAAGGAGATATCGGCGGCTTCGCTGTCGCGGAAGGAGTTGGCGAAGATGATGTTTGCCAGGAAGACCGGCGTGAAGGCCAGGATGCTGGCGAGAAAGTAGCGGGCAATGGGGTTGCCCAGCAGTAAGGCTTCTGGCGGTAGGAGGAGGTTCAAGACCAGTACTCCGAAAAGCAGGAGGTACCAGATGCCGATGCGGCGTATCTTGAGGCGGCTGTTGACAAGGATGGCCAGGAGAACGCTGCTGAGTATGGCAAAGAAGACAAGGGAGTTGACAAACCAGGTGCTCCCGAAGAGGAGCGAGAAGGTGGTCAGGCTTTTGACTTCGAGCAGCATAAAGGCAACGCCGAGGAAGAACATGTGCCAGTCGAAGCGCCGTAGGGTGTTGCGTGGGGCGAGCAGGAGGGTGCCGCCCAGCGCGTAGATGGCCACCATCAGAAGGCCAAGGATGTATAGCATGGGGAAGCTGTACTCACGCAAATAGAGGAAGGGCCAGTCGTCGGTTGCCATAGCGTCGTTTGTCAAGTGATAGTAGCCCTCGCCGATGACACGCAAGTCTTTGGTGGTGGAAGCAGTCTCATGATAGGGACCGAACATGCCCGCTGGGAGTGTTCGCAGTCGCGGGCCAACCATGATGGTGGCCGCACGGCCCCATCCACCATAGGTAGAGACGAGTGGTTCCTGGTTGAAGGCATGCCCTGCCATATTAGCCAGTTTCTGCACCAGCCAGTCCTGGCGGTAGAAGTTGTAGAAAACCACAAGGCCGTTGTTGGTCAAATGTGCGCGGGCAGCCCGTATCGACTCCTCTGTGAGCAGAAAGCTCTCGAGGCGCAAACTGGTGTTACTGGAAGTGAGGGTGAGTGAGTCGGGCAGGGCGAAGATGATCAGGTCATATTTCCCGGTATCGTTCTGGAGGAAGGAGCGACCATCGTTGATGACGGCCTTCACGCGGGGGTCACTGTAGGGTTGGTCAGGATTGAAGCGAACGCCCAGCTGTTGGATGGTAGGGTCAATCTCAACGGCCGTGACTGACTTGACCCCGAAGGCAAGTGCGGTAGAGACATCAGAGCCGCTGCCTGCCCCCAGGATCAGGGCATGCTGAAATGAACTACCATTGAAGAGTTCATACACACGACGATAGAAGGGTTCCTTATATTGCCAGGGAACCATGGCCTGGTGACCGCCAGCGTTGTTGACATCGACAATATAGCCACCCTGTGGCAAGGGATGGAGCAGGATTTTGTAGTAGGGCGACCAATAGGCGCCGCGCTGCAGCTGTCCAACGATGATGAGGCTGATCAGGAATGCGCTAGCAACGAACAAAACCGTTTGGCGTGCACTTAGCGCCAGGATCAGGAGCGTCAGGATAACAAACCAGACGAGCGGTGGAAGAGCGAAATAGGCGATAACGGAGAAGACGGCAATGCCTATCAGGCTGCCGACGATGTCAAAGGTATAAGCAGTAAGCGGCTTAATCTGGATGAATAGCTGCCCGAAAGAACGCGAGAGCGGAATGAAACAGGCGGTGACCAGCCCGAAAATAATAGGCAGAACTGCGTAGTTATCTGCGTGTGCGCCCAGCGTTTCACCTACTCCGTAGTAGAGCACCTCGGTCGAACTGATTTGCAGGTCGAACTTGTTCCACATGACAACGATAACCAGTAGGAGCACCATGAGCGGAAACGGCGGGAACCAGAAGCGTTTGCGACGCGCTGTGAGCATGCCCAGGCCAATGCCCAGGAATGAAGCGAGCAGGACGAAGTTATTGAAATAGCTCAGGAAGCGCACGTATGATGGTATCCAGCGGATGCAGAGCAGCTCGAAGAAAAGCATGGCGAAGGAGAGCAGAAAGATGCGCACACGAGGGTTGGTGACGAAGAGCGTTTTGGGTGTTTCGGAAAGCAACAATGATCTGAGCCCGGCAAGGATACGATTGGACGACACTTTGGTGACTAACTGAGCCATTAAGAACCTGCCTTTCAAAATATAGTAAAACATCTCACATTTTAGTATCTCGGCGTCCCGTCCGCAGACATCAAGAAGGAGCCACTCTATCCTATCTGTTCTAAACGCTGCCCATTACCCAAAAGTTTCAATGCATGCTGATTTGGAAGAAGAGACAAGACCTGAAGAAAACCTTAATAGGAACTTTTGGTGTATAATGAATGATGAAAAAAACCGGGGGCATATAAATTTGAATAATTTCATAACTGGCCTTTTACGCGCCCTTTTTTTGCGCTGCCCCAATTGTGGCAAAGGCAAACTTTTCCGTAGGGGCTACACAATGTACGAGAAATGCTCAGTCTGCGGCTGGCGTTTCGAGCGCGAATCTGGCTACTGGACAGGAGCAATCGCCCTCAACCTCGCCGTCACCGAGCTATTGATAGCGATCTTCGTCGTACCATTTGCCGCCTGGCTTGCCATCACACAGCAACCAATCACCCTGCTGATCCTCGGCCTTCCCTTACCCTTTATTCTGCCGTTCCTCTTCTTCCGCCACGCCAAAAGCTTCTGGATGAGTTTTGATTTCAGAGTTCACCCGGTCGACCCGGAGGAACTCAGGTAATCTCTCGCTGCTAATGATCATTGCCATCTTCATCTGTGCTCAGCTTAATCTGAGCAAACTGCCGCTTCGTCGCCTGGTACTATCTTTTGAAAAGCTTGATTCCAACTTGATTCCAAATAGTGCCCGTTTCTCTGCGGTGATTTGGAATAGAACAATAAGAACACACATCTCATAGGAGCTTACATACTTTGAAAAAAACCGAGCAAGTTGCGCGCTACTTACCCAAAATTCGCGAGTCTTCTCGAAAACCCTCCTCTCTCGGGAGCTCATACGTTCTGAAAATTAGTGAGCATAATGCGCGCTACTTACCCAAAATTCGCGAGTCTTCTCGAAAACCCTCCTCTCTCGGGAGTTCATACATTCTGAAAATTAGTGAGCATAATGCGCGCTATTTCCCCAAATTCGCGAGCATTCTTGGAAACCTTTCTCTCACAGGATTTCGTACATGCCGAAAATTAGTGAGCATAATGCGCGCTATTTCCCCAATTTCGCGAGTATGCCTGGAAACCCTTCTCAAGCTTGGCGACTTATTGAACATCCTCCCTTACCATGCCCCTCTCTTTTGAGATACAATGAGAGAAAGAAATTGTCTCACACAATGAAGTGTTTTCAAGGAGATTACTTGATGAAGAATACCATCGAAAACGTAGCAGCACGCGCACAGACCCCCTTCAAAAACCAGCCCTTTATCGACTTTAGCAAAGAAGAGAACCGCAAGGCCCAGATAGAAGCCCTGGAGCAGGTTAAGAGCGAGTTGGGACGCAGATACCCACTTGTTATTGGCGGCAAGAAGATCATGAATGAGGATACCTTCACCTCCCTCAATCCCTCGCACCCCGACCAGATCATCGGCTATTTTTCACGCGCTACCGTCGAACAGGCCAACGAAGCCGTGCAGGCTGCCGCAACAGCTTTTGAAAGCTGGAAAAAGGTGCCTGCGGAAGAGCGAGTAGCATACCTCTTCGCGGCTGCCGACCTCATGCGCCAGCGCCGTTTGTATTTTAATGCCTGGATGATCTATGAAGTCGGCAAAAGCTGGGCCGAGGCCGATGGCGACACGGCTGAGGCCATCGACTTCATGGAGTTTTATGCGCGCGAGATGATGCGCCTGGCAGGTGAACAACCCCTTACGCATATCGAGGGAGAAGATAACCAGCTCGTGTACCTTCCCCTGGGCGTGGGCGCCGTCATTCCACCCTGGAACTTCCCTTGCGCGATCATGGTCGGTATGACCAGCGCCTCCTTTGTGACAGGCAACACCGTCATACTCAAACCCGCCAGCACCTCACCGGCTATCGCCGCACAGTTCATGCGTATACTGGAAGAGGTAGGACTGCCCGCCGGTGTGGTCAACTTCCTCCCAGGATCAGGTTCAACCATCGGCGATGCGCTGATTGAAAACCCATTGGTACGTTACATTGCCTTCACAGGCTCGCGCGAAGTAGGCCTGCGTATCAATGAACTCGCAGCCAAACCCCGCAAGGGCCAGCGCTGGCTGAAGCGCTCCATCCTGGAAATGGGCGGCAAAGATGCCGTGGTTGTGGATGAAACGGCTGATCTCGAAGCTGCCGCTTCGGGTATTGTCACTTCCGCTTTTGGTTTCCAGGGACAGAAATGTTCTGCAGGTTCGCGCGCCATCATTGTTGACAAGGTGTACGACCAGGTCTTACAGAAGGTCATCGAGAAAACGAAGCAGCTGTCGATGGGTGATGTTACCCAGCCAGAGACTCTCATCGGACCGGTTGTCGATGAGAATGCCATGAAGAAGATTACCGGGTATATCGAAATCGGCAAAGGTGAGGGCCGGCTGGTAGCCGGCGGAGGACATCATGGTCCGGGATACTTCATCGAACCAACCGTCATTGCGGACGTGGACCCCCATGCAACCATAGCCCAGGAAGAAATTTTCGGACCAGTGCTGGCTGTGATAAAAGCCAAAGATTTCGACGATGCCATGCATATTGCCAACGACACTGAGTATGGTCTGACTGGTGCGCTCTACTCACAAGATTCAAAGCGCATTGAACGGGCAAAAGAAGAGTATTATGTTGGCAACCTGTATTTCAACCGTAAATCTACAGGCGCGCTTGTCGGCGTCCACCCATTCGGTGGTTTCAATATGTCCGGCACAGACTCCAAAGCGGGAGGCAAAGATTATCTCCTGCTCTTCACACAGGCAAAAGCCATCTCGGCTAAAAAATAGAGGGAGGATACTCCTTGGCAAAGGTTACACAAATTAGTTCTGGGGCATGGTTGATTTCCCTGCCATTCCTCGGCGAACACGAGATTGTCGGCTCCTATCTTCTTGCTGGAGAGAACGAACTTGCTATTATCGATCCCGGACCGGGCAGTATGCTCGAGTCATTACTGGCATCTATACGAGCGGCAGGTTTCGATCCGCAGGATGTAACGCATATCCTGGCAACCCATGTTCACCTGGATCACGCTGGAGTGACAGGCTCACTGGTACAGCAACTTCCAAAAGCGCAGGTCTACGTGCACAGTAAGGGCGCTCCCCACCTCATTGATACTTCAAACCTGATTGCCAGCGCAAAGCGCATTTATGGGGAGCGCATGCCCATACTCTGGGGAGAGATTGAATCAACGCCAGAGGAGCGGATTCACACCCTCGAAGGAGGAGATATCCTCAAAATTGCAGGCCGCAGGCTTGAGGTGCATTATACTCCGGGGCACGCGATACATCATGTTATCTTTTTCGACGCACATTCTGGTGAGTTGTTCGCAGGTGACGTAGCAGGTGTGAAACTTCCTGGCGTCGATTATGTTAAGCCGCCGACTCCACCCCCTGATCTTGATCTTGAAGCCTGGTCGGATAGCATCAGCCTTCTCCGGAACTTGCGTCCAGATATTATCTACCTGGGTCACTTTGGTGGAATCAAGGATGTTATACCGCACCTGGGTCGGCTTCGCGAGAAACTCTCCGCCTGGGGCGATTTCGTGCTGGGGGAGATGCGCAAAGGCAAAAGCGAGGCTGAAATCATCGCACTGCTGATCGAGAAGACCCAACCCGAACTACAACGCATTGCTCACGATGCACACGCACTGCAAAGATACGAGATCGCCTCGAACGACGCGATGACAGTACAGGGCTTTATGCGCTACTGGCGCAAGAAACATCCAGAGCGGCTCTAGCATAGCGCCCAATTCAGACTATTACCGAAGTCCATGAGCACAATCTTTTAAGATGATCTGCGCGACTTTATTGCTCGCCTGAATCTGTGGCATGTGCCCAGCACCCTTCAAGATAATCAGTTCAGAGTTAGCAATACCCTCATGCAGATCATAAGCGCAGACAATGGGAAGAAGCTTATCCTGATCTCCCCAAATGATAGTCGTTGGTGCCTGAACTTGCGATAACACAGTGTCCAGTTCTTCCTGGGGATCGTAACCGCTAATGAAATTGCTATAAGCAGGCTTTTGCGAGATACGTACTAAGTCATCGAGGATAAAGCCGGGCAGTGGCATTGAATAACCCAGCATATTACCGGTCGAGCGATGAGCTGCCCCCCTGTCCACAGCATTAGGTGAATTCAGCTGTTCACGTCTCAAACCAGCGCTGTTGAGCAGGTAGAGATGATGTACGCGCTCAGGATAGGCTACGGCAAAACGAGTGGCAATCCAGCCCCCCAGCGAATTGCCTACCAGCGTTACCCGCGGAAAACCCAAAGCATCGAGAAAGCGTTTCAAGTACAGCACATGTGTAGCAATAGTATATCCTTCTGGCGCTGAAGGTGTTTTGCCAAAACCAGGCAAATCAAGTGCGTACACCAGGTACTCTTTACTTAATTGCAAAATGAGCGGCGACCAGACTTCAGCCGAGTTTCCTAAGCCGTGAATCAGCACAATAGGAGTTCCACGTCTGCCCGCACAATAGAAATGGATGGGGAAATTCCCAACATCACATGCTTCCTCGCGTACACCAGCCAGCAGCAAACCCGCGCGAGCCACAGCAATCGCCGTCTCAACCGGGCGACGATAGATTTGCAACGCCAGTGCAGTCGCGCCACCTGCAACAGCAAGAGCGGCTATCGTTGGAAGAAGAGCAACTCGCTTCTTTGTTGAAAAAGGCATAAAAAAATCCTTGTGATATGCTTGTTTTTGGTTGACCTTTATACAAGCATATCACAAGGTCTAAGCAAGCGTCTACTATTGGCTAGTCTTTATTCACCAGCACCAGAACTCAGTTCTGTCTCGCTCATATCGACAAGACTCACTTCAACAACTATGTCGCGGTTGCTGGATAGTTAGAAGGTAACAAGAAAACCGATTAAAATACCCAGTAGGCCACCTACTATAACCTGTACAGGTGTGTGCCCGATCAATTCACGCAGACGTTTTTCAGCAAAGGGATGTCCTTGAAACGCTTCGTCAATCATTTGATTGAGAATACGAGCCTGGATGCTGACAGCCCGTCGTACTCCTGCCGCATCATACATCACAATGGCAGCCAGGACAACGGCTATAGCAAAGGACGCAGAGCCAAACCCAGATACACGACCTGTAGCAGCAGCAAGTCCCGTCACTAATGCAGAGTGTGAACTTGGCATTCCACCTGATGAAACGAGCCGGCTGACGATAAGTTTCCGCTGTCGAATGAGCTCATAGATGGTTTTACTGACCTGTGCAATCGCCCATGCCAGAAAAGCTGCAATCAGGATACGGTTATTGAAGAGAGATGTATCCATCGTTTGTTCTGCTTTATCTCCTCTAAGGGGCCTCGCTCAAATATCGTGACCAGCGAACCGTTCTCGTTTCCTGCCTTCTGGGCGTTTCACCACATAAGGATGGTCAGCCTATTTCAGTGGGAGCCCTAAGGCAAATCCAGGGGCTGTAAATCAATCATACCCTGGCTATCAACGCTGAGTTGTTGCACACGCAGCTCTGCCTTTTGGAGCAGTTCATTGCAATATTGCGCCAGTTTCATACCTTCCTCGTAATATTGCAATGCGCGTTCAAGCGGCATCTGCCCATCTTGCAAAGCATTTACCGCAGCCTCCAACCGTGCATAGGCATCTTCAAAAGTTACTGATTCCATACTTCACCATCCATGCGACCATTAGAGGATGTCGCACTCCAATTTTTGCAGTTGTTCCTCAGTATTTTAGTATTTCAGGTTGTACGGACCTCTACGGGAATACTGCCATCTGTCACCTGGATTGTCAACGCATCGCCCGGATGCGTCTGCTGTACACTGGTGACAATAGCTGAATCACTATCACGACGCACGACAGCATAGCCACGTGCAATGGTAATTAAGGGGCTGAGAGCATGCAGACGCAAGGCCAATCCCCTCAGACGCTCATCGCGCAAGGAGAGTATGTGCTGCAAGCGCGTCTGTAAAAGCACGGCCGTGTCGTCAAGTTGCTGGCGGCGCCTGTCGAGCAGACTGCGAGGATTAGCCCGTTGCAGATCACGTTGCTCACGCTCCAACTTTTCGCCCAAATCACTGAGAAGCTCTACCATCAATTCGTTTAATTCCTCTTGCTTCGTCTGAAGGTCGATTTGCCAATCCGCGATATCAGGTACAGCAGCAGCGGCAGCGGCCGTCGGCGTCGATGCGCGATAGTCCGCGACAAGATCGGCAATAGTGAAATCAGTTTCGTGACCGACACCGCTGATAACAGGGATCCGTGAACGAGCAATAGCACGGGCTACAATCTCTTCGTTAAATGCCCATAACTCTTCGATAGAGCCACCGCCTCGCCCAACAATGATTACCTCCGCCTCGCCCTGTTCATTGAGGAGTTCAATTGCAGCAGCAATGGAGGCAGGAGCTTCACTTCCTTGCACCAGTGTTGGGGCAAGAATAACTTTTGCCAAAGGATAACGTGAGCGGAGGACACGTAACATATCACGCAGCGCCGCAGCCTGGGGTGAGGTTACAATGCCGATGACCGCGGGCTGCGCAGGTAAAGGGCGCTTACGATTTTCATCAAAGAGACCCTCTGCAGCTAAGCGTGCTTTGAGTTGTTCAAAGCGTAGAAAAAGTGCGCCTTCTCCTAGGAGTTCGACACCTTCAACATAAAGTTGAAGTTTTCCATCCCGCTCATAGAATGAGATACGCCCATAGGCGGCGATGCCCATACCATCACGAAGATCAGGTGCCGACGAACGCAAACGAGCGTTCTTGAAGAAGACACACTGCAATTGTGACTCTGTATCTTTGAGAGTGAAATAACAATGTCCCGAGGTGTAGGTCTTGCAGCCTGAAATTTCACCTTGCACCCAGATATTCTGCAAGATGTCATCTGTCTCCAGCAACTCTTTTAGATAGCGAGACAATTGTGTAACGCTAAAAACCGTTGGGGCATTAAAAAATTGCATTATTGCCCCTCTTCCTCAGTGGAAGTATCGATAACCATAAGCTTCTGGCCGTATTCCACTGACTGCCCCTCTTGAACAAGCATTTCAACAACACGACCAGCAAAAGGTGACTCTACATCATTGATAACGTTCAGTGACTCAATAGTTGCCACGAGTTGCCCGACCTTAACATGATCACCACCTGCTACCAGTGCACCTCCCCTTGGCTTAGCCCAGGCATGGAAGACACCCACCAGGTGTGAAGTAATGTAGTGTCTTGTTTCTGCGGGTAGTTTATTAGGCACAGTCAATGAGTTATCCGTGTGAGATACGATAACTTGGGGGATGAAAGCGATTCCCTCCTGCCGTCCACTGTTTTCTGAAGGCTTCACTTTACGTAATACCAGCCTCGTCCCTTCTTCAGGCCGTTTAAATTCCAACTCGGATACGTCACTACGATCGAGCAAATGTACAAGGCGTTGCAGTTGCTCAACACTAATAATGCCAGGCGTTTCGCTTTCACCATTGTGCAGCGGATCCGTATCATTGGGTGTAATGGAAGGAGGCTCATGGCGTCCGGTCTGGTGGGTACCTTGTTTTACGTCCATGTTGCTTTCTCTCCTGGAGCAAACGCGAAAATGAAGGTGAACTACGCGCGCTCTACGTATGCTCCTGTCGTTGTATTGACGCGAATTAAATCACCATTTGAAAGAAAAAGTGGTACCTGTACAACTAAACCGGTCTCTGTAGTAGCCGGCTTGGTACCTCCCGTAGCGGTATCACCCTTGAAACCAGGCTCCGTGTAGGTTACACGCAGAACTACTTTTTCAGGCGGCTCAACAGAAATTGGTTGCCCTTCAAAGGTGATAAGATCAAGCTCTAGATTGTCAATCAGGTAGTTTTTTGCATCGCCAAGCTGCTCTTCGGTAAGCACAACATCATCGTATGTACTGGTATCCATAAAATGATACTGATCGTCATCCTGATACTGGTAAGTTACGGTGCTGCGATCAAGGTAGAGGCGTTTAAATTTTTCGCCTGCATCACATGTCCGATCAAATGTGGCACCCGTGCGCAGATTGCGCAATTTCATACGTACTATCGCGCCGCCACGGCCCATTTTGACATGTTGCCAATCGAGTACGCTGCATAGTTGCCCTTCAAATTCAATGGTTACACCCTTTTTCAGATCACCTGTAGATATCATCTAGAATAGCTCCTTCTGGGTAAGCGCAGTGAATTGCGTCCTTAGAATTAGCGCTGCAACACCAGTTCGGTTGGTGATTGGGTCAAGACTTCGACGCCATTCTCTTTTATTAATACACAATCTTCGATACGCGCCCCACTCCAGCCAGGGATATACACTCCAGGCTCGACAGTAACTACATTTCCTGCCAGCAAAATCATATCATCTGGAGATCGTGGGGAGAGATGTGGCCCTTCGTGAATTTGCAACCCAACGCCATGGCCGGTCCCATGAATATAGTATTCTGCCAGGCCTGCCACATCCAATGCATTGCGCGCTAAAGCATCAGCAGCTTTGCAAGCCATACCTGCAAAGAGACCTGCTTCACATGTCTTCATTGCAACAAGAACAGCACCGTATATCTCACGCATACGCGGTTCAGAAGGTTCCCCAAGGCAAATAGTACGGGTCATATCTGCACAATACCCCTTGTAACGAGCTCCCATGTCGATAGTGATGAGTTCACCCTGCTGGATACGCCGTTCACTGGGATGAGCGTGAGGCATTGAACCATGAGGACCAGAAGCCACGATTGCTTCAAACGATTGACTATCTGCACCCAAAAAAATCATGTAGAGTAGGATCTCCCACTGTATTTCCTTCTCCGTCATACCAGGTTGAATCCAGCTACAAAGATGCGTAAATGTCGCGTCCGTGATGGCGATAGCGCGTTTGAGTAACTCTATCTCATGTGGTTGCTTTACCCGGCGTAATTTTTCCACAAAGCTATCCACAAAAGGATGTACTGTAAAGATACCCTCGCCAGCGCTACGAAGCTTTTCATACTCTGCATACGTGATGGCTGCGGACTCGAAACCGATTCTCTGCCAACCATGTTCCTGAGCTGTTTTGACAATCGCCGCCCAATATTCATATGAGGAAGGTACAGTGACCTGCCAACCCTTAGCATCGTTTTCAGCCACTTCTTTATAAAGCGGATTGGTAAACAACATCTGCTGCTGCTTTCCCACTAGCAACAGGCCAGCGCCCTCTACATCATCATTGAACCACCCGCTTAAGTAAGAGCGATCCTGTGGCTGTGTTACGATAAATGCATCCAGCCCTTGTTCGGTCATCCACGTTCGTAGCTGGCTGATTGCCTCTTGACTCATGCTTTTCCTTCTTTGATCTGCTCACACACCAACTCAACCAGTGTCTCCTATGCCAGAAGATATCCACGCCATCCTAGTCCAACAATATTTCCCCGACAAACCGGTGCAATTATCGAATGATGGCGAAATGGCTCGCGAGCATAAATATTACTCATATGTACTTCGATAATAGGTGCTTTCACTGCTGCCAAAGCATCGCGTAATGCAATAGAGTAATGGGACAAAGCTCCAGGATTGATGACAATGCCATCCACACCACCTGCATGCTCCTGGAGATAATCAATGAGCGCACCTTCGTGATTCGACTGGAAACATTCTACTTTTGTCTCCAATTCTGCGCCTCGTCTTTGTAGCATCACGCAGATTTGCGGTAGGGTCACTGTCCCATAAATTTCAGGTTCGCGAGTTCCCAATGTATTTAAGTTGGGACCATTAAGGACCAGTATGTTGAACATTGTCTTAAGGCCTTTGTTCCGTAAAAAATGCTGAGAGTACGCTGTTCACAAGGTCATCAGACATGCACGTAACGGTAACGTCCCCCAGACGCCGAGGCATGACCCAACGCATCTGTTTATGTGCCACTTTCTTATCTAATTGAATGGCCGATAGAATATCCTTTACCTGAACATGCCCACTATAGGCTACAGGTAAACCCAACGCCTTGAGCAGCTTATTCTGTCGAATCAACCCTGATTTAGGGAACATACCTGCTTGACAAGCCATTGTGGCAGCTAACACCATTCCCAACGATACCGCCTCCCCATGTAATAACTCGCCATAACCCGCTATATTCTCCAGTGCATGTCCCACAGTATGACCATAATTGAGAATGGTTCGCCGCCCCCCTTCCCGCTCATCCTCCTCTATGATCGCTGCTTTCAAAGCAATACAACGTGCAACGATCTGACAAAGTAGCGAAGCAGGGGGGGGATTGAACTCTCGTAAAGCGTCTGCATTTTCCTCAAGCTGGGCAATCAATTTTGTATCGAGTATGATACCATACTTTACGACTTCTGCCCACCCCTCAGTTCGTTCCCGTTCAGGAAGCGTCAAAAGCGTTGCAGGATCAACCAATACCAGGCGTGGATGATAAAAGGCACCAATCAGATTCTTTCCCCTGGGATGGTTGACACCCGTTTTGCCGCCAATCGCGGCATCAACCTGGGCAAGTAACGATGTCGGCACCTGCACCAGAGGAATACCACGCAGGTATGTAGCAGCGGCATATCCAGCTAGATCACCTACGACGCCGCCACCAAGCGCAATAATCGCCTCGCCGCGTTCGGCGCGATGCTCTATCAACCAATCGTATATCCCACTAAGTTGACTCTGCGATTTACTCACCTCACCAGCAGGAATAGTATACAGTTGAGGATCGAAGCCGAAATACGATAGTGATCCCATAACCATAGAGGCATAGAGATCGCGAATATTGCTATCGGTAATGAGAAAGACTCTGGGAGGCAAACCTAACGTTTTCAGATTTTGTCCAAGTCTACCCAGACCACCCCAATCGACTACAACATCATAGCCCTGGCCAACATGTATGCGCCGCACGAAAAAGAGGGGGGGTTCCCCGACAAGTTCTCCCGAGCTGATAAACATGGCTATGATAACCTGGGCAACTCTTTCAGCAGACCTACCCTGGGTTGAACAGGTGAAATGCGCGTCTTCATACCACTTTGAGCGACCATTTAGCAGCTGGCGCAGAACGTTCAATGGATCAGAACCAGCCAGTAGTGGGCGAACTTCAGGCGCTTCCCCTTGTGCAAGTCTGTTTGAGCGTTGTGAATTTAGCCGCTCAAGCGCGGTCTCTGGATTAACCAACAAGTAAACACACACACCGTTTGAGCGAATTAGAGAGCGATTTTCTGCCTTAATGACTACACCTGCACTGGTTGCGATGACGGCATTCCCCTCTGCTTGAGCAACCTGTGCAAGTATACGGCTCTCACACGAGCGAAAAAACTCTTCGCCATAACGTGCGAAAATAGCGGAGATACTCTCACCACACTCGCGTTCGATGAGTGCATCCAGATCAAAGAAAGGTTTGTTCAGTTTTTGAGCCAGGATACGACCGACTGTACTCTTCCCACTACCGGAGAGGCCAATTAAAAATATGTTGTGCATAGCAGTCATTCTACCATGCCCGAGGTACTTTGTAACCATCAAGAAATAAAGATAAGAGTCAAACTATCAATACAGTTCCTCAGCCCTGATGCTTGTACTCAGTGTAGTCAACAGGCTAAATTTCGATGCATCCACAGAAGTCAAGTTAGCTACTGGAGCCACTCCATTCCGAACATAGCCTTGTGAGCGATTATCGGCCACCTGGTAATGTGTGCCAAAGGAGAAGACATATTGCTCCATCCGGCCCGTTTGGCGATTCAACACAAGGATATCATCGCCCGTTGAGCAATTATGAGCAGCTAAGCAACGAGATCGATCCAGGAAAGAACCTACAAGTATCTGCCAACGATTATCCCAGGCAGGTACAGTAATCTGGTGTGTTACCAGAAGAGTAGTATCGAAAGCAATAAATGTAGTTTGTATTGCCTGTGGGTCATAGAGCATTACATTCAACGTTGGCGTGCCAAAGTGACCGACATAGAGCGCCATATTTGTGCCCCAACCAGAAAAACTCTTCTGATCTGCTAACGATAGGTCACTCTTCAAGACCAGAATTTGTGCTTCACCGCTGCTGGGATTATACAATAATACCTGCGCACGGCCTGTCCCCATAAAATCTCCGCTATATACCTCCCAGTTTGCATCGATACTATGCACTGGCTTATAGTGTACGATATGCAAATTGGCATCAAAACTTAACAGGCGAGCCTCACCCAGCAGACGGTCATAAAGAAAGAGTGCGTCCTGATTAGAGCTCACAAAGCTGCCGGCATAGACCTCCCACGAGTTATCAAGCAGCGTGTATTGTTGAAAATGGAGTACCTTAAAATTTTGATCGAAGTTGACCACAATCACATTGGTGATAACCACCGTGGTGGTAGAGCCGTTGAGCGAGGCATTGAGATCATTATCTATTGGAAGTCCTTGATTGGAACCAGAAAAATGAAGCAAGGATGTTTTTGTAACGCGTGTCTTTGAATCTGGCGTGGGTGTCGGACCATGCCCTGGCGTCGGGCTTGGCTTCGGTGCCGGACTGGGACTCGGCGTAGGACTGGGGCTTGGTTTCGGTGCCGGACTGGGACTTGGTTCCAGTGTCGGACTGGGGCTTGGTTTCGACGTCGGACTGGGACTCGGCGTCGGGCTGGGGCTTGGTTTCGGTGTCGGACTGGGGCTTGGTTTCGACGTCGGACTGGGGCTTGGTTTCGGTGTCGGACTGGAACTCGGCGTCGGACTGGAACTTGGCGTCGGGCTGGTCCTTGTACTAGGACTTGAGGTTGGAGATGTACCAGGTTTCGATGTAGGGATTGGCGTTGGATTCGACGGATTAGTTACCACCACGATTGGATTGGGATTTGGTGTGGGCGTCAAGCCCATGATTGGCACAGAGTTAACCAGCCGATTATACATAAAGATAGTGCTGCGATGGCCATCGAATTTGCCCACATACAATTCCCAACCAGGTCCCCAACCTTGCAGAGTCACATGTTTTTGAATCTTGAGCTGCGGGGTCAGGCTGATTAACTGCAATTTACCGGTGACACGATCATAGAGCAGGATTTCAGATCGTCCTGTGCCTGTGAAATCACCAATATGAATATCCAATGACTGCCCCCAGCCGTTAGCTGGAGTAGTTGAATCGGCAAGGCTCACAATCTGAGGAGAGAGTGCATTGTTCTCAGCCAAAATGTCTTCGATAGCCGTATGTGGCAAATGCTGCTTTTCTAAGCGGAACTGTTCATCGGAGAGTCCGAGTACGCTCAGGCTGCCCTTTATACGATTATAGAGTAGCAGGTCGCTTACGCCGACGCCCGCGAAGTCGGCGTTGAACTCCTGGTCTGTCGAGGTAGGAGTTAGACCTAATGATACTTGATTACTCGTTCCTGACGATGATGTACTATTAATTGCTGAACCATTAGATGTACTATTAAAAGAGTTCATTAAGAGCTTATTTGAGTTAGTAACTCCTGCAAGCATATTACCATTAATACCCGGCAGCCGTTCAAAGAGATGTGAATCAATAGGCCTGGGGAAATAGATAAAATGCATATTATTATTCTGGAAACGCGGTCCGTTGATGACAGAAACAGGATAGTCAATACCAACGTGCATTGGCGCGGAATCACCATAATTTTGATAGGTCACGTTGAAGGTACTGGCATCGGCGCTCACGGCAGTGACAAAAGCAACATGACCAATTGAACTAAATGCCCAGACGCCATCTCCTATTGGAAACACAGCGATTGAGCCAACACGTGGAGTCTTCCCTAAAGGAAGGCCAGACCGTTCAGCGTCGGCGATCCAATCAGCGGCATTTCCCCAATTCCGTGGCAGGTCAATACCAAGGAGATGCCACATTTCCCAGGCCCACCAGACACAGTTACCCCCTTGGGGATATGGGCCCGGACAAAGCCCAAATGGGTCGCCGTCCGGTGAATACGATATTTGGCGACAGCTCATGTCAACACTGGGACTTGTGTGATTCAGCGGTATGATCTCTGCGTACACAGAATGACCAATGAGCGGCCCTATTTCGACTCCAATTAATACGAGGAGTAACAATACCCCCACAAACTTGGCGAGAAATCGCCTATTCATAAATACAAATAGGTACCTTCTACCGCTAAGGACTTGCCAGAAGGTTAAAGGAGGCATCGAGATAACTCCCCCCTAGTTATGCTATATTCTTCTCCTACTGCCGAGCCAGGATAGTAATATGTTGTTCAGTCCTTGAACCCCGCCAAAGTATAACATTGCCCCTGGATACATGCAAGGTCTCGTATTCCGTCATGTAAAATGTTACTAAGCTGGTACACTTCCATCAAATGAAAATGTTACTGAACGAGGGAAGCGATGCCAATACGAGACGAGATGACGATTGATGAAAGACGCAAGTATGTGAACCTGATGTGTGAGCGGTACCGGAAGGCGAAGCGCAAAGAACGGAGCCAGTTGTTGAGTGAAATGGAGCAGGTGAGCAAGCTGCATCGCAAGCATTTGATCCGGTTACTCAATGGGGAGAGCTTGCAACGCAAGAAACGCAGCACCCCGCGGAGCCGTACGTATGGGCCGGAAGTCGAACGTGTCGTCTTGCGGGTGTGGGAGAGCCTGGACTACCTCTGTGCCGAGCGACTGACCCCCAGTTTGGGGAGGATGGCCAAGCATTTGGCCAGCTTTGGTTCGCTGGTCTTGACGACAGAGGTGGAGGGCCAAAAGGCTCCGATCACCTCCGATCCAGGCCACTTCGAGACGGATTTAGTGCATCATGGGGGAGAGAGTGCGGCAGGGGAGTATGGGCACACCCTGCAACTGATCGATGTAGCCACCGGCTGGAGTGAGCGCGTGATGCTCTTAGGACGCGGCTATCAGGCGATGGAACGGGCCTTCAAGCAGGTGATCGAGCGACTGCCTTTTCCCGTGAAAGAGTTGCATCCCGATAATGGGACGGAGTTCTTCAATTACCACCTGGTGCGGTTCTGGAAAGAGAAAGTGACGGGGGTCAAGCTCTCGCGCAGCCGTCCGTACCAGAAGAATGATAACTGCCACGTGGAACAGAAAAATGACACCCTGGTGCGGCAGTATTTCGGCGAACTGCGCCTGGATACGCCTTCGCAAATAGCGGCAGGTAACGCGCTCTATGAGCGGATGTGGCTCTACTACAACCTGTTCCAGCCGGTGATGCATCTCACGGAAAAAACGGTGGAAGGGGACAAGGTGCGGCGCAAATGGGATGAAGCCCAGACGCCCTATCAGCGTCTGCTGGCCACAGGAGTGCTGAGTCCAGAGCAGCAAGAGCGGTTGCAGGCCCTCTATGAGCAGACCAATCCCCTGCTGTTGCGCGAAGAGATTTATCGGGGCTTGGCCGCCCTCTGGGATGGCGCACTGGCCCAGAGCGGGACGGCCGCCTAATGACAGAAAGGAGTGGGCTGCAAGCCCAAAAGCGGCGAGGGGGTCAAGGCGGCCCCGCTCGCGAGCGGGGCCGCCTTGACCCCCTCGCCGCTCAGTAACATTTTCATTTGACGGAACCGTCATCGTTCGGTAACATTTTCATTTGACTTGACACGGGTCTATGGCTTCGAAACTATCTTTTTGCGATCAACAGTTGACGGGCCTAAACCCTGTAATACCCTACGTCTGTATTCTTTAATTGCGTAACAAAACGCTTGACAACTTTCAAGCACGATGCTATCATTGTCCGTGTTCAGGGGCAATTAGCTCAGGCGGCTAGAGCGCAGCGTTGACATCGCTGAGGTCACAGGTTCAAGTCCTGTATTGCCCACTACAAAAGGCCACTTCCAGTGAAGTGGCCTTTTGTTTTGTGTCTATACTACTTTTTGAGGACCTGCAAGCCAATACCCTCATCTCGGGTGCGATGAACACCAGCAGTCTCTTGAATGCCGCCTTCAGGATAGACCAACTTTGCCTCGTGCTCAGGTAACAAGCTTGCTACTTCCTTCAGGACGGCATCAAGGAACTGGTCTTCGGGAACAGTTTTGACCACTTCCCCTTTGCGGAAGATTACGCCTCTTCCCTTGCCGCCAGCCAGCCCGACATCGGCATCGCGCGATTCGCCCGGCCCATTGACGACGCAGCCCATGACAGCAACGTGTATGGGTGTCTGGACTTTGGAGAGGCGCTTTTCCACTTCATTGGCAACCTGGATGACATCGATTTCGACTCGTCCACACGAGGGACAGGAAACAAAGGTGACACCTCGATTGCGCAGTTCAAGAGAGCGCAAAATCTCGTACGCTACCGGGATTTCCTCCTCTGGCTCTGCGCTCAGACTCACTCGTATGGTATCGCCGATGCCATCTGCGAGTAATAATCCCAGCCCAACAGAGGATTTTACTGACCCTGAGACCAGTGTTCCAGCCTCTGTAATACCAAGATGCAGAGGATAATCTGCATGTTGTGCGAAGCGAC
>WNGG01002788.1_pt1 | contig 19768 bp, 13 predicted proteins | sample 5400661 | NCBI WGS metagenome assembly WNGG01 (sample SAMN13153372, study PRJNA577476) | soil metagenome | isolation source: 100 cm soil or saprolite under Garry oak tree replicate 1 | place: USA:California | collected 2016-06-15
AGCCCAGTCATCAATGGCGGAAGCCGACCATCAATACCAACAAGCGTTACTTTCGTTTTGGACGGCTAAAGCAGATCTCGAAAAAGCGATCGGCTCGACTCCTTAATAAATGTCCAATGCAGGAGAAGTGAAACATGGCACCAGAATCGTCCACAGCAGCAGCAACTACTACCACTGGATCTTTGCCGTCTGCAGTCGTTGCGCCAAACACAGCCGCTAAAGAGGAACGAGTACCACGCTGGGTTGAGATCGTGCCTGTCGTGTTTGTCCTCGCAGCCTTTCTGTTTTTCACCGTCAGCTTCAACTGGAATTCGTGGGTCAGCGGCCGGGAGACGCAAGAGACCGATGACGCATATGTGCGAGCCGATTTGACGCCGCTCAGCACACGTGTAACGGGCACCGTCGCTGAGGTTGCCGTCAACGATTACCAGAAAGTGAAGGCGGGCGACCTGCTGGTTCAACTCAAGGATGAAGACTACCGGGCCCAGGTTGAGCAGGCGGCCGCGATCGTGCGAACGGCAGAAGCCGCAATCGAAAACGTCCAACGGCAAAAACTGCTTCAGGACGCTCGCATCATGCAGGCGGAGGCAGGAATCGAAGCCTCCAAGGCCCAGGTGGCGCAGGCGCAGGCCGGCATTGAAGCGAGCATGGCTCAAATCAAGGATGCGGAGGCCGCCGTCGAAGCAACCAGAGCCGACGTTGTTCGTACCGAGGCGGAAAGGCATAGGCAGGAGTCGCTGATCGAAGCAGGCGCGGCGACGAGGCAACGCCTGGAACAGGTTGTCGCGGATGCCGACCGTTTCCGGGCCAATCTTGCTGGTCGGGAAGCGGCACTAGCTCAGGCGCTCGCCGGGTTGACTGCGCGGCATGCCGATCTGGCGCAGGCTGAAGCCGGGTTGCTGGGGCGGCGTTCTGACTTCGAGGCGCAGCGGCGCCAGCGAGACGTCATTGACTCACAGGAAGCTCAGGCTCGCGCCGATTTGAGTGCAAGGAAGGCCGGATTGAAAGTGGCGCAGACGAATCTGGAATATACACGCATCCTTGCGCCGGCGGATGGTGTTGTCGGCGAGCGCAAAGTCCGGTTGGGCCAATTGGTGAGTCCCGGGACGCAGGTGCTCTCGCTGGTGGAGAGTAATCCCTGGGTACTGGCAAACTACAAGGAAACTCAGTTGGCTCACGTTCGCAAAGGCGATGCGGTCGAGATTACGGTCGATGCGTTGCCCGGCGTCATGCTCAAAGGCCGTGTCGAAGAAATCGCTCCGGCCAGCGGATCACAGTTCACACTTCTGCCACCGGACAATGCAACCGGCAACTTCACGAAAATTGTCCAACGCATTCCGGTCAAGATCGAACTGGAAGCGGATGAAAAAACGCTAGAACGGCTGCGCCCCGGAATGTCCGTCATTCCCAGAATCAGAACTCACATGACTTCGGATGGCAACCTTCCGAAGGGAGAAGGGAATTGAGTGACGCATTTAGCGTGAAGCCGAATCCATACATCGGCACGCTGGGCGTCATGCTTGGCGCAGGGATCGTCACGCTGACAGGAAAACTTATCAGTGTGGGCCTTCCGGATCTGCGCGGCGGACTGGGGCTGTCCTTCGATGAGGCTGCATGGATTCCGACCGCCTTCAACATGGCGTTGATGTTCATGGGGCCGTTCTCCGTTTATTTGGGAGGTCTTCTCGGGACGAGACGGGTGCTCCTTTTTTCAGCCGCTGTCTTCGCCCTCACCTCGGTACTCTTGCCGTTTTCTCCCAACCTGACAGTGTTGCTTTTTCTTCAAGTGATCTGTGGGCTGTCGTCCGGAACATTCTACCCACTAACCCTGAGCTACGCGTTGCGCAGCCTGCCGATGAGTCGCGTGATTTATGCAGTCGGCGTTTACTCCATCGATATCCTCGGCGGGTTAACGTTGGCGACGCCGCTCGTCGGCTGGTACACGGAACACTTATCCTGGCGATGGATCTTCTGGAATGGAGCACTGCTCGCGCCATTGATGATGCTGTGTATCTACCGCGCGATTCCAAATCCAGCCCCGCCGTCGGGAACCCGGCCCAAGGCGAGCTGGCGCGGCTTCCTCTACGCGAGCGCCGGACTCAGTCTGCTTTTCGGCGCCCTCGATCAGGGCCAGCGATTGGATTGGTTTCATTCCGGGGTGATCGTCGCAATGACGGTGACCGGTGCGTTCCTGCTCGTTGTGGCTGGAATTCGCCGTTGGGTATCGCCAAACCCATTCTTTAATATTCCGTTCGTCATCAAACGCAACACCCTGATCTTCGGCCTGGTTCTGTTTTCCTTTCGCTTCGTGCTGCTCGCGATCGCATTTCTAATCCCGTCGTACCTGGGCACGATCCAAAGCTACCGCGCTCTCGAAACGGGGCCTGTGATGTTGTGGATCATTCTGCCGCAGTTGGCGATGGGATGGGTCTCCGTCCAACTCATGAAACGTCTGGACGGGCGACTGCCGTTGGCCCTCGGTTTTACGGTGGTTGCGATCGCATGTCTATTGGATGCGACGCTCACGAGTGCATGGGTTGGCGACAACTTCTGGTTGTCTCAACTCGTGATGGCGGCCGGCCTTTCCTTAGCGTTCGTTGGATTGGTGGGTGGGCTCGTGCAGCAAGCGCTGGAATCGGGAGCGCTGGCGAGTCCCTTCAACACGCTTACATTCAGCGCCTTCTTCCACGGCATCCGTTTGTTTGGAGGTGAGATCGGAGCGGCCCTCATGCAGAGGGTCGTTGCGGTGCGTGAGCAATTCCACTCGAACATGATCGGGATGCACGTGAGTGTTGGCGGCTGGCTGACGGACGAGCGGCTCCATCAACTCGCCGGCGGACTGTTTTCTGGATCGTCCGGCATGGAAGAGGCCCAAGGCCGCGCCGTCGTGGCCCTCAGTTCTCAGGTCCGGCAGCAAGCCTATACGTTGGCGTTCGCGGATGGGTTTCTCGTCATTGTTGGTGCGTGTATTTGCATCATTGTGATGATTGCGCTGGCAAAGCAGACCAGGATTTACTTTGACTCGCCGCCAGGGGCAGGCGCCAGCAAAGGCTAATCTGTGTACCACATCCAGAAATCACTCCCTTCCCCGCGACAGATTTCGATTACCACGATGGTGGTAATGCCGCCCACATCCGTAGTGGTAGCAAAAAACAGTTCTATCTCGTGATTTCTCCCCTGTCGCCATTTGCCATAGTTGGTAATGCATCCGATGAGATGCCGGGAGAAACGTCATGATTACGAATAGCAGCTCCGGTGGCCGCCGATGATTTCCGCGACCCTGGATGTTGAAGAAATCCAGGACGAAGAATTGGTGCGGCGCATCCGCGCCGGCGATAGTTCCCAATTTGAATTACTCGCGGCCCGATACGCGTCGAAGATCTACGGCCTTGCGATGCGGCTGATGCGAAACCCCTCGGACGCGAAAGATGCCGTGCAAGATACATTTCTACTTGTCTATACCAAACTCGATGGTTTTCGCAGCGAGTCCGCGTTCGGAACCTGGTTGTACAAGGTCGCGCTCAATTCCATCTACATGAAGCTGCGGCAGCGCAAGCGCGCGGCTGAGGACAACATCGAGGACTACCTTCCAAAATTTGACGGGCAGGGGACGATGCAAGGGATGGTGCGAACGTTCGGCGAAGATCCCGAACGCGAAGCCATTCGTCAACAGTCCACGGCTGCAGTCCGCGAAGCGATCGGCAGGCTTCCTGCAGAGTATCGGGTCGTCCTCGTCGCGCGAGATATCGACGACTTGTCGAGTGAAGAAACAGCCGAAGCGCTCGGCCTCACGGTTGCCGCCGTGAAGTCACGTCTCCATCGCGCCCGCCTGTTCCTCCGCCAACAACTCGAAAACAAATTCGGCAAAAACGCAAATGCCGCCCGGCATTCTTCAGTCTTAAGAGCGCCCGGATTATTACTCTGAAATTTCCTGAGCTCCATAATTGCCAATGACAATGTTTCCTTGATTCCGGCTCCAGGCCTGGGACTTCAGCAGTAGCGCCAGACCTAACACGGACCAAAACAGAGATCGGATGCGGCGTGCGATGCCGAGCGTCAGGCCGGCCGCGCCCGAGATCTTCAAGTAATGAAGCAGCGCTGCATGACTGCCTTCGGAGACGCCGATTTGCGCCGGAACAAAGAAAAACAGACCGTTCATTCCCTTGGTCATGGCTTCAACAAAGAATGCCTGAAGCGGCGCGACACTAATGTTCAGGCCATGGAGGATGATTGCGACCTCGAGAACCATGAACACATGCGAGAAAAGATGCAGTCCAGCGACGGCGTACATCCGCGATGCCGGAATCTGTCGGCTGTAGCGCGCAATCCAAAAAGGACTGAGGATCACTGCGATCGTCACTCCGGCCACTACCATGATTCCCCAGGCGGTAAACCAGGCTACGGCGACAGCCGCGATGAAAAGAGCCGTTGAAAGGGAATAGAGGTAACGGTCAATCGCTACGGTGGCTCCAGACTTCTTGAAGCCCGTTTCCGATGAGAGCAGCCATGCTTTCGCGGGGTCTCCAAGAAACGGCCCGGCGAAGCTCAAATAATTCAATGCTTCGCCGATCAGGCGGACCCGCCACAAGGTCGCAAACGAAATGCGTCCTCCATAGCTATCCAACACCCGGCCCCAGGCCACAGTCCTCATCAATTGGGCAACGAAAGTAGATATGAGCGCCAGGAGAAGCCACCAGCGCATTTGGAGAAGCGACAAAGCAATGGCGGCAGATCCCCCAACAGTGTTTATGGCGTACGCTAGGAACACCAGGCCAAGCACCAGCAAAATTGTTTTCAAACGTCGCATAGCACAGATTGAGATGGCAAAAAATGTGGATAAGATTCAGAGAATATGCCGGGTCACTTTTTGCGGCCGGGAGCCGTCCTGTTTGGCTGGATCTTGGATCTCAAGAAGATCAGCAGGCTGTCCGCCGCTTCAATGGGAATGTGTTCAGCCTTGAGGTTGCGAGTCCATTTGATGGTCGTCTTCAGTGAAGCCAGCAATGTCTTGCAGTTTCCGCATCCTTTAAGGTGGGCTCGAACTCCCGAAACGTCTTGCTCTGATAACTCATTCACAAGATAGTCACTCAGAAGGTCGACGACTTCCTTGCAGTTCATCATCTTCTTGCTTCGATCCAATTCCGCATGATCCTGACTGTCACGGTCCGAGACACCTGTCTTACATCCGTGGCGTTCTCCCAAGCTTCTCACAATTCCGTTTGCGGTGGGAGATTCTCGCCGCGGCTAGAAATCGATCTTGAACTTCGCATGCAGGCGCCTGCCAATGCTGTTGGAGAACGCGCCAAAATCCGTCGCGGCCAGATTGTTTTGGATATCACGTGGATTGGAATGGCCGGTGATGTTGAAAAACTGGAGGCCGATCTGCCCGCTTTTGTGGAGCATCGGTATCTTGATAGACCTCAGAACCTGGAGATCCAACGACGCGAACGTCGGAAACCGTCCTGCCCGGTTACGCTGACCGACGAAGTTCAGAGTCTGATCCACCATCGAATACGGGAACCCACTCCGCACCTCGAGCAGCGGCGCCACCGTGATTTTGTGAGGCAGGCCGACCGTTCCCCAGAAAAGGAAACGCTGAGGCGCATCGAACGGAAGGAGGGAGCGCTGGTTGGTTCGGATGATGGCGCGAGGGTCATTTCCGAAGAACGTATTGAAATCGTTTAAATCCCCGATGGAACGCGATCGGACGTAGGAGAAGAGAAGCTCATGTTTGGAACTGACCCGATAAGAGGCAGTTGCGCTGAACTCGCGATACCTGGAACTGCCGCGGTTATCCAGCACCAGCGCGGCCGGCTGAACATCAACGGGCTCGACGATCAGGTCACGGCGGCCGTTTCGCTGCTGAACGCCGACCCGCAGCACGAGGTTCTCAATAATCTGGTGTCCAACTTCAACATTCCATGATGCGGCGTAAGGCGTGCGCAGGCCTGCCGGTCTCAGAGTATTTCGGTAGACAAGAGGGCCGCCGGCGTTTTCCCCGTCGATGTCGAATCTCGTGACGACACGCTGCTGCATTTGATCGAATACGGTGGCATTGATCGGAACGCGGCTGTAGAAAAGCCCCACGCCGCCCCGGATCACCGTTCGGCCATTATTCAAACGCGAGAAGGCAAATCCGAATCGTGGGGCGATGTTGTCATTCTCGTGGATTGCGCTATCGTGGTCGTATCGGACGCCGAGCTGAAGAGCGACGCCGGCAGTTGGTTCCCAATTATCCTGCGCGAACATCCCCGCATCTGTTTTCCTCTTGTACAGGCGGCCGTCGCCCGTGAAATCGATGCGCTCCAGCATTGCTCCACTGCTGGAGAGTATCTCCACGGGAGTGCTCACGGTGCGGCCGTTGAACGTGTTGTATTTAATTTCCGTGCCGATGCGAACGGCGTGCCGTCCCGCTGCCTGAATTGGGGCAAAACTGTAAGTCGAGCTCCACTGATGCTGCGTGCTCTCCCGATCCTGCCGATTGAAGAAACCGCCGGAATTGAAAGCCGGCGCAAGAAACATGATCCCGGAACCATTAGGCCTGACGTTAGCGTCGTACTTTTTGACGCTGTATGTTGTTTCCAACAACGAGCTGCCAAAAATCGCTCGTTCTGAAATAGCAAAGAACATGCCGCGCTGCCGGAAATCGTGGGTCGTCTCTTCCGCGTTGAATGTGTTCAGCCCGATGAAGCCATTCTTTTCCGGGAAAAGGGAAAACGTCGTCGACAGGTGGTGAAATGCATTGATCTCGTAGTCCAATTGAGTGAACGAGTCGAAACTTTCAAAGATGGTGTCATTCTTCAGCTCAGGCAGCCTTCGCGCTGGGACACGCGTGCGATCAAACTTGTATTCAAACGACTGCAAGTAGAACAGCTTGTCTGGAATGATGGGACCACTAACAGTCATGCGCGGCGTGAAGGAATCCAGACCCACGATCGACCCACTTCTCGTGCGCGGACGTGGAAAGACATTCTGAATGCCGAAATGAAAGTTATTTTGTCCGGCGCGCGTGTGAATCTGAGTGACTCCGGAACTGAAGCTGCCGAATTCCGCCGAATAAGAATTCGTCGTGGTCTCGACGGAGTCGATGACGTCGACCGGAAGACGAAATCCATATTCTCCCGTGACCGGATCAGCGACCGCCGAGGAGTTGACGCGCAAATCGCTCTGGTTCGATCGAGCGCCCTTGACGTTAATATGACCATCCGGTCCGCGAACGACCCCCGGGACTAAAGGAAGCGTGTCGATAAATTGCTCGTTTTTCAACGGCACCGTTTCGATCTCCTGCCGTGACACAACACGGCTGATCGACGCACTGTCGGTCGGGAGCTGAGAGCTTTCCGCAGTTACTTCCACATTCTCCGTCACTCCGGCCAAGGCAAGTCTGATCTGATGCGGGATAGATACGTCTCCGGACACTTTGATGGGTTCTTCGAAAGTCCGAAACCCAGGCATCTCAACCCTCAACGTGTAGTCGTTTGGCTCAACATCATTAAGGCGGAAATCGCCTCGCCCATCGGTCACAGTGCTGGATACGACGCGACCGTCAAGTGTGGTGAGGCTGACTGTTGCTCCCGGCATCATATAGGGCGCGCCGTCAGAGCCCATTGATCCTACGGTGCCTGAAACCGTCGTCGAAGAAGCGAATAGGACAGCAAAAAGAAAACTTAGAACCGGCATAAATTTTTCCTCCCGCGGAAATTGGGATGAAATGCGGCAGGAAAGGATTCAAAAAAACTTCAACGCATAAAATCTTTGAATCTTTTTCACGCCCACCGCCATCCATACTCAGCGGAGAAGCGGAGTCGCATATTTGATGAGATGGGTTGGTCTTAGCGTCCTTGTATTTATGTCGGTGATGACCATGAAGCCGTTACGGCAGGACAACGGTATTTTACGCGGAAGCTTCTCCACGCAATTTGAGAGCGGCGACTGGTTCAAGATCCTGAACTGGAACATCAACAAAGGCTTGCAGGGAGGAGCGATCGACAACGCCATCCGGCGCGAAAAGCCCGACGTCATTCTGCTCCAGGAAGCCGACGTGAATGCACGGCGGACCAAGCAGAGGAACGTCGCGGAAGAACTGGCCCGGAGCCTGTCCTTTAATTATGTGTTCGGCGTCGAGTTCGAAGAGTTGGCGCAGGGATCCGAGTCAAGTCCGGCGTTCCATGGGCAGGCAATCTTGAGTCGATTCCCGATTCGATCGTCGCGGATATTGCCGTTCACGCACCAGTCGAACCATTGGCAGCCGCGGGCTTACTTGCCCCGGTGGCCGGTATTCCAACCGCGGCTGGGAGGCCGTATGGCTTTGATCGCGACCGTCGCAGTAGGAAAAGGTACCGTTGTCTTCTACGACCTTCACCTTGAAAGCCAGGGCTCGGAACAGCTGAGGCTGCAGCAACTCGACGAAGTATTGGCCGATGCAGCGCAATACCCGCCCGATACCTGCCTGGTTCTCGCGGGCGACTTCAACAGCGATCTGCGCGTTTCCCGGTTGAAACAGAAAGTCATTCACGCTGGCTTTCGCTCCGTCATAGACGGCTTTCCTTCGACCAAGGCGGGAGGGGCGGCCAAAGACGGGGTGTTTGTGCGGGGGCCGGTACAGTTTGATCGAGGCCACGTGCATCCGGACACGGGTGCCTCCGACCATTTTGCAATTACGAGCTATTTATCAGTGAGCTGCCTCGAGCAGCAGGGGAAACAACAATGAAGCGAACGATTCTTTTACTCATTTTCACGTTTTCTGCCATTCCGAACACGATAGTCGCACAAGGTACAAGCCAACTGGGGACTCCACATCCATCGCCCCAAACGTTCACTGGCGAGACGCTGTTTGCCGCTCTCCTCGAACACAACCTTTCAAGAGATAGCAGGCTGCACGACTTCTCGGTCCAAAGGACCTACGTCGTCAAGGACAACAAGAACAAACCGCGCGCAGAATCCGAAGTGTTGTTCTCATATCGAGCGCCAGACAGAAAAGAATTCAGCATCATCTCGGAGAAGGGTTCGGGATTTGTTCGCAAACGCGTGTTCAAAGCGATCCTCGAGAGTGAAGTTGAAACTGCGTCTGGAAAGAGCGACCGCGACAGCTCAATCTCACCGGCAAACTATAGTTTCGAGTTGCTGGGCGAGGAGGATGTGGATGGCTTCCATACTTTTGTGGTCCACGCAATGCCAAAGCGCAACGACAAGTACCTGTTTGAAGGAAAGGTGTGGATCGAAGCGACCGAATTCGCGATCCTCCGGATCGAGGGGCAGCCTGCGAAGAGCCCCTCGTTTTGGATCAAGAAAGTCAATTGGGTGCGCCGGTACGAGAGAATTGATGGCTTCTGGCTACCGCTGAAGGACGAAACCGTCACGGAAGTGCGATTGATCGGCAAGAATACTTTCACAATCGACCACGGCAATTACGAAATCAACCGGACCAGCGCAGTCAACAACGAGACTATTCAGACCACAGCGCATGTGAGATAGGAGATCAGGCAAAATGCAAGTACTGGTGTCGCTGCCTCCTGTCGATGAGATCGCAGCCCTGGGCGAATTGGAAGATGTGCTGTTTCGAAAGATCTGCGGTGTACCTTTGCTTCAGCGGGTCATCCTTACCGCTTTGAGGAATGGAGCTACTTCGGTCGTTCTGCTGCATCCGAAGGGCGTGAGTGAATCGTGGTTGTCGTCCCGGCTGAAATCTTCGCTGGCTCCCGCGTCACACGTCGAGATGATTGCGCTGGAGGCTGCCTTTGATCCCGAGAGCCCGTCAGACTGGCTGGCCGTAGATGACCGGCTGGAGCCTACCTTTCTGTGGCTTCCTTGGAATTTTGTGGCGGATCGAAAGACACTTGGACGGATGATCGAGGCCGGAATAAGGTCCAGCGAAGGCGTTCGCTTGAGTGGTGATGCCGGTGCTGCTCTGCCGGTGGTCATTGTTAAAGAGAAGCTGCGAAAAGAGCCAGACGGATCCGGAGTATTGCAGAGATACGTTCGCGATGAAGAACTGGAGACAATTTCGATCGGCAACTTTACCGGCGTCGCCGTCTTATCGAACAAATCCGCGCTTCAAGCGGAACGTGAACTTGTCCGGCGTTCGGGCAAAGACTCCGATGGAATAAACTCGAAGTTCAATCGATGGATGGTAAGACCGGCTGTGCGGTGGCTCGCGAAAACTCCGATAACTCCCAACGCGGTCACTTTCGCCGGACTCGCGGCGGCTGCCTTCTCGGGGTACTGGTTCGCGCGCGGGTTCTGGACGGCATATCTCGTCGGCGCGTTTCTGTATTTTGGCAGCGTGTTGTGTGACGAAATCGACGGGATGCTGGCACGCGTTACATTCCGGGAATCGCCGTTCGGCTGCTGGTTGGAAACGTTCGTCGATTATGCCGGATACCTTTTCATTTTTACCGGCATGGCTGTAGGCCTGTATGCAGAGTACGGGATTCATGCTGTGGTAGAAGGCGTCCTTCTGATGTTCGGTACACTGATGTCGTTTGCCCTCCTCATTCGGCAGCGAAAGCTGGCAACGGATCCGGCACGGCCACAGGATTATCGCATGCAGTTGTATCGCGGCCTCGAGGCAAGTTCAGGCAAATTGTCTTCACGCCTGGGCCGTCTTTTTGAACCGCTGATGCGCAATGGCGCGTTTTGCTATGTCGTCCTGATATTCTCCGCTCTCAACTCGGTTCACGCTTTCTTCCTCTCCGTCACGATAGGCGCGAACATCGTCTGGATGATGGTTCTTTACTACAATCGATTTTTTCGCCGGCCGCTGGCCGGACTGCAAACGTGTCCGGTTACCGCGGCCAAATAGCGAAGGGCTCGCCGGATGAACATCACGGTTAACGGCATTCGAATGAATTGCGAGTTGGAGGCGCGCTCAAACGGATCGGTCGTCATGTTGAGCCATTCGCTACCGTTTGCTGCGCTACGATAAACAAGTCGGTCGCGCCTACGCAATTTGTTGGGATTGGGAAATGTACCACTCTTGATCCGGCCCTGCTGGGATGCGCAAACTCATAGATCTTTCTTCCACCACGATCCTCGCGAATTTTGACGGCGCCGCCGCCAGATCTTCGTGATCATCGATTTCGCCCCAGGTTAGACCCTCAGTCGATATTGCGTGAATCGGCACGCGTGAGGCCAGTTCACTGATCGCCGACACATAGAAGTCTCTTACACGGCCTTCCCTCACCCAACCGCCGATTTCACTGCGCAGTAGTTCGGCAGTTCGCGCCGAAAAACGGTACATGCCGATGGCGTTGCCCGACGCGAAATGTTCGGGCAGGGTCTTTCCTAGGAACGTGACGCGCGATCCGTCGACGCGCGTCTTCATGGCGTCCAACGGCAACGGCCGCGTGAAATCGACCACTGCTGCAGTATCGGCGGAGGCATCCTTGAGAGCTTCCAGGATATGCACATTGAAGTAGTCGTCCGCGTTGAGGATTATGACTGGCCCGGTGTTGTCTCGAAGCGCAAGCCACAGCGAGTACAGGTTGTTGGTCTCCGCAAAGCGATCGTTAACCACGAATTCGACGCGTAGATCACGGAGTCCCAATTGAGTCACATGGCGCTCGATGCGATCCCCTTCAAAGCCGGTGACGAGAACAACGTCCTTCAGGCCGCACCGTTGGATCCGGTGCAACATATGCTCGAGAACCGGCGCTCCTCCAATCGGTATCAAACATTTCGGAAAGTGATCGGTCAGAGGTCTTAACCGCTGCCCCTGTCCAGCCGCAAGAATGATTGCCTTCATCCAACCTCCGTACATTCATCGTCAATCGACTTCGACGAAAGTTGTGATGAAGGCGTGGGACAAAAGGATTCAAGAAAGTACAGGAGGCCAGACTAAGAATGTCTGGCACCGGTGGATCGACACGGCCCTCGACTCGCCGCATGATATCGAGGAGTGGGAGACTGCACGCCTCATTCCCTGCCGGACCTACAGCAGCCGTCCCCACTCGCTGGTGATGCTCTTTGCTAAAATGATGCCTCAATCCTGATCGGTGACGTTCAACTTCAGGAGGCTATATGAAGGGTGAAATCGCAACGAGGTATCGCGAGTTCGAAGTCCCGGGCACTGCCCAAGTTGTCGAGGGAAATGGTGGTTTGCCCAAGGTACGCATCACAACACCCGATGTCATCGGGGAGATATATCTTCACGGCGCGCACATCACCTCCTGGAAGCCATATGGAGAGGAGGAAGTACTCTTTCTCAGCTCACAGTCCCGATGGGAGGACGACCACGCAATTCGCGGAGGCGTACCCATCTGTTTCCCTTGGTTTGGAGGCAAGGCAGACGATCCCAAAGCGCCGGCGCACGGCTTCGTCCGCACGAAGTCATGGCATCTGGAATCGATATCGGAAGTTGGAAATGTGGTCACCGTGAGCATGTTCACCGAAAGCGATGAAACCACCACAAGATGGTGGCCCGGCGAATTTCGTTTGGTCTACCGTGCAACGTTCGGTCGAGAGCTAAGCCTCGAACTTGTGGTGTCGAATACGGGGAGAACATCGCTGCGATTTGAGGAGGCCCTTCATACGTACCATCGAGTCGGTAATATCAACGAGGCGCGACTGCGAGGTCTGGACGGAATTCAATACCTCGATAAGACTGACTCCAATCGGAGGAAGATGCAACAGGGCGAGATCGCGATCACCTCAGAAACCGATCGCGTATACCTCGACACCGGAGATGCATTAGGACTTAACGACCCTGTATTGCATCGTGCCACTCACGTGATAAAGGAGAATTCACACACGACCGTTATATGGAATCCATGGGCCGATAAGACACGGGAATTGTCCGACCTGCGAGAGAACGCGTGGACCCAAATGCTCTGCATTGAAACCAGCAACGTTTCCGACTTTGCTGTGGACCTCGCGCCTGGTCAACAACACGCAATGAAGGCTCGGGTGTCGGTCGGCGATTTGTAAACTCGTTTGCCAGCGTTTACGAACTTGCCGCCGCCTCTTTGCTCTTGGGGGAGGTTGCGGTTCGCCATGACTCGCCAAAATTCATGGAGCGCTCTTTGGAAACGCTGTGAGGCGGAGTCTCCCGGCCATTTTCACTAAATCTTCGAAGCCCCAGCCTTCATGGCTTGGACCGTCTTGGGCACATCGCCATAGCCCGTTATGAAGATGATCGGCATGTCGCTGCGTTCAGCGGCCACACGTTTCTGCAGGTCGAGGCCATTGAGGCCTGGAAGAGAAATATCACGGACGAGACAGCTTGGAGCCAGCGGCCGTGGATGCTCGAGGAATTCTTGCGCGGACGCAAAGGTTTCCGGCCGCCAGCCTTCGCAGCCGATCAAGAGTTCCAGCGACTCGCGTACCGAAATATCGTCGTCTACGACAAATACAATTGATGTGGCGTCGGACATGGAAACTGACCCCAATTCATGACCTGGTGCCTCCGTTTAAACCACATTGGCTTTCCAAAGAGATCTCTCTGCCGGCATCTCGGGTTGCAACGTCGGTAGCTTTCAAGGGTGAGGCAAAGCCGCGCAGCGAGCGGGAGATTATCGAGGCCGTGCTGGCTGAGAGCAGAGGTCGGGTTTCCGGACCATCGGGAGCCGCGGTCAAGCTTGGGATATCGCCCTCTACTCTTGAGGACAGGATCAAAGCCTTGAAAATCGATAAACGGCGATTCAAGTACGGCTGACGCTGCTTCTCGGTAGTAGACTAGCCTTCTTGCAAATCGCGGGGGCTTGGCCAGGCTGGAATGGTGTCTGTCGACCGGCGAGGCACCCCTAAAATTGGGGACAATCATCGTGGAACTTTCACAGTATGTCCTCGAAGCTCACCGCAGGGATGAGGAGTTCGTCCTGTACCGGGGCGAGCATTCGAACCAGCCCGGTTCACCGTCCGTTTTCCTCCTAGCTCCTGCTTCGATGCAGCCAGCGTTGGGGACGCTAAAAAAGATAGAGTACGAATACTCGTTGAGAAATGAACTGGACTCCGCCTGGGCGGTTCGGTCCCTGGCCCTCTCCGCGCACCGTGGGCAGATGACGCTCGTGCTCGAAAATCCTGGCGGTGAGACTCTCGATCACTTCCTTCCAGGGCCGATGGAAATGACGCGGTTCCTGCGCTTCGCCGTCGGTACCGCAGCCGCACTCAGCGGGTTGCACGAGAAGGAGCTGATTCACAAGGACGTGAAGCCTGCAAATGTTCTCGTTAATACCGCGACGGGTCAGGCTCGGCTCATGGGCTTTGGGATTGCTTCGCGCCTTCCGCGTGAGCGCCAGGCGCCCGAACCTCCCGAGTTCATCGCCGGAACACTCGCCTACATGGCCCCCGAACAGACCGGGCGAATGAATCGCTCGATCGATTCGCGGAGCGACCTTTATGCGCTCGGGGTGACGCTTTACGAGATGGTCACCGGGACTCTTCCATTCACGGCGTCCGATCCGATGGAACTGGTGCACTCCCATATCGCGCGACAGCCGGTGCCGCCAGGAGAGCGGTTGAACGGTATACCGGGCCCGGTTTCGGCAATCGTGATGAAATTGCTCGCCAAGACGGCTGAGGAGCGATATCAGACAGCAGCGGGCGCTGCGAGCGATCTTCGGCGCTGTCTTGATGAATGGGAAACGAGGGGCTGGATTGATGAGTTTCCGCTTGGCGAACACGACACGCCAGACCGGCTGCTGATTCCCGAAAAATTGTACGGGCGAGCATCTGAAATTGAGACCCTCCTCGCTGCTTTCGACCGCATCGTCGCCGGCGGCCGACCGGAGTTGGTGCTCGTTTCTGGATACTCCGGCATCGGCAAGTCATCCGTTGTCAATGAACTCCACAAGCCGCTTGTTCCGCCGCGGGGCTTGTTTGCGTCAGGCAAGTTCGACCAGTACAAGCGCGACATCCCTTATGCCACTTTGGCGCAGGCTTTGCAGAGCCTCATCCGCCTACTGCTAAGCAAGAGCGAAAAGGAGCTGAGTAAATGGAGAGATGCCCTTCGTGAAGCGTTAGATCCGAACGGACAGCTCATTGTGGATCTGGTTCCCGAATTGAAGCTCATCATAGGAGAACAACCACCGGTTCCTGAGCTTCCGCGACAGGATGCGCAGGGCCGCTTCCAACTGGTGTTCCGTCGATTTATCAGCGTATTCACACGGGAACATCCGCTGGCCGTGTTCTTCGACGATTTGCAATGGCTCGACGCGGCAACGCTCGATTTGATGGAGGATCTGTTGACCCGGCCGGACGTGCAACATTTGATGTTGATCGGCGCCTACCGGGACAACGAGGTTAATCCTACCCATCCGCTGATGCGCAAGCTCGAAGCGATCCGCCAAGCTGGTGCGATAGCGCAGGATATCGTACTTGCGCCCCTAGCTCGTGAAGACCTGCGACAATTAGTTGCCGATTCTCTCCACTGCGAACCGGAGCGCGCCAAACCGCTGGCGCAACTGATCCACGACAAGACTGCTGGCAATCCATTTTTCGCCATTCAGTTCTTTTCTGCGCTTGCCGAAGAGAACCTACTCACCTTCGATCACGGCGAACGCCGATGGTCCTGGGACCTGAATCGCATTCACGCCAAGGGTTATGCCGACAATGTGGTGGACCTCATGGTTGGGAAGTTGAACCGGCTGCCCGTCGAAACCGTGAATGCATTAAAGCAGCTCGCCTGCCTCGGCAACAGCGCCGAGTTTGCCCTACTGGCATTGGTGTACGAGGTTTCGGGGGAGGAACTGCATAGCGATCTACAGGAAGCGCTGCGAACCGGACTCGTTCTCCATTCAGAAGGCGCTTATAGGTTCCTCCATGACCGCGTTCAGGAAGCAGCCTATTCCTTGATCCCGGAACATCTGCGCGCCGAGGCGCATCTCCGAATCGGCAGGCTGCTGGCAGAGCACACTCCTCGCGAGAAGCGGGAGGAGGCGATCTTCGAGATCGTCAATCAACTGAACCGCGGCGCGGCCTTGATCACCTCACAAGACGAGCGCGAGCAACTGGCGGAGCTCAACCTGATTGCGGGCAAGCGCGCCAAGGCTTCTACGGCCTACGCCTCAGCCCTCAACTATCTCATCGCCGGTGCGGCACTGTTGGCAGACGACTGTTGGGAGCGCCGGCCGGAGCTCATTCTCGCGCTGGAACTGCACCGGGCCGAATGCGAGTTCCTGACTGGCGAACTGGCGCCCGCGGAGGCGCGCTTGACCATGCTTTCATCCCGCGCTGCCAATGCTATCGATCAAGCGACCGTCGCCTGCCTGCGCGTTGACCTGTACACGACGCTCGATCGGAGCGACCGGGCGGTCGACGTCTGTCTCGCCTACCTGCGTCATCTGGGCATCGACTGGTCGCCGCATCCACCGGAAGAACAAGCGCGACGCGAATACGAGCGTACCTGGTCACTGCTCGGAAGCCGCGCGATTGAGGAGCTCGTTGATCTGCCGTTGATGAGCGACGCGTTGTCCCTCGCAACCCAGGATGTGCTGACCAAGGTCGTGCCGCCGGCCCTGTTTACCGACCGTAATTTGCTTTCGCTCGTAATCTGCCGGATGGTGAATCTCAGTCTCGAGCACGGCAACAGCGACGGATCGTGCTTCGCTTATGTGTTCCTTGGCATGATCGCTGGACCCCACTTCGATAATTATGAGGGTGGTTTCCAGTTCGGCCGGCTCGGGTATGCGCTGGTCGAAAAGCGCAGTCTGCATCGTTATCGGGCTCGAACATACATGGCATTCGGCAGTTTCGTTATGCCATGGACGAGGCACGTTCGGACGGGTCGTGATCTGGTACGTCGCGCGTTCGATGTCGCGAATAGAATCGGCGACCTCACGTTCGGGGCATATAGCTGCAACAACCTGAATACAAATCTTCTCGCAGCGGGAGATGCGTTGGCCGAAACGCAGTGTGAAGCCGAGCAAGGTCTCGAGTTTGCACATAAGGCGCGATTCGGCCTCGTCATTGCGATCATTACTGCGCAGCTCCAACTGATCCGGACGCTTCGTGGTCTGACGCCGGCATTCGGATGTTTTGACGAGGAGCAGTTCGATGAACGCCGCTTCGAACACGACTTGGCGAGCCAGGCGGATCTGGCACTGGCGGAGTGCTGGTACTGGATTCGGAAGCTGCAGGCTCGCGTGCTGGCGGGCGATTATCGTTCCGCAATCGACGCATCCTCAAAGGCTCGACCGTTGCTTTGGACATCACCTTCCTTTTTTGAGACGGCGGAATATGAATTCTACAGCGGCCTCTGTCGGGCAGCATTGTGTGATTGCACATTGCCGGACGAGCGCTGCAATCATTTCGAGGCTCTGGCCGCCCACTATCGCCAGCTCGAGGTCTGGGCAGCGAACTGTCCGGAAAATTTCGAGAACCGCACCGCACTGGTGGGCGCAGAGATCGCTCGCCTGGAAGGGCGAGAACTGGATGCCGAACATCTCTACGAAAAGGCCATCCGGTCAGCGCATGCAAACGGCTTTGTCCACAATGCGGCACTCGCAAATGAACTCGCCGCACGATTCTACGCGGCGCGTGGTTTCGAAAAGATCGCAAAAGCCTATTTGCAGGACGCTCGGTACGGCTATCTCCGTTGGGGAGCCAATGGCAAGGTGAAGCAACTAGACCATTTGTATCCACACCTCGGGGAAGAAGCGCCCGCTCGCGGCCCCACGAGCACCATTGTGGCACCGGTCGAACTCCTGGATCTGGCGACGGTGATTAAAGTCTCGCAAGCAGTCTCGGGCGAGATGGTTCTGGAAAAATTGATCGACAGGCTCATGCGTGCGGCTATCGAGCACGCAGGCGCCGAGCGGGGTCTCTTGATAGTTCCGCGAGGTGATAAGCTGCAGATAGATGCGGAAGCGACCACTAGCGGAGAGGACGTAACCGTGCATCTGGTAGACGGCGCCCACGCTCCAGCCGTACTGCCAGAGTCGCTCGTTCGGTATGTAATGCGCACTCAAGAGATCGTGATTCTCGATGACGCATCATCTCGGAATCCGTTTTCTGCCGATCCCTACATCGTTCAGCATCGGGCCCGTTCTATTCTCTGTTTAGCATTGATTAAGCAGGGCAAATTCATCGGTATTCTCTACCTTGAAAACAATCTGACGCCACACGTTTTCACTCCTGACCGCGTCACAGTGTTGAAGGTGCTTGCGTCGCAAGCAGCAATCTCGCTCGAGAATTCGCGGCTTTATCGCGACCTCGAAGATCGGGAAGGGAAGATTCGGCGCCTGGTCGACGCCAACATTCTGGGGATCTGCATGTGGAATGTCGAAGGTGCGATCGTTGGGGCCAACGAAGCGTTTCTGCGCATGCTGCAATACGACCGTGAAGATCTCGTCTCGGGTCGCATGCGCTGGACGGATCTCACGCCGGCCGAATGTCGCGAGCGCGACGAACGTGCCGTGGCGAGCGTGAAGGCCGCCGGGGCTGTTCAGCCATACGAGAAGGAGTTTTTCCGGAAAGATGGCAGCCGCGTGCCCGTGCTGGTTGGAGGTGCGCTGTTTGAAGGTGGAAACGAGGGCGTCGCGTTCGTCCTCGACTTGAGCGAACAAAAGCGCGCCGAAGAAAAGATCCGGGAGCAGGAAATGGAGCTCCGGCAGATGCTGGACCTCGCACCTCAACAGGTTGCGGTATTTGGACCCGGTGGTGAACCTCTTTTTGCCAACCGCGTTGCGCTCGATTACGTCGGTCTTAGCCTTCAAGAGTGGCGGCAAACACCCGGAAATGTTTTTCGTCCCGGTTGGTTCATTCATCCTGATGACCAGGAACGAGCGGCGCGCGCTTATTCCGATAGTAATCGCTCCAGTGGCTCCGCTTACGAGTTGGAGTTGCGAGTGCGGGGCGCGGATGGGAATTATCGCTGGTTTCTGGTTCGTTACAATCCGCTGCAAGACGACAAGGGGCAGGTCAAGCGTTGGTATGTTGCGTCTACGGATATTGATGAACGCAAGAGAGCCGAGGAGAAACTTCAGCAGGAGAACGTTGCCCTTCGCGAGGAGATCGACAAGGCTTCGATGTTCGAGGAAATTGTTGGTACATCTAGGCCTCTGAAGGCCGTTCTTTCCCGAATTGCCAAAGTCGCTCCGACCGACTCCACCGTTCTGATTACCGGGGAAACCGGCACAGGCAAAGAACTCATCGCCCGTGCCGTTCACAAACGATCCCGGAGATCTGGTTATCCCTTCGTTAGTGTGAATTGTGCCGCGCTAGCGCCCACGCTGGTTTCCTCGGAGTTGTTTGGCCATGAAAAGGGAGCCTTCACGGGAGCCACGCAGCGTCGGCTTGGCCGCTTCGAAATGGCTGAGGGCGGAACGATTTTCCTGGACGAAGTTGGCGAACTTCTACCCGACACACAGGCGGCGTTATTGAGAGTGCTACAGGAACGGGAATTCGAGCGAGTGGGGGGAGGGCAGCCTGTCCAAGTCGACGTTCGCGTTATCGCTGCCACGAATCGCGACTTGAACGCTGCCGTAGCGAATGGGACCTTCCGCCAGGATCTCCTCTATCGGCTGAATGTGTTTCCCATCGAAATGCCGCCTTTGCGAGAACGGAAAGACGACATTTTAATGCTGGTCGAGTATTTCGTGCAGCGCTACGCCAACCGTGCGGGCAGAAACATCCGATCGATCGACAAGAAAACATTGGATCTGTTGCAGTCATACGACTGGCCTGGCAATATCCGTGAGTTGCAGAACGTAATTGAAAGGTCCATCATTCTGAGCTCCACTGATGTTTTTTCAGTTGATGAGTTGTGGCTTTCTAAAAGGACTTCTCCGCAGGCATCCAGGGTTGAAACGTCGCCGGCTTTGAATGTTGAGCC
>WNGG01006144.1_pt1 | contig 19762 bp, 20 predicted proteins | sample 5400661 | NCBI WGS metagenome assembly WNGG01 (sample SAMN13153372, study PRJNA577476) | soil metagenome | isolation source: 100 cm soil or saprolite under Garry oak tree replicate 1 | place: USA:California | collected 2016-06-15
GACCGAGCTGACCGGCGAGCCGACCGGCTACCGGCAGGCCGGCACGCTGCAGGTTGCCTATGACGCCGACGACCTGACCCTGCTGGGGGAGTATCAGGCCCTGCAGGAGTCCTTCGGCGTCCAGGTGCGCCGGCTCACTGCCCGCGAGTGCCGCCAGGCAGAGCCCCTGCTGGATCCGGCGATCCGCGGCGGCCTGCTGGCCGAGGACGACGCGTCCGTTGACCCGCGGCTGCTCACCCGCGCGCTGCTGACAGCGGCCACTCTGGCGGGCGCGGGCATCATCCGGCAGCGGGTCACCGAGATCCTCACCGCCGACGCCGGCCCAGACGATAACGAGCCGGACAATGGCCGCCGGGCCAGCACCGGGCCGGGCGACGACAGGCGAGCCAACAGCAGGCCGGGCGACGACAGGCATTCCGGCCGCAGCCAGGCCGACAGCCGGCCAAGTAACGGCGAGCAGGTCGACGGCAGGCTGGGTAACGGCGGGCAGACCCGCGGCGGGCCGGGATACGGCAGGCAGGTCGGCGGCGGGCCGGATAACGGCGGGCAGGCAGGCGGCCGCCGGACTGACGCCGGGCTTGGAGACGCCGAGCGGGCCAACCGTGGGCCGGGCGACGGCAGGACAGGTGACGGCGGGCGGATCGAGGGCGGGCGGGTGGCCGGCGCGGTGCTTGCCGACGGCACGCAGGTCCTGGCTCCGTGGGTGGTGCTCGCCGCTGGCTGGAGCTCGGCCTCGATCGCGGGGCTGCCGGCCGGCGCCGTGCCCCCGGTGCGGCCGGTCAAGGGCCAGATCCTGCGGCTGAGGGGGACGCCGGGGACCGGCCCGGGGACGCCGGGGACCGGCCCGGGGACGCCGGGGACCGGCCCGGGGACGCCGGGGACCGGCCCGGGGGCCGCGAGCGCGGCAGCGCCATCGCCGGGAGCTGGAGGATCCGGGCCGCCCGCGGCCGTGCCTGATGCGCGTGGCGGCGGCGCGCCGGCCGCGGCCGGCAGCCAGGCCGCGGGCAGCGATGCCGCGGCCGGCAGCCATATCGCAGCCGGCGGTCAGGCCGCCCTGCTCACCAGGTCGGTCCGCGGCATCGTCCACGGGTCCTCGGTCTACCTGGTGCCCCGGGACAGCGGTGAGCTCGTCATTGGCGCGACCCAGGAGGAACAAGGCGCGGACACCCGGGTAACCGCAGGCGGCGTGTGGGAACTCCTCAGGGATGCCAGGACGATCGTCCCCGGCATAACCGAGCTCGAGCTAGCCGAGGCGGTAGCCGGGCTGCGGCCGGGCACGCCGGACAACGCGCCGATACTCGGCCCGTCAGCGCTGCCGGGACTGGTGCTGGCCACCGGCCACTTCCGCGCCGGGGTACTGCTCGCCCCGGTGACCGCCGATGTCATCACGGACTACCTCGTCACCCGGCGCCTGCCGGACCTGGCAGCCGCCTTCACGCCGCAGCGCTTCGCCCGCCCGGCCCGCCGCCCAGCCGGGCCGACCGGGGCCGGCCGTGCCGAAGCCGGCCGTGCCGAAGCCGACCGTGCCAGGACCGGCGTGCTGTCGCGGCCGGCCGGGCTGAGCATCGCGGACGAGGGCGCGCGGCCATGAAAGTGATCATCAACGGCACCGCGCGCGAGCTGGCCGCGGACGCGAGCGTCGGCGACGCCGTCCGGCTGCTGACGACCGCGGCCAGCGGGGTCGCGGCCGCCGTCAACGGCGAGGTGGTTCGCCGGGCAAGCTGGGACACGACCTCGGTAACCGACGGCGACGAAGTCGAAGTGATCACTGCTGCGCAGGGAGGCTGACCATGGACGACCCGTTCGTGATCGCCGGGGAGCAGCTGGGCTCCCGCCTGATCATGGGCACCGGGGGCGCGCCGAGCCTGGACGTTCTTGACCGGGCGCTCGCTGCCTCCGGTACCGAGCTGACCACTGTCGCCATGCGCAGGGTCGACCCGGCGGCCGCGGGGTCGGTGCTTGACGTGCTCAGCGCGCGCGGAATCCGCGTGCTGCCGAACACGGCAGGCTGCTTCACCGCCACCGAGGCGGTGCACACCGCGCGGCTGGCGCGGGAGGCGCTGGGCACCGACTGGGTGAAGCTCGAAGTGATCGCCGACGAGCGCACCCTGCTGCCCGACCCGGTCGAGCTGCTCGACGCGGCTGACCGGCTAGTCGCCGACGGGTTCACGGTGCTGCCCTACACCAATGACGACCCGGTGCTCGCGCGGCGGCTGGAGCAGGCGGGCTGCGCGGCGGTGATGCCGCTCGGCGCGCCGATCGGCTCCGGGCTGGGGATCAGGAACCCGCACAACATCGAGCTGATCGTGGAGAGCGCCGGCGTCCCCGTGGTCCTCGATGCCGGCATCGGGACGGCTAGCGACGCGGCGATCGCCATGGAGCTTGGCTGCGACGGCGTGCTGCTCGCGACGTCGGTCACCAGGGCGCACGACCCGGAGCTGATGGCCGAGGCGATGCGCGCCGCGGTGACCGCCGGGCGGCTCGCCTTCCTGGCCGGCCGGGTGCCGCGGCGACGGTACGCTATCGCCTCCTCACCCGCCCGCGCCGGCTGACCAAGCAGCGCCGTTACCTGGGCGGGGACGAGAATGCACCAATACACTCGACCCGATGGATACGACCTTGGCACGCCTGCAGGTCGGGCAGTTGCTCGACGGACGCTACCGGGTGGACGCCCGGATCGCGCGCGGCGGGATGGCCACCGTCTACCTCGGCGCCGACACCCGGCTTGAGCGTACGGTGGCGCTCAAGATCGCGCATCCTGAGTTTGCCCATGACCCGGACTTCGTCCGGCGGTTCATCGACGAGGCCAGGTCCGTGGCGAGGCTGTCCAGCCCGAACGTCGTCGCCGTGTACGACCATCATCGGGACCGCCGCCTACCTCGCGCCGGAGCAGGTGACGCAGAGCGCATCCGACGCGCGCACCGACGTCTACGCGGCCGGGGTGATGCTGTTCGAGCTGCTCACCGGCACGCAGCCGCATACCGGCGAGACGCCGCTCGCGGTAGCCCATAAGCATGTGAACGAGGTCGTGCCGGCGCCGTCCAGCATCGCGCCTGGCCTCCCCCCGTCGCTGGACGCGCTGGTCGCGCTGGCCACCAGCCGGAACCCGGACCTGCGCCCCGCGGACGCCGGCCAGTTCCTGCATGCGATCACGGAGGTGCGGCGCGGCCTGCCGCTCGGCGGCGCGCACGCCGCGGGCCAGCAGGGGAGCTTGGCCGGGTATGAGCCGGGGCTCGCGCCCGCCCCGCTGCCCGCTGCCGGGCTGTCCGCGCCAGGCCGGTCCGTTCCCGGGCTCCCGGCGGTCGCACTGGCCGGGTCCGGCTGGCAAAGCGGGCAGCATGCAGCGCCGTCACTGGACTCTGGCAGGCCAGCGGCCCCGGGAGAGGCCACGTCACCGGATGCCCGGCCGCCCGCTGCCTCAGCACTCCCCGGCGGTCAGCCGCCGCCCGGCTCGCCCTGGCCAGGCTCGCCGTCATCACCCGGTTCGTCATGGCCGGGCCAGCCGTCGTCACCGGGCTCGTCATGGCCGGGCCAGCCATCGTCACCCGGCGCCTCAAGGCCGGGCCAGCCGTCGTCACCGGGCTCGTCATGGCCGGGCCAGCCGTCGTCACCGGGCTCGTCATGGCCGGGCCAGCCGTCGTCACCCGGCGCCTCATGGCCGGGCCAGGGCCACCACGGCGGCCAGCCAGCCGCTGCCCCGTCAGCGCAGCCGGCCGCCTCCGGCCCCGGCGGCGGGTCGTTCCCGTGGGCGCCGCCCGGTCCGCCCGCCTATCCGGGCAGCCCCGCGGTCCCGGCGGCATCGGCCCTGCCCGCGGCCTCCTCGCTGCCAGCGCTGCCGCCAGACCCGGCCGGGCACGGCGAGCCACGGCACTCCAGGCGCGGCCGGGACAGGACCGTGGAGATCCTGCCCGCGGTGACCCCGGGACAGCAGGACGACCCGCACGGCGTTCATCACACGCTCGTCGTGCCCGGCACCGGGCTCGCGCTGGACGACGACGAGCCGCTCGTCGGCCAGGTGCACGCGCCCGCTGGCTATGGCCGCCGCCGCGAGCCGGGGCTGCAGCGGTGGCTGTTCAGCCGCAGGTTCGCCTACGTCGCCCTTGGCACTGCGGTCATCCTCGTCCTCGGGCTGATCACCTGGTGGGTCACCAACGGCCAGTTCGAGACCATCCCCCCGGTGGCCAGGCTGACGAAAGCCACCGCGCGGACCGAACTACGGAATCTCGGCTTCAAGGTCGACATGGGCCGCGGCGTGCACAGTAACGTGATTCCCCGCGGCGAGATCATCCGCACCGATCCGGCGATCGGCTCGCGCGCCCATCGGGGCAGCCTGATCACGCTCATCCCATCGCTCGGGCCGGTCCTGATTCGCGTGCCGTCGGTGACCGGCATGAAGCTGGCCGACGCCGAGGCCGCACTGCGGCAGGCGGGCCTGACGCCCGGCAAGGTGACCGAGGCAACCTCGACCACGATTCCCTCCGGCGTTGTGATCAGCACGAATCCCGTCGCAGGGCTGGCCTGGCCGCAGACCCGGCCGGTGGCGATCGTGCAGAGCGCCGGGATACCCCTGCCGAACCTGGTGGGCCAGCAACAGGACGCCGCGCAGCAATTGGCGCAGCAGGACGGGTTCCAGCTGAACCCGGAGCAGGACATGAACAGCGACCAGCCCGCCGGGACGATCACCAGGCAGTCGCCGATGGCCGGCACGCCGATCACTCCCGGCGAGGTCGTGACCATCAAGGTGTCCGCAGGGCCGCAGCTTGTCGACATCCCGAACGTGGACGGCACGCAGGAGGATCATGCGATCCATGTGCTCACGGATGCCGGGTTCCAGGTAGCCGTCGCCCACATAGGGCCCGGGCACCGGGTGTTCAACCACAACCCGACCGGGCAGGCTCCCAAGGGCAGCACGGTGACGATCTTCGTAGGATTCGGCGACTTACCGTAGCGGGCAGAGCGCATCCGCCGGACGGCTCGACGCCCCTGCCTCGGCGGCCCATTGGCGCGCACGTGCCATCGGCAGGTGGCCTCGCGACCGGCGGACTAGCGTACCTGGCGGCGACCGGCGCTGAGGCGATGCAGGTGTTCGCCGCCAACCCCCGCGGCTGGGCGCCGCTGGCCGGGGACGCGGCCCAGGACGCGGCGTTGCGCGAGCACGCCGAGCAGGCGGGGATCCCGGTCTTCGTACACGCCCCGTACCTGATCAACCTCGGCTCGCCGGACCAGCGGGTCCGGGATCTGTCCGCCGCTTCGCTGCGGCACGCGATCGGCAGAGGAACGCGGATCGGCGCCCGCGGCGTCGTCGTGCACACCGGATCGGCCGTCGGCGGCGACCGCGCTGCGGCGCTGCGCCGGGTCAGGGAGATCCTGCTGCCGCTGCTCGACGAGATCGGCGGTCATGAGCCCGGCCTGCTGCTTGAGCCGATGGCCGGGCAGCGGCACATGCTCTGCTCGGCCGTGGCCGACATCGGGCCCTACCTCGACGCCCTGGACCGGCATCCGCGGGCGTGCATCTGCCTGGATACCTGTCACCTGTTCGCGGCCGGCCATGACCTGACCGCCCCGGACGGTGTGCCGCGGATGCTCGCCGAACTCGACTCGGTGGCCGGCCCAGGGCGGCTGCGGCTGATCCATGCGAACGACTCGAAGGACGGCTGCGGATCCGGCAAGGACCGGCACGTGAACATCGGCGCCGGCCTGATCGGGTCCGCTCCGTTCGGCCGCCTGCTCGGCCACCCGGCGACGGCTGGCGTGCCGTTCATCGTCGAGACACCCGGCGGCAAGGGCGGTCACGCGGCCGACATCGCGGCCCTGCGCGGCCTGCGTGACGGGGGCTGCGGGACGGGGGGCTGCGGAAACCGGGGCAGGGCCGCGGAAACCGGGCGGGCGCGGCGGAGGGGTCAGAGCGGCGGGCCCTCGCCAGGGCGCTCCTGGTAGGAGTACCGCTGCTCACGCCACGGATCTGCGATGTTGTGGTAGCCCCGCTCCTCCCAGAACCCCCGCCTGTCCCTGGTCATGTACTCCACCGCCCGGACCCACTTGACGCTCTTCCACCCGTAGAGGCTGGGCACCACCAGGCGGACCGGGTAGCCGTGCTCGGGAGTGAGGTCGGCACCGTTGCAGCGGGTGGCGAGCATGGTGTCATCGGCCGCGAAGTCGGCGATGCGCACGTTGGCGCTATAGCCGAAGTCGGCCCAGACCATGACGTGCGTGACGTCCGCCGCAGGCGGCGCGGCCTCAAGCAGTGCGGCGGCGGGCACGCCTTCCCAGGCGATGCCCTTGATGCTGAACTTGGTCACGCAGTGGAAGTCGGCGATGACCCGGCTGCGGGGCAGCGCGGCGAACTCCGGCCAGTCCCAGCGCCGGTCAAGGGAGTTCTCGGTGGCGCCGAGCACCCGGAGATCCCAGGACTCCGGGCGGAAGACGGGCACCCGGCCGTAATGCAGGACTGGCCAGTTCACCGGCATGTGCTGGCCATCTCCGGCTGCCTCATCCGGCTGACCTGCTCCTTCCCGCAATCGCGGCCTGGCGGCACCATCTTCCGGCCGCAGACCCCGCAGGTGGGCTATCTTGCCACCTCGCATTCTGGGCCGATCCTGCGCCCGTCACCCTGCGGCCCCTGGCGTGCGCTAGGCTTGCGCCCGTGCGCCATGACTTCTGGTTCTTTTATGGTTACCGGCCCGGCCTCCGGACGGTCGCCCGCCAGATGCTGCACTGACGCGAGCGACGTAAGGAAAGCCCCGGGCCGGGAACGGCCCGGGGCTTTCGTCATTATGGAGACAGGGAGTGGTGAGATGGTCGTGGTGATGGCCCCCGAGGCTACGCAGGCAGACGTTGACACGATCGTGGACTTGGTCCGCACGGCCGGCGGCGAGGCATTCGTGAGCCGGGGGGTTTCCCGGACGATCATCGGCCTAGTCGGGGACATCGACCAGTTCGGCACGCTGAACCTGCGCAGCAGGAGCGGCGTCGGCGACGTGGTACGGATTTCCGTCCCGTACAAGCTGGTCAGCAGGGAGCACCATCCCAGCCGGTCGGTGATCACGGTCAGCGGCGTGCCCATCGGGCCGGACACGATGACCGTCATCGCCGGGCCGTGCACGGTGGAGACCCCGGAGCAGACCCTGACGGCGGCCCTGATGGCGAAGGCGGCCGGCGCGTCGCTGCTGCGCGGCGGCGCGTTCAAGCCGCGCACGTCGCCGTACGCCTTCCAGGGCCTCGGCGAGGCCGGCCTGCGCATCCTGGCCGATGTGCGGGCCGAGACCGGGCTGCCAGTGGTGACCGAGGTGATCGACCCGGCCAGCGTTGACCTGGTCTGCTCCCACGCGGACATGCTGCAGGTCGGCACCCGCAGCATGCAGAATTTCACGCTGCTCCAGGCGGTCGGGTCGGCAGGCAAGCCGGTGCTGCTCAAGCGCGGGATGAACGCCACGGTCGAGGAATGGCTGATGGCCGCCGAGTACATCGCCCAGCGCGGCAACCTCGACATCGTGCTGTGCGAGCGCGGGATCCGGACCTTCGAGACGGCGACTCGCAACACGCTGGACATCAGCGCCGTGCCGGTCGCGCAGCGGCTTTCGCACCTGCCAGTCATCGTGGACCCGTCGCACTCGGGCGGCCGCCGTGACCTAGTGCTGCCGCTCAGCAGGGCAGCGATCGCGGTCGGGGCGGACGGCATCATCGTGGACGTGCACCCGAATCCGGCCACCGCGCTGTGCGACGGCGACCAGGCCCTGGTGGATGACGACATCCGCGAGCTGGCGACGGCGATGTCCACGCTGCCGAAGCTGATGGGACGGACGCTGAGCCAGGCGCCCCGCCCGGTCGCGGTCTGAGCCGCCGTGCCGGAGGTGACCGGCTCCGTGCCGGAGCCGGTCAGAGCGCGGCGACCGCCGGGATCACCTCGGCGCCGATGACCTCAAGCGGCGTGACGTCCCAGACATTGGCCACGCCGCCGATGGCCGCCTGGAAACCCAGCCCGGCGAGGACGGCGAGCTGGTCGACGATCTGCCCGGCGCTGCTCCCCTTGTCACCGACATCGAAGACGAAGTAGCACGTCTTGAGTATCTCGTCGTAGTCGCGCTCCGCCGCGTCGCAGTGCGCGCGCAGCACGTCCAGCTTGCGGGCCAGGTCCGGGCCGGGGAACAAGTTGCAGGCCTGGCCGTAGCGGGCGACGAAGCGCAGCGTCTTGCGCTCCCCGGATCCGCCGATCATGATCGGCGGGTGCGGCTCGGACAGCGCCTTCGGGTAATTCAGCGGGCGCTCCAGCTGGTAGTGCGCGCCCCGGAAGGGTGACTCGTCACCGCGCCACATCTGCAGGCAGATCTGGAGCGTTTCCTCCAGCCGCTCGAACCGCTCGGCGACCGGCGGGAACGGTATGCCAAGCCCCCTGGACTCCTCCTCGTTCCAGGCGGCACCGATGCCCAGCCAGGCGCGCCCGCCGGACAGCACGTCGAGCGTGGTGATGATCTTCGCCAGGATTCCGGGGTGCCGGTAAACCGCGCCGGTCACGAGCGTGACCAGCTTCGCCCGGGAGGTCACTCCGGCCAGGTAGCCGAGGGTCGTGTAGGACTCGAGCATGTCCCGGTCCGGCGGGCCCACGGCGCCGATCTGGAAGAAGTGATCCATCACGCTGATGAAGTCGAACCCGGCATCGTCGGCGGTCCTCGCGACCGTTGCCAGGTCCGCGCCGAGGCGCGCGGCGCCTGGCCCGGTGAAGTCCGGGATCTGCAATCCGATTTTCACGTCTGTACCTCCGTGCTGGAGCCTTCCACACCGGCGCGCCGGGTGACCGCGGCGGGGCAGCCGACTGGTGCGTGCTGGCCCGTTGCCGATGAAAGTCAGTGGCTGTCCGGCGTGTGCTCCTGCGCGGCAGCGGCCAGTTCCTCGGCCAGGTCGTCGGCATCGAGCCTGGCCTCGATCCGGCGCAGGTCCTCGATCCGCGCCCGCGTCTCCACCTGGCGGGGCGTGAGCATGCTGCAGCAGTCCTGGTCGGGCAGCTCGGAGATGCCGAGGGTGCGGATGCGGCGTGCCTCCGCCATGATCTCCGTCTTGTCCAGGCCGATCAGCGGGCGCAGGATCGGCAGGCGCACGGCGTCGTCCAGCGCGGTGATGTTGGCCAGCGTCTGACTGCTCACCTGGCCGAGCGAGTCGCCGGTGACCAGGGCCGCCGCCCGCTGCCGCCGGGCCAGCACCTCGCCGGTCTTGAGCATCAGCCGTCGCTGCGCCATGATCTGCAGCCGACCCGCGCCGGATGAGGCGAGCCGCTGCTGCGCCCGGCCGAACGCGACCACGAACAGCCGCGAGCCGCACTGGAACTTGTCAAGCTCGCGTACCAGGCCGTATGCCTTGTACACCGACTCCGGCCCGGTCAGCGGCATGCCGGAGAAATGCAGGTAGGTGCAGCGCAGGCCGCGGCGCATCATCCGGTAGGCGGCAACCGGCGAGTCGATGCCGCCGGACAGCAGCACCAGCGCGCGGCCGCTCATGCTCACCGGCAGGCCGCCCTGGCCATGCATTCCCTCGGTGAAGACGAAAACCTCGGCCTGGTCGACCTCGACGAAGACCGTGATATCCGGCGCGCGCAGGTTCACCGGGTATCCGTGCTCCTGCTGGATTCGGGTGCCGATCATCCGGACAAGCTGGGCCGAGGTAACCGGGAACCGCTTGTCGCGGCGCCTGGCCCGCACGGCGAACGTGCCCTGCCGGCCGGCGGTCAGGCTCACCGCGGCGGCGATCGCCGCCTCGGGATCCTTGGCCACCCGCACGGCGCGGCAGACCCGGGCGATGCCCATCACCGCGGTCATGCGCTCGGCGATGAGGTCGACCGCGGCTTCCGCGGCCATCTGCCCGGCCGGGCCGCCGGACGCGCCGGATGCGCCGGATGCGCCGACGGGGGCATGGCCTGCCGGGATCTTGCGGGTGGCCCCCTCGGCGCCGGCGCCGGGGGCGACGGTGAGCACGATCACGCCGTCCCGCTGCCACAACTGCAGCGGGACGCCCAGGTCGGGCACGGCGCGCCTGATGTTGTCATGCAGGAGCCGCTCGAACCGCTGCCTGTTCTTGCCCTTGAGCACGATCTCGCCCAGCTTGAGCAGCACGCACGGCTCGCCGGGCGGTGTGGCCGGCTGCTGCATGACGCGATCAGCTAGGGGCAAGGCGGGCATTCCCCTAGTATGCCAGCTAGACAGAGTTTCCCGGTTCCAGGTAACAAGCTCGGTCCCAGCGGACGCCCGGCTCAGCGGCCGGTTGCGCGCGGAGCAGCTCAGCCGCCCATGACCGCGCAGAGCAGCCGGTTCTCCCCGCGCTGCCAGAGCGTCCCGATCTCGGCGAAGCCGGCCGCCCGGAGCGCGCCGACGTGCGTGGACAGCCGCCCGGACAGCGAGCCGTGGTGCTCGGCATCGATCTTCAGGCTGGCCCGCGCCGCGACCTGCTCGGCCAGGGCCGGCTCGGCTGCCACCGCGTCCCACCAGTCGCTCCACGTTTCCGGGTGCCTGGCCGGGAAGCGCCTGGCCTCCTCCCGCTCAACCAGCGCCCGGCCGAGCCGGGCGAGGACGGGCGCGACGGCATCATCCTCGGCGAAGTGGTCGCCGTTGAGCAGCAGGCCGCCCGGCCGCAGCACGGTACCGAGCTCGGCGTACATCGCGGCGAGCGCGGGCGGGGCCAGCCAGTGCAGCGCCGTGGTGCTCACCGCCGCGTCGGCCTGCCGGTCCAGGCCGAGGGCGGCGGACCAGCCGGCGTTGCGCAGGTCGGTCTCGGCGAAGCGCAGCCCGGCCCGGTCGGGCCAGGCGATGCGGCCCAGTGTGAGCAGGAGCGGATCGGCATCGACGCCGACGACCGTGGCGCCGGGCAGCCGCTCGAGCAGCCGGACGCCGAGCGAGCCGGGGCCGCAGCCCAGGTCGAGCACCAGCGGGTCCCCGATCGCAAGGCCGGCCTCCACCGCGTCGATCAGGGCAGTGAACCGCTCTTCCCGGTCCGGCAGGAATCCCAGCTGCTGAGCGTCCCAGCGGGCGATCCAGTCCAGCGCTGCCCGGTGGTCGAGTACGGGCACAGCCTGCCTCCTTCGCACGGCGGGCTTGTCACGGCCGGCCCGCGTCAGCGTCCGCGGGCAGCGCGCGCGGGCAGTGCCTGCACGGACGGTGCCTGCACGGACGGTGCCTGCACGGGCAGTGCCCGCACGGACGGCGCCCGCAGGTCAGCCGAACAGCACCTCGGTCTCGTTATACCGGTCGGCGGGCACGACCTTGAGCTCGCGGGTCGCCTCGGTCAGCGGCACGCGGACGATCTCGGTACCGCGCATGGCCACCATCACGCCGAAGGCGCCGTCATGCGCCGCGCCGATGGCCTGCAGGCCGAAACGGGTCGCCAGGACCCGGTCGAAGGCGGTCGGCGTGCCACCGCGCTGGATGTACCCGAGCACCGTGCAGCGGGCCTCCTTCCCGGTACGCTTCTCGATCTCGTCGGCCAGCATCTGCCCGGCGCCGCCGAGCCGGACGTGGCCGAACGAGTCAAGCTGCTGGCCTGCCGACGCGGCGTCCCCGTCGACCGGGCGCGCGCCCTCGGCCACGACCACGATCGGCGCGTAGCGCGTCTGGAACCGGTGCTCCACGTACGCGCAGACCTTCTCGATGTCGAACGGCTTCTCCGGGATGAGGATGACGTTCGCGCCGCCCGCCATCCCCGCGTGCAGCGCGATCCAGCCGGCGTTGCGGCCCATGACCTCGACGATCAGCGCCCGGTGGTGGCTTTCCGCGGTGGTGTGCAGCCGGTCGATGGCCTCCATCGCGATGTTCACGGCGGTGTCGAAGCCGAACGTGTAGTCGGTTGCACCGAGGTCGTTGTCGATCGTCTTGGGCACGCCGACGATACGCGCGCCTGCCTCGTGCAGCCGGGCGGCGACCCCGAGGGTGTCCTCGCCGCCGATCGCGATCAGCGCGTCGACGCCGAGGCTGTCCAGGTTGGCGGAGATCCTGGCCACGCCCGAGCGGCCCCCACCGGCGGCGCCGTCCGCCAGCGGGTTGGTCCGGGACGAGCCGAGTATCGTGCCGCCGCGGGGCAGGATGCCGCGGACGGCCTGCACGTCCAGCGGGACCGTGTCGCCTTCCAGCGGCCCGCGCCAGCCATCGCGGAACCCGATGAACTCGTGGCCGAACTCTTGCACGCCGCGGCGCACGATCGCACGGATAACCGCATTCAGCCCGGGGCAGTCACCGCCGCCGGTCAGCACTCCGACTCGCATGGGCTCCCTTTCGTGTTCTCCCGCCCGCCACACTAGTCCTCATGAGTGTCCTAGCAATCGATGCGGGAACGACTGGCGTCACCGCTCTCATCGTCACCGATGAGGGCACCATCGCGAGCCGCGGATACGCAGAATTCCGGCAGTATTACCCGGAGCCCAGCCAGGTCGAGCACTTGCCGGAAAGCATCTGGCAGGCCGCGCTCTCCGCCTGCGCGCAGGCCCTGTCCGGAGACTCCTCGGTAACCTGCGTGGGGATAACCAACCAGCGGGAGACGGCGGTCCTGTGGGACCGGGCGACGCTCGGATCGCCGCGGCGCGCGATCGTCTGGCAGGACCGGCGGACGGCGGGCATTTGCGCCCGGCTGCGCGACCTGGGCCATGAGGAGCGGGTGACCGCGCTGACCGGGCTGCGGCTCGACCCGTATTTCACCGCCACCAAGCTGACCTGGCTGGCGGAGAACGAGCCGGCCACCTGGGCCGGCGTGACCGACGGATCGCTGGCCGTGGGCACGGTGGACGCCTACCTGATGGCCCGGCTCACCGGCGGACGGCGGCATGTCACCGATGCCTCGAACGCGTCCCGCACCCTGCTGTTCGACATCGAGGCCGGGCAGTGGTCGGCGGAACTCTGCGACCTGTTCGGCGTGCCGCCGCACGCGCTGCCCGAGGTCGTGCCGTCATCCGGCACGTCCGGGCACACCGACCCCGCCGCGTTTCACGGCCTGTCGCTGCCGGTAGCCGGCATCGCCGGCGACCAGCAGGCGGCGCTGTTCGGCCAGGCGTGCTTCGCCCCGGGCGACATCAAGTGCACCTACGGCACCGGCTCGTTCGTGCTGTCAGCCACCGGCCGCTCCATCGTCCGCTCGGCGGGCGGGCTGCTGACCACGGTGGCGTGGATGGACTCCGGCGGCGAGCTCGCGTATGCGCTGGAGGGGTCGGTGTTCGTGACCGGCGCGGCGGTGCAGTGGCTGCGTGACGGGCTCGGGCTGCTCGACGACGCGGCGCAGAGCGAGGCCATCGCGCGGACCGTGCCGGACTCTGGCGGCGTGGTGTTCGTTCCCGCGCTGACCGGGCTGAGCGCCCCGGACTGGGATCCGGCCGCCCGGGGCGCGGTGTTCGGCCTGACGCGGGGCACGACGCGGGCGCACCTGATCCGCGCCACACTGGAGGCGATTGCCTTCGAGGTGCGGGATGTCGCCGACCTGATGACCGCGGAACTCGCGCGGGGCCGGGCCGGGCAGCCCGCCGCGGCGCTCCGGGTGGACGGCGGCGCGAGCGCTAACGACCTGCTACTGCAGCTGCAGGCCGACCAGCTCCAGGTTCGGGTTGAACGGCCGGTCGTGGCCGAGACCACCGCGCTCGGCGCCGCCTTCCTGGCGGGCCTCGGCACCGGAGTCTGGTCATCGCCCGAGGAGCTGGCGGCCACCTGGAAGCTTGACCGCCGCTTCGTGCCCGGCGCCAGGGACGAGCCTGCCTATGCCCGGTGGCGCCGGGCCGTCGAGCTCACCAGGGCCTGGACCCGCTAGAGCTGGCCGGCCCGCACGAGCGGGCGTCCGCGGAGCCGACAGCCCAGTGGCGGCCCGCCGCGGGCCCGCGGCGGCGCGGGCCGTACATCGATCAAGGAGACTCGCCGTGGCTGCGCCGGCCGACGATCGGGAGCCTGGATTTTGACCGCTGGGCGTAGCTGTCCACGTACTCCTGGCCGGACAGCTGCATGATCGCGTACATGATCTCGTCCGTCACCGCCCTGAGCACGATCCGGTCCGACTGCAGCCCGTAGTAGCGCGAGAAGTCAAGCGGCTTGCCGAACCGGACTCCCGGCCGGACGCGCAGCCGGGGCACGATCGTGCCGGGCGGCTGGAACTCGAAGGTGCCCACCATCGCGCACGGGATCACCGGCGCCCTGGCCTCGAGCGCCAGCCTCGCCACCCCGGTCTTGCCCCGGTAGAGCCGGCCGTCCGGGGTCCGCGTGCCTTCCGGGTAGATGCCGAGCAGCTGGCCGTGCGCGAGCACCCGCAGGCCGGTCCGCAGCGCCCGCTCGCTCGCCTCGCCGCCTGCCCGGTCCACCGGGATCTGCCCGACCCCGGCGAAGAATGCCTTGCTGACCAGGCCCTTCAGCCCTCGGCCGGTGAAGTACTCGGACTTCGCCAGGAAGACGACCTTGCGCCGCAGCGGCAGCGGGGTGAAGAAGTGGTCGGAAAACGACAGGTGGTTGCTCGCGATGATGGCCGCCCCCTCCCGGGGCACGTTCTCGGTGCCCGCCGCCCACGGACGGAAGGCCATCCGGAGGATCGGCCCGATGAACGCCTTGACCACCCAGTAGAACACGCTCACATGGTCCCACGGCGGAGCGCGTCTGCGTATGCCGCAGTCCGGCCACCGGGACCCCATGGGTTCCGGCGCGGCGGGGGCGCGTGCGACGATCGAGATGACGCATTACCGGCGGAGAGGACCAGTTGGCCATGCCCGTGATGCCCGGCGCCGAATCGTTCAGCCATGCGGGGTCCAGCACCGGCGTGCTGCTCTGCCACGGCTTCACCGGCACCCCGCACTCGCTCCGCGGCTGGGCTGAGTACCTGGCCGACGCGGGCCTGAGCGTGTCGCTGCCCCGCCTGCCCGGGCACGGGACGACCTGGCAGGAGATGGCGCGGACCCGCTGGGAAGACTGGTACGCCGAGGCCAACCGCGCCTTCGAGGAGCTGCGCGGCAGGTCCGGCGAGGTCTTCGTGATGGGCCTGTCGATGGGCGGCTGCCTGGCCCTGCGGCTGGCCGAGATGCACGGGCAGGCGATCAGCGGGCTGGTGCTCGTCAACCCGTCCATCACCGCCGACACGAAGCTGTTTGCCCTGGCCCCGGTACTGAAGCTGCTGGTGCCGTCGCTCAAGGGCATCGCCAGCGACATCAAGAAAGAGGGCATCACCGAGCTCGCCTACGCCCGGATACCGGTGCGGGCGGCAGCCACCCTTCCCGGGCTGTGGCGCAGCACCAGCGAACGGCTCGGGGACGTGACGCAGCCGACGCTCGTCTACCTCAGCACCGAGGACCATGTCGTCGGCGCGGCAAGCGCCAGGCTGCTGCGGGCGGCGCTGCCGCCGGAGCAGCTCACCATCCGGGACTGCCCGAACAGCTTTCATGTCGCAACCCTGGACAACGACGCCCAGGCCATCTTCACTGGCAGCCTGGAGTTCGTCAGGGCGCACAGCCGGGCCGGGAAGGACTAGCGGGTTGGCGGAGCGAGACCGCGCGGAGGGCAGGAGCGGCGAGGACGCGGCATGGCGTGACCTTGTCGCGAGGTTCGATCTGCCCGGCCGCCCGGACGGCGCCGCCCCGCCCTGGCCGGCCCGCGAGGACCTGCCGCCGGCCCGGCACAAGCAGCTGGGCCCGGGCGAGGCCGGCGCCGCCGCGGGCGAGGCCTCGACCCCGCCCGCCGACGCCGCGACCCCGCCCGCCGACACCGGAACCGGCACCGACCCCGCCAAGGACCCGGAAACTGCCGATACGCCCGGCGGCGGCGACCAGCCCGCAGCCGACGCGGCCGGCCAGCCGTCCGGGACCGCGCGGGTGATCAAGCCCGCGGCGCCGGCCCAGCTGCCGGCCGCGGACCGGGACGACGACGAGGACGATCACTACGTCCCGCCCCCGCCGCCGCCGCTGCCGTCCCTCGACCCGGTCGCGAAGGGCGCCTGGACCGCGCTGTTCGGCGGGCCGGCCTACCTGCTGGTCGCGACATCGGCCGGCTGGGTGCTGCCCGGCTGGGCGACGTTCGGCGCGGTCGCCGCGTTCGTCGGCGGGTTCGCCGTCCTGGTTATCCGGATGGGCGACAAGCCGTCTCGCGGCTCTGGACCGGACAACGGCGCGATAGTGTAGCTGACCCGCGCGGCCCGTGACACCGACGCCGCCCGGGCCGCCACCGCTCGGGCGGCGGCCCCCGGGCCAGGCCAGGCGAATCCGGCGGCATGAGGGCTCGGCAAAGCCTGGTAACGGGCCCGCGGCAGCCAGTCAGCAGGCAGCGCGCGGTGCCGGCCGGGGTTCAGCCCCGGCGGGCCAGGTCCGCGGCCCCGACCAGCCCGGCATCCGGCCCGAGCTCGGCGAGCCTGATCTCGGCCAGCGGGCGGTAGGCGCCTCCGGTCAGGCCGGTCGCGAACGCGGCCCGCGCCGGGCCGAGCAGCAGGTCGCCGGCCTCCGAGACGCCGCCGCCGATCACGAAGCAGCCAGGATCGAGTATCGCGGCCAGGTCAGCCAGCCCCTGGCCGAGCCAGCTGCCGACGATCTCGAAGCAGCGCAGCGCCCCCGGGTCGCCCTCGCGCGCCGCCTGGGTGATGGCCGGCCCGGTAATGCCGTCCGGCGTGCCGCCGCCGAGCTGAAGCAGGCGGGCGGCCCCACCGGGCGAGCGCGCCGCGAACTCGCGGGCCTCGGCGACGAGCGCGTTGCCGCTCGCGTACTGCTCCCAGCAGCCGCGGTTGCCGCAGCCGCACAGGCGCCCGTCCGGGACCACCCGGTAGTGCCCAGGCTCCCCGCCTGCTCCCCACCTGCCCCGGTAGAGCTGGCCGCCCGCCACGATGCCCGCGCCGATGCCAGTGCCGACCGTGACCAGCATGACGTGCTCGTGGCCGCGGGCCGCGCCGAACGTCGTCTCCGCCCACGCGGTGGCGTTGGCGTCGTTCTCGACGACCACCCGGAGCCCGACCCTGTCCTCGACCTTCTTCTTGACCGGCTCGTCCCGCCAGGCGAGGTTCGGCGCGAACAGCACCGTGGCCCTGGCCTCGTCGACGAAGCCCGCGGCGCCCAGCCCGACTGCGTCGGCGGGATAGTCGCGCAGCAGCTCAAGCACGGCATCGCTGATCACGTTCGCGGTCTGTTCCGGGCTCGCCGCCGGAGTGGAGCGCTTCAGCTTCGCTATGATCTTGCCGCGGGTGTCGACGACGCCGGCCGCGACCTTCGTCCCCCCGACGTCAACCCCGATCGTCAGGGCCATCGGCTGGCTTCTCCCGGCTCTGCTGCGCCCCGGCTTCCTGCTTCGCGGCGGGCGCTGCTGCCAGCAGCGACTCGAACGCGCCCACCGCGTCCTGGACGACCGAGGCGACGATGTCCCCGGCCGCGGACAGGTGCGGGCCGAGGCCCGGGCCGGAGTCCTTGAGCCTGCGGGCGGCCTGGCACAGCGGGCACCATTCGCATTCCGGCGGCTCGCCGCCCTGCGGTTCCCTGGTGGCGCTTTCCCACACGTCATCGTCGTCGCCGTAGCCGAACGTCCGGCGCAGGTTCCCGCCGATCTCGCGGCCGAAGCCGCGGGCGCCTGATCGCATCAGCCAGCGCTGGAAGTCGGCAATCGGGTCGCTGCCCTGCTGCCGTGAATCCTGGGTCACGTCGCGCCTCCCCCGCTTTCAGCCCGCGATTTGAGGCCTTTCAGCGCGGTGTCGATGATTGTCTTTTCCGCCCGCCGCTTGAGCATCCCGATCATCGGAATCCGCAGGCCGATGGTGAGCTCGTAGCTGACGTGCGTCCCGCCGTCGCGGTCGGCCAGCAGGTAGCAGCCGGACAGCTCGGAGATGACCGCGCCCGGCTCGGCCGAGTCGAGCGTCCAGCGGACCGCGGCGTCGCCGTCCCACTGGTAGCACAGCACGTACTGGTCCCTGATCGGCCCGGCGTCCAGCCTGAACCGCACCCGGCGGGGCTGCCCTTCGTCGTACCGCTCGATGACCTCGGCGCCGCTCACCCCGGTGGCCCACTGCGGGTAGGCGCCGAAGTCGGCGATGACGGCCATCACGGACGCCCTCGGCACCGCGATGGTGATGCTCGACGCTGTCCTGTCCGCCATGCTCGGAGCGTACCGCCAGAGCGGCGCTGCCTGACCAGAACGCACCGCAGGCCGCCTACGCCCGCGCCGCCCGGCAGGCCGGCCTACAGGTCCAGGACGTACGGCCTGCCGGTGGCGCGGAAATGGCCGACGTTGACGCATTCGGTCCGCCCGATCCGGAGCCGGTCGCGCAGCGGCTGGTGCACGTGACCGAACAGCAGGTAGCGCGGCTGGGTCCGCCGGACTGCCGCAAGCAGCGCCTCGCTGCCGCGTTCCATCCGCTGCGCCACCGTGTCGAACAGCAGCTCGGGAATGTCCGGCGGGATGTGCGCGCACAGCACATCCACCGCGCCCACGGCGGTCACCTTGGCCGCGTAGGCGTCATCGTCGAGCTCGTACGGGGTCCGGTACACCGACCGCAGCCCGCCGCCGACGAACCCGAACGACAAGCCGCCGAGCTCCGTCCGCTCCCCGTCAAGTACACGCTGGCCGGGCTGCAGGTGCGCGGCCCACATGCCCGGGATGTCGACGTTGCCGTAGGTCAGGTACGACGGCGTGGGCATGGCCGCGAACAGCTCCGCGTACTGCCGCGACGCTGCGGCCGCGACATGCCGGGCCGCCCCGCCGTCCAGCCCGGCCCACAACCGCGCCGACATGGCCCGCGCCTCGTCGAATCGCTGCGCCGTGCGCAGCGCGATGAACTCGCCGGCCGCCTCGGCGCCGAACAGATCGGCGAAGATGCCCCGCCGGTTGTCGGCATAGTCGACGAAAAGCAGCAGGTCGCCCAGGCAGATCAGCGCGTCGGCGCCGTCCGCGGCAGTCGCCAGCGCATCGGCCCTGCCGTGCACGTCGCTGACCACGTGAACCCGCACGGTCCCCAGCCTAGGCACCGCCCGGCGGGGGGCCGGGCGGGCGCCTGCTGGGCCGGCCCGCGCCCGGCGCGGTACCGTCCAGGAATACCCGCAGACTCAGCCTGCCGAGGAGAACCGTTGCGCAGCTACACCGCGCCCGCCGTGGCGGACGTACCCGAGTCGGCCAGCCTCACGGACGTCGTGTTCACCCGCGGCGACCGGCGGCCCTCGGCGGTCGTGATGCGCAAGCGGACCGGCGCGGGCGCCTGGCAGGACGTGACCGCCGGCGTGTTCCGCGATGAGGTGGCGGCGCTGGCCCGCGGCATCGTCGCGGCCGGCATCGAGCCGGGCGACCGGGTCGCGCTGATGTCGCGGACGCGGTACGAGTGGACGCTGATCGACTACGCGATCTGGGCGGCCGGCGCGGTCACCGTGCCGGTGTACGAGACATCGTCGGCCGAGCAGGTCGAGTGGATGCTCGGCGACTCCGGCGCGCGCGCCGTGTTCGCCGAGACCGACGCGCACGCCGACGCCATCGGCGGCATCCGGGCCAGGCTGCCCGGCCTCGATCGCGGCATCTGGAGGGTCGGCGAACTCGGCGGCCTGAGCGCCGGCGGCGCGGCGGTCGGCGACGATGAGCTGGCCCGGCGCCGGGCCGGGCGGGGCGGCGCCGACCTGGCGACGATCGTCTACACATCCGGCACGACCGGGCGCCCGAAGGGGTGCGAGCTCACCCACGGCAACCTGCTGGCCGGCGTGCGCAACGCGGTGGCCGGCCCGCTCAGCGACATCTTCGAGATGTCCGGCAGCTCGACCCTGCTCTTCCTGCCGCTCGCGCACTCCTTCGCCCGGGTGATCCAGGTCGGCTGCCTGGAGGCC
>WNGG01012122.1_pt1 | contig 19750 bp, 19 predicted proteins | sample 5400661 | NCBI WGS metagenome assembly WNGG01 (sample SAMN13153372, study PRJNA577476) | soil metagenome | isolation source: 100 cm soil or saprolite under Garry oak tree replicate 1 | place: USA:California | collected 2016-06-15
CGCCGTCACCACGCTGTCTGATCTGCCATCCGAATACTGCCTGATAAAAGCTGACCGACCGAGGTATGTCGGTCGTGGGGATTTCAAGGTAGCATATCTTTCCGTTTGCGCGTGTCGGAGCCATCTTCAATCCTCCTGTCTATACTCTCCCGACCATTTCGTTGATGGTCCTTTCGACAGACTCGGCAATAAGCTCCACCAACGGCTTTAAGTTCATTTGACGTCCTTCATCAAGCGCGGTGCGGTACGCAATTTGGGTTTCGGGTGTCACGATTATTGGTGGAAGCTCGCTGCGCATTGTGAACAGACTCGCCGCAACGAGAACGGTTGGCTCGTTTGCTTCCGGGAAGGGCGGAAGTTCAAGCAATCGCAGCACCACGATTGAAGCTTGCTCGATCGCATGTAGCTCGTTGAAGGAGTCGGCGGTGAACCATCGGCAGGCTGCGTCAAGGGCCCTCTTCGCCACGTCTCCCGCTTCAACTTGAAAACGTTCCTGTGCGCCTTGTGAATGGATGTCTAAGAAAAATTTCGGCGTGAGTACAGCTAATTGTCGCTTTGTCCGGGAAACATGACTGACCTTGCGGAACGACCGAAGCAATGTAGCCGCGCGAGATTCGTCATCGCCCAGTGAGTCGTTATCGCCGGATGCCAATGCCAGTTGCGCCACTCGTTCGCGAGAGATCTCGGTGCCTTCTAATCGCAGATTGCAAGCGACGAATTCACTTTCTGTCCAACGCTCAAGACCTTCTTGCTGCCCGGCGGACAGTCCCAGCTCCGCAAGTTGCTTCCGCTTGTGGTTAACGCGGTTTAACCACTCGTGAGCGGCTCTAAGCAAGATTGGCGGAGTCGGTCTGTTGGATGGCCTTTGCATCGCTCATTCATTTATAGCGAGTCCCGTGCTTGATCACCAGCGACACGTTCTGAAGAAGATCGATGTAACGCAGCACGTCGCCACGCACGGCGATGATGTCAGCGTACTTGCCTTCGCTAACGGTTCCGACTTGACCATCGACTCTCATTAGCACCGAAGGCCAATAAGTCGCGGCGCGGATCGCGGTCATTGGATCGACGCCGAAGTTGTTCACCCACGCGTCAAGCTCGCGCCAGGTGCTCTGGCTGTGAAAGTTCATCGGGATACCGCTGTCCGTCCCGATCAACAACACAACGCCGGACTCGACGAGTTGTTGAAACTTTCTTTTAAGGGTGGGCCGGCGATTCGGAGTGATTTGATAATAAGAAAGCCGGTCGGGATGCGCGAGCGATTGTTTGATGTCGGCGATGATCGCGTCGGTCAAACCGACTTGCCACGATGGATCGTCAAGCGCCTCAGGATTGTCGCGGAGGTATTCGTAGTTCAATAAGCCTTCGACGGTTGGCGTCCAGAACAGCGGGCCAAGGCTCATCTTCGCCGTGCGCTCTCGAAGCATCGCGATGATGTCAGGGGGATACTCAGGCGCGGCCGCGAGTCCCGTGTGCTCGAAACAATCGACGCCGGCTTGCAGTCCTCGCCGAATCGGTGCCAGGATAAGGCTCGTGTTGAATGAAAGGGCCCGAGACGTAAAGCGTCGGCCCAGGAATCTTGCCGGCGTTGATTCGATCACGAATCGAGATGCTCTCCTTAAGCGGCGCGCCTAGATCGCGAGCGCTTGTTACGCCTGCCATCAACAACTGCTTTGCGGACGCGGGCATGATCACCGACTCAAGTAGGGGCGGATAAGTCTTATCCCAATGCGCGTAGTCGCTGTGGCCGTTGATCATCAAGTGCACGTGCATGTCCCACAAGCCGGGCAACACGGACATGCCTTCCGTTGAGATTACTTCCGCGCCTGTTGGAATCGTGAGCGAGCCGACTTGTCCGACAGCCTTAATGCGCTCACCCTCGATGATGATCACGCTATTGCGGATGGGCTTGCTGCCGTAGCCGTCGATGAGCGTGCCGCCGACGAGCACTTTGACGTTTTGCGCCTGGCTCGACCGCGAGTGACCTCCCGCGGCCGCACTAAACACCATAGCGACTGCAATAAGGAGTCTTGGAAGCACGCGCCTGTTCATTTTCGTCACGCTGCCTTTCTGTCCATTAATGTATCTCAATCTGAGCGATGACTACGGGAAAGTGTATTCTCCGGAATAAAACATTCGCAGGTTCTCGCGAAACCGGCTGGTGCTGTAAACTCCGCACAACAAGTCATAAGTCTGCTGCCAGCATTGTGTGTACGCCTGCGGCTCATCCAAGCGCTTCAAGTCCGTCACCAGATTTTCTAAGAGAACCTCCCACGAAGAATAGACATTCTGTAGACTTGCAAACGGCGCGGTAAAGAAGCGGTCATTGAAGACCGCGAATGAGACGCCTCCACTCAGAACCGGATACGAGAAGTAGCTGTCCAAGCCTTCGCCAAATGTTAACGACCACTTCGCGCGGCGAGCCAGTTCCCTGTACTCCTCATAGGCGAGATTCTGAATGATCTTGATTCGCAAGTCCGGAAACGCTTGGGCGATATTCTGAAGCACTTGCTGCTTCAGTGGGTGCTCGTCATGCGACGCGAGTAATAGCGGTTCCTTCTCGTTATATGGAGAAACTGGAAAAAGCTCGGGCCCTCTGTAAACGCCAAGCTTATGCAACGGTACGCCCAGCACCGCACGCTCTCTTGAGTTTGTGTAGGCATCGTGCGCGGTTGTACACGTCACCTTGCCGAAGCGCGCCAATCCACCGATATCCTGATCCCGGACTAAATCTATATTCTGAAGCATGACATTAAGGTGGACCTCTTTGACGTTGCTCATTAACGACGACGAATGCAGCCACTCAAGCACTTGATTAACTGCGTATTCGGGAATGTGCAGCAACAAATGGTTCAGTACTGCGCACCGTCTTAAGACGGATTCCAAATCAAGAATGTAATTCCGATTCTCGAACCAGGTATATTTGGTCAGCGGGGGTTCGCCCGGAACTGTGCATAAGACTACCTCGGAGCGATGTAGATATTGCAGAGCTAATGACTCGCGATATATCGACGCAATCGAGATCACGCCACCACATCGATACTCGTAGCCCGGCGTGAGAAAAACTATCAGGCGTTCCGTTCCAGCCGTCAGAGCGCGATACAAGAGGTCGATTTCCAGACTATCAATTCCATCGCCCTGATTGGCGTTACTTTCCGAGCTCATAGGCTAATCAGTTTTTAGTTCGTTGACCAGAAAACCGCAAGGCGCAAATAAACATCAGGTGGTGCTCATGTGGAGGAGGCATTTACGCGTCGAGCCGGGGAGCCCCCAACCATAGTATTCGGAGCTACAGGCTTGACCACGACCGAACCCGCCGCGATCACTGACCCGGCGCCGACGCTCACGTGATCCCGAATGATCGCGCCGATTCCTATATAAACTCCAGAGCCGACCTCGACTCCGCCCGCGATATTAGCTCCGGGTCCGACCGTGCAGAACGAACCTATACGTGTATCGTGGCCGATCAAGCATCCCCGGTTGAGCAGCACGTGCGTACCGACGTAAGCACTATGAGAAATGACGACGCCGGCATTTATCAGACAGCCGTCTTCTATTGTGCAGCGAGGAGAGATGACCGCCGAGGGGTGGATCACCGATGCGAACCTGTATCCCCTATCGAGCATGATCTCTATGAATTCGCGGCGGCCAGTGCTGCCGATCCCGCACACCAGAAAACACTCGCTCAGTCGCATCGGCAGGTCGTCGATCCAAAAGACCGGCAGATCAGCGTACCGCGCATCGGGCGCAGGGGGTCGCGTGCTGGTAACAAATCCCTCAACCTGAAAGAAATCCCTCAACCTGAAAGCCACCGGTCTGTTCCGCGATGTCCAAGGCTTCCAGCGCAAATGCACCCGCGCCTAGAATCAGCAAGGGCTTCATCGATTGACCTCGCTTCTTATTTCAGCGGCTGTCGACTCAAATTCGGCATCGATCTCGCTTGCGTTCGTCACACAGAAAACAATAAGCCGGCAAATTGCTCTGATCATCTCTTCAGTGACTTCGGGACCGGTGACTTTCAGGTTGAGGGATTTGTTACCAGCACGCGACCCCCTGCGCCCGATGCGCGGTACGCTGATCTGCCGGTCTTTTGGATCGACGACCTGCCGATGCGACTGAGCGAGTGTTTTCTGGTGTGCGGGATCGGCAGCACTGAGCGTCGCGACGGATTCCTACCTCGCGTTCGATCTCCAGGACGATGTATTGATAGTTAGACCTCTCAGCCTCGTCGTAAGCCAGCAACTTGAGACCGGGTGCGCCTTCCAGGCCGCTGCGATAGAGGTAATAATTTCGACGATTGGCGGAGACGAACTCTTCCAAGCTCTCAAGTCCGGTCAAGCCCATTGCGGCGGCCACTTCATTCATTTTGCCGTTCATTCCGAGGCTGACCACCTGATCGTCCTCGATGAAACCAAGGCTGCTCATCAACCTGATCCGGTGTGCGAGCGCGTCGTCATTGGTTACGACGGCGCCGCCCTCAAAGGTGTTGAGAAACTTGGTCGCGTTGAAGCTGAACGTTTCGGCGACTCCAAAATTTCCGATGAAGCGCCCGCCCGCCGAGCACGCGAACGCGTGCGCTGCATCGAACAATAACTTAAGGCCGAACCGCGCTGCCAGATCTGTCAACTGCTCGACCTCACAAGGCCGTCCCCACAAATGGACACCGATGATCGCCGTCGTACGTGGCGTTATGAGAGCTTCAACCTCCCTCGGATCAAGGTTTTGCGTCCCCGGGTCGACGTCGCAGAAGACTGGAGTTATTCGTTGCCATTGCAAAGCGTGCGGTGTTGCAACGTACGTCAATGCGGGCATAATAACCTCGCCTTCGAGATCGGCGGACGCCGATCATTTCAGCCACACGCCGCTCGAATTCCCGAACGTAAGGTCCATCGTTGGTGTACCATCTGCGATCCAGGATGTCGCCGATTCTCGTCATGAGGCTGTCGCGGTCGCCGAGGTTGGGGCGTCCTACGTGGAGCGGCTGCTCAAAGGCGGGCTCTCCACCGAAGACTGCGAGATCGCTTATGTTTTTCTTTGCAGGTCGCAACTTGCGCAAACCAGTGTACCATCAGCGCTGACAACTATGTATCTATCGATGTTAGCAGTTGAGTGGCTGACGCTGCGTTCCGGTCTCAGTCGCGTTCAAGTATTATTTGCGCGTGTTCTGATTCCATCACTGAAGGGAGTCTCAGATGAAGAGGCAGGACAAGGGACTGGTCTCTGAAGCGCAGGTAGACGAAGTCCGCGCCGGCCTGTCCGAGCTAAAACGGAGGGAGCAGGCGCTCACCGAGCGCGAGGCTCAACGGTCGCGCGAGTTGGATCAGGAGCGGATCAATTTAGAGGACCTCAACCGGCGGTTGGATGCGCTTGAACGAGAGATACTGCTCAGTAGTCCCCGTCAACGAGAGCAAGGACAATCCAAAGCGGTAGAGATCGTTCGTTGTCGAGGTGACTCACAGTTTAGTCGCGCCAAGGATCAGCAGCACCGGGAATCAAGGTATTTCGACGCGGACGGCACTGATCTTATTAACTGTTCGTCACCGTGGAACTCTTGAACGCCGATCTCGTTGAAGCCCGCATCTTCGAACAGCCGGATGTGCTCGCTCACGGAGTAGTGAATCGCTCCGAGGCGGTACTCGATGCACGAATGCTCGAAGGTGGCTTCGATTCCCGCTGCCGACATGGCAGGGTGATAAACAGAGAAGACTAACCTGATGGCTTGACAGCACGTCAACCTGCACGTGACACTTTGAGGCGCTAATCGCGATTGGTACAATCGAATAGGGCAACCGTCCGATAAACTTCAGTTTGTCGGCGACGAGCGTTTTTGGCCCCACGACAAACTGAAGTTTGTCGGACATCAACAATGCAGACCGAACGCGAACTCAGACAGCAGATCGTTGAAATTGGCCGCCGTATTTATCAGCACGGCTTCGTTGCGGCGTCTGACGGCAACATCAGCGCCCGACTCCCCGACGGCACGATCGTCACTACGCCGACGATGGTCTGCAAAGGACGAATGAGTGAAGATATGCTGGTGCTGGTGGACGTCGAAGGGCAAAAGCTGCGCCGCGACGAGCGCAATCCGTCGTCCGAGTTTGCGATGCACAAGACGATTTATCAGCTCAGGCCCGACGTGCACGCGGTTGTTCACGCGCATCCGCCTTTCGGGACCGGGTTCGCAGTTGCAAATGTTCCACTCGATAAGCCGTTGCTTTCGGAAGTCATTCTTACGCTGGGCTGTGTGCCCTTGACCGGTTACGGCACTCCATCGACGGAAGAACTGCCGCAATCGCTGGCGCCGTTCATTCCACATCACGATGCCCTGCTGCTCGCCAATCACGGCGCTGTCGCGTATGGGCCTGATCTGGAAACCGCTTTTGCGCGGATGGAAACGCTTGAGCACTTCGCGAAGATAACGCTCGTAGCTCGGTTGGTGGGAAGACCGCACGAATTGCCGCCGGAAGCGATTGAAAAGTTGTTGGACGTGCGCGAGCGTGCCGGTTATATGCCGGCCGAAACTCGATGCTGCCAGGCGTGCGGTTATACGCAAGGTCACGCTTCGACCTGCGCCGTCGGAAGCGCGACTCGTTCCTACGGCGCTAATGGAGACGACACAGTGACGCTGACTCGAAAGGAGTTGACGGCGCTCATAACCGAAGCGGCGAAATTGGTTGCGCGAGAAATGAAAGATTAGTCCTTTGTCATTTGTCATTAGTCATTTGTAAATTCGCCGTATCCCACACACGACAAATGACCAATGACAAATGACAAAGGACAACGAGGAGACTCTATGGAAGCTCTTGGAATGATCGAGACGAAGGGGTTGGTTGCAATGATCGAAGCGGCTGATGCAATGGTGAAAGCCGCAAACGTTACGCTGATCGGTTATGAGAAGATCGGCGCGGGGCTGGTGACCGCAATCGTGCGCGGCGACGTCGCGGCAGTGAAGGCCGCGACTGATGCGGGCGCCGCGGCTGCGCGCCGAGTCGGCGAGCTTGTGAGCGTTCACGTCATACCGCGGCCGCACTCGGCGGTTGACGAGAACATGCCGGTGACTTACGAGTCCCGGGAAAAATGAAGAAGTGATGCGTGATCCGTGATGCGTGACCAGATCACGAATCACGAATCACGAATCACGCATCACGTATTACTGCGCCATGATTCTTGCTCGAATAGTTGGAACCGTCGTGGCCACGCGCAAGGACGATCGCCTTCACGGGCGTAAGCTGCTTGTCGCGCGGCTGGTGGGCGTTGACGGCAAAGACGAACAGGGCCACATCATCGCAGTCGATACGGTCGGCGCGGGCTTTCACGAAGTCGTCTTGATCGTGCAAGGCAGCTCGGCACGAATGGCCTTCGACTGCAAAGAGTGTCCGATCGACGCCGCGGTCGTCGGAATAGTTGATACTGTGGAAGTCACTCAATAGTCATTGGTCATTTGTCATTGGTCATCGGTCATTTGCCAGATTGGTTTGGCCAATGGCAGATGACGAATGACAAATGACCAATGACAAATGACAAATGACGATCATGAACACCATCAGAGTAGCACTAGCGCAGATCAATCCGACGGTCGGTGATCTTGCCGGCAACACTGATCTGGTGCTCGACTACATCGGACGCGCACAAGAAGTTGAGGCGGACCTCGTTGCGTTTCCCGAACTTGCTCTGACCGGCTACCCACCCGAAGATCTTCTGCTAAAACCTCACTTCGTGCGCAAGAACCTGAAAGCGCTCGACCGAATCGTCAGCGCGAGCAAAGACCTGATAGTCATTGTCGGCTTCGTCGACACTGACGGCTCGGATACCTACAACGCGGCGGCGGTGATTTCCGGCGGAAAAATCGTTGACAAGTATCACAAGAATTTTCTGCCAAACTACGGCGTGTTCGACGAGGAGCGCTATTTTCAAAGAGGCACTCGCTGCCCGGTGTTCTCGTTCGGTGACGCGCGGATCGGTCTGAACATCTGCGAGGACATTTGGTACCCCGGCGGCCCAACCAAGATCCAAGCTCTGGTCGGCGACGCGCATCTCATCATCAATATCTCTTCGTCTCCGTATCACGCCCGAAAGACCTTGGATCGAGAACGAATGCTATGCACGCGAGCCGAAGACAACGCGGTGGCGCTGGCTTATTGCAATCTGGTCGGCGGGCAAGATGAATTGGTCTTTGACGGCAACAGTTTGATTATCAACGAAGACGGTCGAATCATCTCGCGCGGCCTTGCGTTCAAGGAAGACCTGGTAGTCGCGGACATCAACATCGAGCACGTGTTCTCGGAGCGACTGCACGACCCTCGACGCCGACGAGAGAAGCTGAAAGCAAGCGCTGACGATTCACTTTATTTTATTGAGATGACCAACGGCTCGCGCTCTTCGCCAAAGAAGCCACCGCTTCCAGTTCGCCACGACGCGCAACCTGAATCCGCGGAAGAGATCTACAGCGCGTTGGTCACCGGCACGCGCGATTATGTGCGAAAGAACGGATTTGATAAGGTCTACCTCGGATTGTCGGGCGGGATCGATTCAGCGCTGACCGCCGTGATCGCCTCCGATGCAATCGGTCCGGATGGTGTGAATGGAGTTTATATGCCGACGCGCTACTCGTCGTCCGAGTCGGCGCGCGATGCTCGGCAGCTTGCACAGAATCTCGGGATTCATTTTCAGGTCATCGAGATCGAAGACACCTTCAGACAGTATTTGCAAATGATGGCGCCTCCGTTCAATGGGCTTCCAGAAGACACGACAGAAGAGAACCTGCAGGCGCGGATTCGCGGCAACATCTTGATGGCGCTGTCGAACAAGTTTCACGGGATCGTTCTGTCAACCGGAAACAAGAGCGAGCTGAGCGTCGGCTACTCGACGCTGTACGGCGATATGTGCGGGGGATTCATGGTGTTGAAGGACGTGCCCAAGACTCTCGTCTATGAGCTTGCGCAGTTCGTCAACGCTCGCGGCGACCGGCCGGTGATTCCTGAATACGTGATCACGCGGCCGCCTTCAGCAGAGCTGCGCCCGAATCAAACGGACCAGGACACGCTTCCGCCCTACGAAGTACTCGACGGGATTCTCGAGTTATGCATCGAGAAAGACATGAGCGTCGAAGCAATCGCCGAAGCGGGCCACCCGATCGACCTAGTTCGCTGGGTTGTGAATCGCGTAGACGCCGCCGAGTACAAGCGTCGCCAATCAGCTCCGGGAATAAAGATCACCCCGCGCGCATTCGGCCGCGACCGCCGCATGCCGATCACTAATGAGTTTCACAACTGATCATGCCTTGTATGGGCGGCCCTCTGTGGCCGCCCCTCATTAATCGATTTAGACCTTCGGCGTAAGGGGCAGCCACAGAGGGCCGCCCATACAAGGATTATTCAGTTGGGACCGGCGACGGTTCAACCGCTCTTCGTTCAGTCACGCGGCGGCGAACCGTGCGCCACGCCATCCACGCTGGCAAACCTAACAAGACTGCAATCGGCGCTAGCACTATCACTGCCTGGATCAAGAACAGAATGATTGAAGCCGCCACGTCAACCGCGTCACCGAATGACCGCTTGATGCTGGAGCCGAACCCGCTGGTCGTCGCGGCGATGATCGGTTGCGGCATCTGAAGCGTCACCGTTATTGTCGACAGCGCTGATTGGTTCTCGAGAAAACGACGACGACCTTCGAACCGCTCAATCTCAGTTCGCACATCAGCAAGCTGACTCTGGACTTCCAACGCGTCGGAAACCTTTCGGGCCTGTTTCATTATTTCCAGAAACTGTGCTTCGAGCGCCTTTTTCGTTCGGATGCGAGCCTCGAGGTCGAGATATTCTTCAGACACGTCTTGACCGGAGACTTTCTCTTGAACGACGCGATTACCGGCTGATCGTATCTGTTCAAGCGTGGAGTTGAACTGAGACGCCGGAACGCGAGCGACAACCGTCACCGTTTGAGTTGGCTTGGTCTGCCCGACTCCGTCGTTGTGCTTGAACTCGGACGTCACCACGAAGCCGCCGTGCTGCTCGGCTATCGACGTGATCTTCCGAAGACCGTCAGACGGCGAATCGGTTTCTAAGGTCAGATCGCAATTTCGAATGATTTTGCGATCCGCCGCGAAGGTAGCGGCTTGGACAGCGGCAGCGCCTTCCAAGGAAACTTGCTGCTGTCGTCCGCCGATCGATGTAACAAGGGCATCGCGCAACGCGGATTTCGAGTCGAGTTGCGCTGGCTCCGCAGGCGACGAAGCGACGCGCTCTTCAGGTGCTTTCGGACGCGATGTGCTCGCATCCCGCGAACCCACCTTTTTGTCCTCTGAGCACCCAAACAGAACCAAACTCGTCGCCAATATTAATAACGCTGTAATAGTTCGCATTTCACACCTCCTTGTGTCACTAGAACACGGGCACAGATTGAAAGTTCCAATCTATTCAATCCGGGAACTGGGCCGCGTGCAGGAGGTTGTCACAAAAACTTGAGGGGGCGAAGTGAGGCCCCCTCTCAAGAGAATCGCATGTTGTCTTTCGGACTATCGCGCTAGGGCTTCTCCACGATGTCGGCTTTCAAAGTCGTCAGCGCCGCGGCCTCTTCCTTCTGCTCCTTCTCCGGCACTTTGAACTTCGTAAGCGTCGCCACCAGGTGCTTCACCGAGATGTTCCAATCCTCTTCGGTGATCCCGAGCCCCTTGTGCGCGGTCTTCATATCGCGGCCGATGTACACGCAAGGCCCGCCCGTCGCCGCACAAAGCTGATCGACCACAAGCTGGCGAACCCTCGCCTTGCTGTTATCGCTCAATCCGGTAAAGAACCGGCCAACCTTCGGGTCGGTCGCAAGCCGCACGATAAAATCATCAGTCACCGCCGCCAGCGCGTCGTACCCGCCGAGCCGCTTGTAAAGCGAGTCCCCGTGCTGAGCTGAAGCCGTTTGGGTAAACACAATACTGGACAACGCAACAACGATCGCTAAACAAATGCTTACCACGTAGTTCTTTTTCACAATTTCCTCCTTCTTTAAATCTAGTTACAGGTAGGGAAGAGGGACTTGTCCCCGCCAGCCCTTCCGAACAGTGTCCCTGATAGGGGCGGGGACAAGTCCCTCTTCCCTACCTGTAACTGTTTAATTGCAGTCGAAGAAATCGATCATACCAGCGATCGATTCAACGGTCACTGTCGCCGGTTAATACGCGAGAAATTCCCGGAATGGATTGCCGCCGGATCAATTATCTTTCCACTCCGGGATGCGACCCGGAGTCCACGGGGCGCCCGCTGCCTCCATCGCCTTTTCCAGCTTTGCTACGTCGCCTTCGATGAGCGTCCGCAACTGAGCCAGCACGCGCTCGAACTCGGCTGCGGCAGCGGCGTACTGGTCCCGCTGAGTTTGAGTCGGAGCGGACGCAGACATGCGTTGATCCGAAACAATTCTCCCGACTCGCTCGACAATCGACGGCGGCAGGGTCTCCTGTCGCTGCCGGAGCGCATTGTCGCCGCGCAGCGCGCGCAGGATGTCATTAGTTCGCTTCTCGATTGATGCCGCGTCATCGGTGAGCTTCGCCTCAGCGGCAGGCGTTTCCTGAAGCGCCCGCTTCATTTGCCCGAGTCGAGTCTTCAACTGGTTCGCGGTTTCAAGCGCTCCGTTCACGGCCCGCTGCAAGCGCGCGACCTTTTGTTGAAACTCAACAAGCGCCGCCCGATCAGGCGCCGACATCGAAGCCTGACCCTCGACATAGACCGTGAACTCCTGCGTCGCCGATAGCGGAGCTGTAACGCCGTTCACACGCTTTGAGAGCGCGACCGCATACTTGCCGGGCATAACGAGCGGTCCGCCCGGCGGCTCTGCAAAAGGGTCCTCTTCAGCTTCAGCCGCGCGCGGAGGCGCAAGCGTCGGCGCCGGATAACGAAGGTCCCAGCTCACTCGATTCATTCCCGCTGACAACGGCGCGTTTAGTCTTCGCACGACTCGACCAGATAGGTCTGTGACGGTGAGCGTAATCACGGGCGCTTCCTCTTCTTCTTCGGCGCTCAATTCAGCCATCGAAGGATAAGGCGGCGGCGTGCCCTTCTTCTCAGCTTCCTTCTCAGCTTCCTGCCGCTTCTGCTTTTTCGTCTTCGGCGCTTCTTTCAAGTAATAAGTAAACATTGCGCCGAACGGCGGGTTGTCCGCGGTATAGAACGCCTCGCCCTGAAACGATTTTCCTCGCCCCCCGAGCGGTTGAGACTGGATGTACATCATCGCGTCCTTGACCGGAAACAGGACCGCCTCTTGGGTGAGTGTATCGGGCTTGAGCGCACGAAGCGGCGCGTAGTTGTCGAGAATGTAAATGCTGCGACCAAACGTCGCCAGCACAAGATCGTTCTCGCGTTTTTGAATAGCGAGATCGCGGACCGAGATCGTCGGCAGACCGCCCTTGAGCTGTACCCATTTCTTCCCGCCGTCGATCGTAAAGAACAAACCGAACTCGGTGCCGACGAATAGTAGATTTGGATTAACGTGATCTTCCGCAATCGCAAGCACTGGCCCGTTCGCCGGCAAGTTGCTCTTGATCGAAGTCCACGACTTTCCGCGATCGGTGCTTTTCAGCAGGTACGGCGCGAAGTCGCTTCGCTTGTGATTTTCGAACGCCGCGTAAACAGTGTCGGGATCGTGTTGAGAAGCGGCGATGCGGCTGACGTAAGTCATATCGGGCACACCCGGAAAGCTCTCGATCTTGCGCCAGGTCTTTCCGCCGTCGTCCGTCACTTGGATCAATCCGTCATCCGTGCCGACGTAGATCAAGCCTTCCTTCTTCGCCGACTCGGCAAGTGCAGAACAATTGCCAAACGGGTCGGTCGAGGTATGCTTCGCTACGGCGTCGGGGCCCCAGATCTTGCCCATCACTGGAAGCTTGTTGCGATCAAGTCCCCGCGACAGCTCGGGGCTCATCACCTTCCAGGTGTCGCCGCGATCGTCGCTTCTGAAAAGCTTGTCTGCCGCAAAATATAGCCTTGTGTGCGAGTGAGGGCTGATGATGAAAGGCGAGTCCCAATTGAATCTGTAAGCCTCCTCGCCAGACAGCTCTTGAGGCTGGATGCCCATTCGTTCGCCGGTGCGTTTGTCGAATCGAACAAGCACACCGTATTGCAACTCCGCATAGATCGTGTTCGGATCTTCTGGATCGACCTGACTGCGGAAACCGTCTCCACCTTGAGTCACAAACCAATCCGAGTTGACTATCCCCGATGCGCTGCGAGTTCGCGAGGGCCCTCCCAGGCTGAAGTTGTCCTGAAGCCCGCCGTATACGTTGTAGAACGGCGCTGAGTTATCGACCGCAACATCGTAAAACTGCCCGAGCGGAAGATTAGCTTTGAACTGCCAATTGGCTCCACGATCGTAGCTCTCGTAGACCCCGCCGTCGCAGCCAACCAGATAGTGGCGCGTGTCGTCGGGATCGATCCAGATAACGTGATTGTCAACGTGCTTGTTCTTTTCACCGAGTCTTCGCAGCGACCGACCTCCGTCGTCTGACACCATCAGAAAGACGTTCATCACGTAAACACGATCAATCTCCTTCGGGTCCGCGGTGATCTGTCCGTAGTACATCGCTCCCGCATCGAATTCGTTTCTTCTTTCCCAGCTCCCCCCTCGATCGGTCGAGCGAAAGATTCCACCCTTTCTATCAGCCGCTTCAACCGTGGCGTAAATCACGTTCGTGTCGACTGGCGAAATAGCCAATCCGATGCGACCCATTTCGACTGTTGGCAGCCCCGCCTTTAACTTGTTCCACGTCGCGCCACCGTCGGTAGATTTGTAGATGGCGCTTTCGGGACCGCCGTTGATTAACGTCCATACGTGACGACGCCTCTGATACGAAGCGGCGTAGACGGTGTCCGGATTATTCGGATCGACTGCGACGTCTGTGACTCCGGTGTTCTCGCTTATCGACAGAACGTTCTTCCAGGTCCTGCCGCCGTCAGTTGTCTTGAATAAACCGCGGTCGCCGCCCGGTCCCCACAGCGGGCCCTGAGCGGCAACGTAAACGTGATCCGAGTTGCGCGGATCGAATGCTATGCGTCCAATGCGCTCGGACGCTTTCAAGCCGACGTTCTTGTTCCCGCGTTGGTAGTCTTCCACACCCCGCCCGATGCAGCGCCGACAAAATAGCGAGTATGATCGGTAGGATCAACCGCGATGCTGCAAACCCGTCCCGACGTCAGCGCAGGGCCAATCGAGCGAAGCTTCAGACCGGTGAATGTCGGAGCGGACATCGGGTCGGTCGGCTTTCGGGGCTCTTCCTTCTTGGCTTCCTCCTGAGGTTTTGCACTTGACTCTTGCGCGCTGCTGGCTCGCATCGCAAGCACGCACAGCGGCGCTGGCAATAAGATCGCTATGGAAGTAATGACAAGCAGGATACGAGTACGCTCGAACGTGAACTCGACACCCGGATTTGGTACCGGTTCCAAAGTTAGCGTCTTCCCTTGGAGTTTGTATTTCCACTTGGCTGTTGCGCCCATCGAAGCCGGACTCGATTGCGCAAGCTGCGTCAAACTGATGACGTCGCCCTGCACTTCAAATATGCCACAGGTTGCAGCCATACCCAGATACGCCGCGACCATCTTTTTCGCGCGCTCTGCTTCGGGTTCGTTCTGGTCCCAAGTCTTTCGCCCGACGTTCGCGCGCACGAAGGCCATGTACTTGCCGTGTACCACTATCATGCCTTTGACATCGGCGTCACTTTGGCTGCCTCCGGGAAATTTCAATCCGACAAACTTGTACGCACCGTCAAGCTTCGGGTCTGCCGCCGGGACGTTCGCCGTGACAAAAATGACTATCAACAAACCGATCAGCACTCTTAGCTTCATTTGGAGCTCCTCCGTTCTTGTAAAATTTTGTGAGCGTTTGGGCCACGTCAGCTCAATCGAGTCTGGCATGATACCGTTGCGTTCGAGATTCCTTCAAGGGGATGCGTGACGCGTGAGGTGTGACGCGTGACGCGTGATGCGTGACACGTGATGCGTGACGCGTGATGCGTGACACGTGATGCGTGACGCGTGACACGTGATGCGTGATGCGTGATGCGTGATGCGTGATGCGTGATCCCCATAAACTCAGTCACGTATCACGCATCACGAATCACGAATCATTTCCCTATCGTGTGACGCGGGCTCGATTGCTGTAGAATGTCGTCTATGTCAGACAGAGTAGCCATACTGGTTGACGACATGTTCTTCGCCGCGAAGATTAACAGTGCGGCGCAGGCTTGCGGGCGTCAGATTGAGCGAGTGAAGTCGCGCGAGCAACTGGAAACGCTTGCTGGTAACCCGCCTTCGTTGGTGATTATCGATCTGAACTCGGATCGGATAGATCCCCTCGAAGCGATCGAATCGCTCAAATCGAATTCCGAGTTGAGCGCGACGCACATCGTCGGCTTCGTATCGCACGTTCAAACTGATCTCATTCGGCGCGCGCAAGCCGCCGGCTGCGATTACGTGCTTCCGCGATCGGCATTCAACCAGATGATCAACGAAATAGTGGCGGGCGACTTCTCAGCGCTCAGCAAACAGTGACGCGACGCCGGCCACGCGGCATCTTGACCGTGTCGTCTACTGTTGTTTCTTTGTTGCGCTTTTCTTGCGTTGCCCTTTCCTGTTGACAAGCTTTGCATTTCACAGTAGTATCGGCTACCGCGTTCGGCGCGAGCGTGTTCTTTCAGCTGGCGTTTTGAGTGAATTTGCTCAACATCAAATGCGCTCGAACCGCGAGCCGAACAGCATTAACTAGTTCACGGTGCGGCGCTTTTTTAACCTCCTCATCCGACTCAAGCTCCACGAGGCTTCCTCGATGAGCATACAGCAGAGTAACAAGCAGCCAGCGTCTCGAACTTGAGCCTCATTGGAAGAGGCGCGCGGCCTTATGACGGCGTCTCGTTTAAGCTCGCGCTAGGCCGACAGCGGCGAAGCCGACTTCATTGCAGTTTGGAGCAGGTCTATGAAATCGGCGAGGGTTCTACTTCTCGATTTGAATCCACGCGATGGATTGTGTGATCCGCTGCGTCAAATCCTCGAATCGTCAGATCAGCCCGAGATTGATCTTTACCAGGAATCGGTTGCGATCGACTCGTTGGCTTTCTCGTGCAGCGAGTTGGCGAAAGACGTTCTCCGCTTCGATCCTGAATTGATCTTTATTACCGTGTCGGCAAGCTTGCTGGATGTCGCCGGCGCGGGTTTTCAAGCCATAAAAGCTCAGCTTCCGCAGATACCAATCATTGCCGCCGCCCATGCGGTTGCGCCCGACAGTGTGCTTGAGTTACTCAGGCTCGGCGCATCCGATTTCATCACTCCGCCGCTGAGGGCCATCGACATCCTCCCCCGCATGTGGCGTCTGCTGGGGCACAGGCGGCGCCTCGCAACCTCGGTGCACGCGCTCAAGGAAAAACTGGGGCTGAGACAACTTGTTGGCGAGAGCCCTGCCTTCGTCTCCGAGGTGCAGAAGTTTCCGTTGGTCGCCAAATCCGACGCGAGCGTTCTGATCTTTGGCGAGACCGGCACAGGAAAGGAACTGTGCGCTCGCGCGATACATTACTTGAGCCCGCGCGCGAACAAACCCTTCGTTCCGATCAACTGCGGAGCAATCCCGGTTGAGCTGGTTGAAAACGAGCTATTCGGACACGAGCGAGAAGCTTTCACCGGCGCCAGTTCGTCCAGGCTGGGACTGATTCACGAGAGCGATGGAGGAACGCTTCTTCTGGACGAGATTGACTGCCTTCCGCTCCTCGCGCAAGTCAAGCTGTCGCGGTTCCTTCAGGAGAAAGAATACCGCCCGCTCGGTTCGATGAAACTGCATCGGGCCGACGTGCGAGTCATATCAGCGACTAACATCGACCTTATGGAGGCGGTGAGACAGGGCAAGCTTCGCCAGGATCTCTACTATCGTTTGAACATTGTTCCGGTGTCGTTGCCGCCGCTCAGGGAGAGGAAGGATGACATCCCGCTTTTGGCTCGCCACTTCCTCGCAAAGTACGCAATCAGGTTCAACAAGGCTGCGATCGATTTCTCTTCAGCCGCGTTGCAAATGCTGATGTCTTATGAGTGGCCGGGCAACGTTCGAGAATTAGAGCACGTGGTAGAAAGAGCGCTGGTGTTTTCGGAGGATGAAATCATCCACGGCAGCAACATTGTTTTGTCTAATGCGACGGGAACGCCACGCGAAGAGTCGTTCCAGGAGGCAAAGGCCAGGGTTGTGTCGCAGTTCGAGAGAAGGTACATCCGAGAGCTTTTGGTCGCTCATCGTGGAAACATCACCAAAGCGGCACAGGCGGCCCACAAGAATCGCCGCGCGTTCTGGCAACTGATTCGAAAGCACAAGATCGACGTGGCTAGCCTCAAGGCCACCGGTTGATAATGATCGACTACTACGAGCGGCGCGCGATCAACCCATCTCTCGACTTCATGCAGCGCGCGGCCGAGGTCTTCGACGTCTCGGTTGGCGAGATGCTAGGCAGTGAGCCCAGACGTTCACGCAGTAAGCCAGGCCCACCTTCACAACTTCAACTCCGCATCGAGAAGGTCAAACGCCTACCACGCAAAGAGCAGGAGTTCGTTATCAAGTTCCTCGACACTGTTCTTGAGAGAGCCGGAATGTCTTAAGCCCGTGATTAGGTAGGTGAAGTTCCCGTTGTAGCTCGAATCGTTCTGGTTGCGTGAGGAGTAGCGTCAGCTACTTATAATCGCCGTAGCTACAACGGTCGATAGCTGCCGCGCGCATATGAATCACGAGGCGCTTACCACTAAGCAGTCCACCGCGCGGCCAAGAGACTACACGCAGCGGTACACTAGCAACACAAAGCGGTTTCGCGTGAACTACGAGGCGATAGCGTCCAGAGCGAATAGACTTGAATGCGAAGTGACCCTTTTCATCAGGAATCACGCTTGCAATGAATCGATGCTCACCCTCCGTAAATAAGCTCACGCACGCTCCCGGAACCGGGCCTATTTCATGCGCTGGACCACCAACCTCCGCTAGTACTCGACCTGACACGATACGCACCGAAAGCGGGCCATAGTCCACTTGATTGCGATTAGCATACTCAATCGGTAGCTTGCACGGCTCGCCCTTTTCCTGAGCAAGCAGGACTGGCTGAAGCAAGGTGATGGCAGCCAATATTAGCACGACTTGCACGGTGACTTCTTTCATCACTTCCTCTTCAGTGTGGCCCGCAGCTCGCCATTTATGATTTTCTCCGTTTGCTGCGCGAAGCGCTCGGTAGGGATTAACGCCCTGTCTGCATCGGCCATCTTCTGCATAACGTCCGGGGGATACGGATACTTCGTTCCTTTTGGCATTGCTTTCATGGCGGCATCGCGGTCGGCTAGAAGCATCTGCGTCTTCACTGCTTCCGCTAGATTGTTTAGATCGTAAACCGCGTGACCTCCTTCATGGCCGAACACCTCGGCGCGCCTAGCGTCAACACCTTTATCACCTTGGTCAAGTAATCCTTCAAACTTGTTGAAGCCGGCAACTAGATCAGCGGCGGTCGTGGTTTCAGCGCTCTTGGCTTTTTTGAAATCGATCTGGATTACAGCTTCAGTGAAGTCATCCTTGCCGTTATGCTTAGTAATGTTCGTCTCCCCAACGGTGCCCGACTTATCCCCAAAGCTGTGGTTTTCTATGAAAAAAGTCCGTTTGTCGCTTTGAAGTCGATCATAAACTTCATGGAGCTTGGAGTTGACATAGTTCCCCTTGTTATCTTTTCTGTTTGCTAGCTCCTCGATCCTTTTCCACTTTTTTAGGTCATCTTCGCTTAAACGGCTCACATCGATGACCATCCCAGTGGGATCTATGTAGGCGAGCGGGTTGTTGCGGACATATCCGTAGAGGTTCAATTGCTGCGGGTCAACCATACGCGGGGGCGTAACAGTGATTGGATCAACGCTTGTGAAGCGTCCCTGCGGACCTGAATAGTATCTTGCCCCGAAGTAATCCAATCCCGATTCACTATCTCTTTCTTTTTGGGTGAACTTCTGCCTGGTCGAATCCGGCGCGCTGTACCCTGTCACCGCACTTCGTCCGCCGATGCTCGAGCCTAACTCCTCGCCAAATGGCAAGTAGTCATATCGCGCCTTCACGCTCCCGTCCTGCTTCGTCACTACCCGCGTGCTTCCCAAGTGATCGCTTGTCAAATAACTTGTTCCGCCACCCGACGGAGTGCCGGCTATGTACTCAGCTATCAACTGGCCAGCCACATTATACACGAACACCGTAGTCCCGTTTGCATCAATCTTCTTCACTCGATGACCTTCGCCATCATACGAGTATCGACCTACGCCGCTGTTGAAGTTCACCAGTCGACTCTCGGCGTCGTAATCCAGCCGCTCGCTTTGCACGTTCCGAAATTGCCTAATCTGATTTCCACTCGCGTCATAGTCGTAACCAGTCATCACCTGCTTGTTTATCCGATTCGTGGCCGCGTCTATTTGGTTCTGCTGCGTCGGGCACAGATTCGGGTCTTCGGTGTAGCCTGTCGATTGAGACACCCAACGATTGCCAAAGCGATCAAAGCCATAATTCTGCAACCAGCTTGCTCCGCTGTTCTCACTCGCGCTGCTCAACCGATTCAGCGAGTCGTAAACGTAGGTCTGGCTGAGAACCAGATTGCCCGACCCGTCAGTCTTGGGCGCGGTAATCTTCTGGGTCAACACATTCCCGTTGTTGTCGTGAATGCTGGGATCGGAATTGCTGTAGGTGTATTCCAGCTTCAGCAGTCCCGAGTCCGAACCATTCGCGCCCAGTCCAATCT
>WNGG01002797.1_pt1 | contig 19739 bp, 19 predicted proteins | sample 5400661 | NCBI WGS metagenome assembly WNGG01 (sample SAMN13153372, study PRJNA577476) | soil metagenome | isolation source: 100 cm soil or saprolite under Garry oak tree replicate 1 | place: USA:California | collected 2016-06-15
AATGCCGCCCGATTGCATCGCCAGCCGCATCGCCTCCTGCGCCCCCGAGCCGTCCGGCGCCGGCGCCGTGATGTGATGCGCGTCGGCCGTGGCCCCATAGCCCACCACCTCGGCGACGATCGTCGCCCCGCGGCCCTTGGCGCGCTCCCACTCCTCGAGGATCACGACGGCGGCGCCGTCGCCCATCACGAAGCCGTCGCGGTCCTTGTCGAACGGCCGGCTCGCGGTCTTGGGATCGTCATTGCGCTCCGACAGCGCCTTCATGTTCGCGAAGCTGGCGAGCGCGAGCGGTGTAATCGCGGCCTCCGAGCCGCCCGCCACCATCACATCGGCCTTGTTTTCCCGGATCAGATCGAAGGCGTCGCCGACCGCGTGCGCCGACGAGGCGCAGGCCGAGACCGTGCAGTAGCAGGGGCCCTGGAAGCCGAACCGCATCGAGACGATCGCCGACGCGACGTTGGCCATGAACATCGGCACGAAGAACGGTGAGACGCGCCCGGGGCCCTTCTCGATGAAGGTGCGCATGTTTTCTTCGAACGTCGCGATGCCCCCCGTGCCGCTGCCGATGATCACCCCGATGCGCTTGGGATCGAGCGGGCTTTTCTCGAGGCAGGCGTCGCGCACCGCCTGGACGGCGGCGCCCATCGCGAACTGCGAGAACAGATCGTAGCGGCGGGCTTCCTTCTTATCGATGTACTGCAGAGGATCGTAGCCCTTCACCTCGCAGGCGAAGTGCACGGGCAGCTGGGCGGAATCGAACCGAGTGATCGGACCCGCCCCCGACTGTCCGTCGACGAGGGCGGCCCACGTGCTGGCCACGTCGTTCCCTACCGGCGTCACGAGCCCGAGGCCCGTGATCGCCACCCGGCGCGTCACTATTTGCCTTTCCCCATCTTCTCATGGAGATAGGTCATCGCCGCCCCGACGGTGCGGAGCTTCTCCGCCTCTTCGTCCGGGATGTCGATGTCGAATTCCTTCTCGAACGCCATGACCAGCTCGACCGTGTCGAGGCTGTCGGCCCCGAGGTCTTCCATGAAGCTCGCGTCGTTCGTGAGCTTGTCGCGCTCGACGCCGAGCTCTTCGACGATGATGTCTTTGACCTTCTCCTCGAGCTGCTTCATGTCCATTGCCATGGGTAACCCTCAGCGAAGGTGGACCTGCTTACATCACCATCCCGCCGTCGACGACCAGGACCTGTCCCGTAATGTAGCTGGCGAAGTCGGAAGCGAGAAAGAGGACGGCAGCGGCGATGTTTGAGCCTTGTCCCAGCCGTCCCAAAGGAATGTTGTCCAGAAAGTACTGTCTGGCTTCCGCGGATATGCCCTTGGTCAGTTCCGTCTCGATGTAGCCGGGGGCGACGGCGTTCACCAGGACGTTGCGCGAGGCTAACTCCTTCGCGACGGACTTGGTGAACCCGATCACGCCGGCCTTGGACGCGGAGTAGTTGGACTGTCCCTTGTTGCCATTCAGCCCCACGACACTCGTGATGTTGATGACACGACCCCAGCGCCGCTTGATCATGCCGCGCGCCGCGTATTTGGTCATCAGAAACGTCCCTTTGAGGTTCGTGTCCACCACGGTGTCCCAATCCGCTTCCGTCATCAGGAACAGCAATGTGTCCTTGGTGAACCCGGCATTGTTCACCAGCACGTCGATCTGTCCGAAATCCTTTTCGACCGACTTCGCGAACGCTTCGACCTGGGACGCTACTCCGACGTCGCACGCGTACCCCCGCGAGCCGCCGCCGAGCTGTTGCGCGATCTCGGCGGCCTTCCCGCCGTCGCGCGCGCAGAGCGCGACTTTGGCGCCCGCGGTGACGAAGGCCTGGCAGATATCGAGGCCGATGCCGCGCGTGCCTCCCGTGACGAGCGCGACTTTCCCGGGCAGCTCGATCTTCACGAATTCACACCCTGAAGGGTGTGCTCGGCCGACATTGTCCTTAAGGACAATGATTGCCGAGCACAGGCTTTAGCCTGTGAACACATCATGCGGCGTCCATGAATCTGGTCACGTCGTCCGCGGTTCCCAGGCTCACGACGTTCGCCCCCGGGACGATCCGCTTCAAGAGGCCCGCGAGCACGGCGCCGGGACCGATCTCGATGAAGCGTGCCCCCTCACCGCCGACGCGTGCCGCATGCTCCATGCATTCAACCCAGCGGACGGGCGAGGTCAGCTGATCTGCGAGCAGCCGGCGCGCGCGAGCCGCCTCTTTCACGGTCTCGGCGGTGGCGTTTGCGATCACCGGGAACGCCGGATCGGCGAATTCCGCGCGCTCGAGCGCGAGCTGCAGGTGGTTCTTCGCCGGTCCCATCAGCGGGGAGTGGAATGCGCCGCTCACCTTGAGCAGCATGACGCGCTTGGCGCCGCGCTTCTTGCAGGCTTCGGAGGCGCGCGTGACCGCGTCGGGATCGCCCGAAATCACCGTCTGGTCGGGCGCGTTGATGTTGGCGGCGACGGCGAGACTCGCCTGCTGGGACGCTTCCGCGCAGGCGGCTTCCACGTCTTTGGTCGGGAGCCCCAGCACCGCCGCCATCGTGCCGGGACGCTCGTCGCCCGCCTTTTGCATCAGCTCGCCGCGGCGCCGCACGAGCTTTGCCGCCTGCGGTGAGCCCAGCGCGGTCGCGGTGACGTACGCGGAGTACTCGCCCAGCGAGTGGCCGGCCGCGGCGACCACGTCATCGACTTTGTCGCGCACGATCGCGAACACGGCGGCGCTGTGCGCGAGAATGGCCGGCTGCGCGTTCTGGGTCGCCGTCAGGTCCTCTTCGGGACCCTCGAACATGGTCCGGGACAACGGGACGCCGAGTGCCTCGTCGATGGCGTCGAACACGGCGCGCGCCGCCGGAAACCGTTGCGCCAGATCTTTTCCCATGCCGACTTTTTGCGCGCCCTGCCCCGGGCAGAGCCAGATGGTGGGCGCAGCATGCTGCGCCCCTACCACCGCACGACCATGCTGCCCCAGGTGAAGCCGGCGCCGAAGGCGCAGAACATCACCACCATGCCCGACTTCAGGCGGCCGCATTTGACTGCTTCGTCGAGTGCGATGGCGATGGACGCGGCGGACGTGTTGCCGAAGCGGTCCACGTTGACGTAGACCTTGTCCATCGGCACACCGGCGTGCTTGGCGGTGGCTTCGATGATGCGGATGTTGGCCTGATGGGGGATGAGCAAATCGAGGTCGCCGGCGCTGAGGCCGGCGCGCTCGAGCGCGTGGTCGCAGGCGTCCGCCATCGAGAGCACGGCTGCCTTGAAGACTTCCCGGCCCGCCATCTTGATGTAGTAGCTATGGTCCTTCAGCAGCTCTTCACTGGGCGGATGCGTCGCGCCCCCGCCCGGCCGATACAGGAGCTCGGCGAGCGTGCCGTCGGTCTTCAGATAGACCGACAGAATGCCGCGGCCGTTCGTGCTCCTGCGGACCATCGTCGCGCCGGCGCCGTCGCCGAACAATACCGCCGTGGTGCGGTCACTCCAGTCCATGATGCTGGTGAGCTTCTCGGCGGCGATCACCAGCACGTGCTCGGCCTGCTCCGTCGCGATCATCCCTTCGGCGGCGCTGAGCGCGTACACGAACCCGGAGCAGGCGGCGCCGACATCGAACGCCGCGGCATTCTTGGCGCCCAGGATGGCCTGGAGATCGCAGGCCTGCGAGGGGAGCAGCCGGTCGGGCGACGCCGTGGCGTACACGATGGCGTCGACGTCCAGTGGCGTGAGTCCCGTTTCCTGGAGCACCTGCAGCGCGGCGGCTTTCCCCATGCAGGCGTTCGTCTCTTCCTTGCTCGAGACGCGGCGCTCGCGGATGCCGGTGCGCTCCTGAATCCACTGGTCCGACGTCTCCAGGAATTTCGAGAACTCGTCGTTCGTCATGACGCGCGCGGGCGCGTAGCTGCCCGTCCCCCACAGCTCCGCGAAGGGGCGCTTCATGCGGGGACTTTTCCTTCGGAGAACTCCGCGGCGATGTCGTCGGAGAGATGGCTGCGCACCGCCTGGCCCGCGACGCGGATCGCGTTCTTGATGGCCTTGGCGGGCGACGCGCCGTGGCAGATGATCACGACGCCTTGGACGCCCAGCAGCGGCGCGCCGCCGTACGTCGCGTAATCGAGCACGTCGAGGACGTTGGCCATCTCCGGCCGCTGCAGGACGTCCGGTGCCTCGCGCTTGATCAGGGAGACGAACACGCGTCCCGCCGACTCGTAGAACTTGAGCACGACGTTCCCGACGAAGCCGTCGCACGCGACGACATCCAGCCGCTGCCCGCGCGCCTCGCCGACGGGGATGTCGCGTCCTTCGACGTTGCCGATGTAATGGATTCCGGGGGTCTGCTTGAGGAGTTGATGGGCTTCTTTGACGACTGCGTTTCCCTTCTCGTCTTCCTCGCCGATGTTGAGCAGGCCCACGGTGGGATTCGGCCGGCCGAGCACATCGCGGGCGTACACGGAGCCGAGATGCGCGAACCCCACGAGCTCGCGGGCATCGCAATCGATGCTGGCGCCGCCATCGACGACGAGCACGGGCTGGCCGGCGCTCGGGAACAGGGCACCGATGGCCGCGCGCTGCACGCCGGGGTGCAGGCGCAGCAGCAGCGTGCTCGCGGCCATCACGGCCCCGGTGTTGCCGGCCGAGATGAACGCGTCCGACTTGCCCTTTTTCTGGAGCCCGAGCCCGACGGCGATGGAGGAGCGCGGCTTGCCGCGAATCGCAGCGAGGGGCTTGTCGCCCATCCCGACGACTTCCGGCGCATCGACGACCTCGATGCGCGTGCGATCGGCCCCGGGGGGGGCGACGCGGGCCAGTGCGGTCTCGATGTCGGCCTTGCGTCCGACAAGCTGAATCTGGAACTCGGCGGGCAGCTCTTTCAGCGCCTGCGCGGCGCCCTCCACTTCGACTTGAGGGGCGTTGTCACTTCCCATCGCGTCCAACGCGATGCGGATCATCAGTCCTCGACGGTTACTCGCTGTTCGCCGTTGTAGTACCCGCACGTGGGGCACACGCGATGCGGCTGTTTCATGTCACCGCAGCGCGGGCAGGGCTGCAGCGTCGGCCGCACGGCCTTGTAGTGCGTGCGGCGCGCGCGCTTCTTGCGCTTTGACGTTCTGCGCTTGGGTACGGCCATTACGATCGTCCTTAGTTAAGAGCGGAATTTGTCCTTGAGTGCCTGCAACGGCCGCCAGCGGGCTTCGGTCACCGGTGCGCAATCGCAGGGGCCGGCGTTCAGGTCCTTCCCACACTGCGGGCACAGTCCCTTGCAGTCGTCCCGGCATGCGACGAAACGCGGGGCCGCCAGCATCAGCTCTTCACGCACGGCGGCCGTGACGTCGATCTCGGTCGCCTCCGGCGCCACCGGATACGAGTCGGGATCGTCGAGCGCGTCCGAGTCCTGCGTAAAGAGCGCCCCAATTTCCAGTTGCAACGGCGTGGCCACCGGAATCAGGCAGCGCCGACACTCGCCTTGCACCACCGTCTGCGCCGTCCCCTGCCAATAGAATCGGCCTTCACCGATCGACTGCAAGCGGCCGCGCACGGCCACCGGCTCCTTTAGCCTGAGCTCCGTGCCTTCCAGTGCCGCGTCGTCCTGCCGGAGCTCGCCCTGGGTCGCAACGGCCCCATTCCGGGCCAACTCCCGCAAATCGACTCGCAACATGGTGAGCGAAGCTAAACCCTTGTGGCACTTGCGTCAACGGCGTCGCGCCTACGCCCGCGCGGGAAAGAAAAACGCGACTTCCCGTGCGGCGTTTTCCGGCGAGTCGGAGGCGTGGATCGCGTTGCGTTCCTTCGATTGCGCGTACAGGCGTCGAATGGTGCCCGGCTCAGCCTGCGCCGGGTCGGTCGCGCCGATCACCTTCCGCAGATGCGCGACCGCTTCATCGCGCTCGAGCACCAGGGCGAGCGCGGGTCCGGAAGTCATAAACGAGACGAGGGGTCGGAAGAACGGGCGCTCGCGATGGACTTCGTAGAACGATTCCGCGCGCTCGTCCGTCAGGCGCACCATCTGCGCCTCGCGGATATGAAAGCCCTCGGCCTCGAGGTGGGCGATGATTCTCCCCGTATGTCGGGCGGCGACCGCATCGGGCTTGATGATGGCTAAGGTCAATCTGGCGCTCACAATCTCTCCTTCAATAACGGTACAACGTCGGCGGGACGCTTCATCACGCTGATCCCCGCTGTCGCCAGCGCGGCCATCTTCTCCGCGGCCGTTCCCGATGAGCCCGAGATGATGGCGCCGGCGTGACCCATGCGCCGGCCCGGCGGCGCCGTCTGGCCCGCGATGAACCCCACCACGGGTTTTTTCATCTCGCTCTTCACGAATTCAGCGGCTTGCTGCTCGTCTGTGCCACCAATCTCGCCGATCATCACGACCGCGGCGGTCTCCGGATCGGCTTCGAATGCCGCGAGACAATGAATAAAGTTCGTTCCAATGAGAGGATCCCCACCGATCCCGACGCAGGTCGATTGGCCGAATCCATTGGTGGAGAGTTGATGGATGATTTCGTACGTCAAGGTGCCGCTTCGCGACACCACGCCGATCTTACCCGGCTTGCAGATGTTGCCGGGGATGATTCCCACCTTGCTCTTGCCGGGAGAAATGAGACCGGGACAATTCGGTCCGATGAGCCGTGCACCGCGCTCGTGCACGTACGGCAGCACGCGCGTCATGTCCAGCACCGGGATCCCCTCGGTGATGCAGACGATCAGGCCGATCCCCGAATCGGCGGCTTCGAAGATGGCCGACGCGGCGACCGCTGCCGGCACGTAGACGACGGCGGTGTTTGCTTCGCTCTCGTGCACGGCCTCGGCCACGCTGTTGAACACCGGGACGGCGTCCTCGAACCGCTGGCCGCCTTTTCCGGGCGTCACCCCCGCCACGACCTTGGTGCCGTACGCAATCATCTGCTTGGCATGGAACGACCCGTCGCGGCCGGTGATGCCCTGCACCACCAGGCGTGTCGTCTGATCGATGAAGACGCTCACGCCGCTTTCCCCTTGGCCTTCGCGACCGCCTGCTTCACCGCTTCGTCCATGTCGGCAAGCGCCGCAAATCCCGCTCGCTTGAGAATCGCAATGCCTTCCCCCTCGTTCGTCCCGGTCAGCCGGATGACGATGGGGACTTTGAGCGGAAACTCCTTCGTGGCCTGCACGATGCCGGTGGCGACGTCGTCGCCCCGGGTAATGCCGCCGAAGATGTTGAAGAGGATCGCCTTGACGTTTGGATCGCCCGTGATGATCCGGAGCGCGCTCACGACCTTTTGTGGATTGGAGCTGCCGCCGATGTCGAGGAAGTTGGCCGGCTCGCCGCCGTAGTACTTCACGAGATCCATCGTCGCCATCGCGAGCCCGGCGCCGTTCACGCAACAGCCGACGTTGCCGTCGAGCTTGATGAACGTGAGCCCGGCCACGCGGGCCGCGACTTCCGCGGGCGCCTCGGCGGACAGATCGCGCAGCGCCGCGATCTCGGGGCGGCGTTCGAGCTCGTTGTCGTCGATGCTGATCTTGGCATCGAGCGCCTGCACGCTGCCATCGGGGGTCGTGACAAGCGGGTTGATTTCGGCGAGTGACGCGCCCACGGCACAGACCGCGACGTACAGCTTCTGCATGATGTCGGCGGCGGCGCGCGCCTGCTTGACGTCGCGGTATAGCGTGAAGCCGAGCGCCAGCGCCTGGTGCGAGAGGAGTCCGTACCGCGGGTCAATCGCCAGGCGATGGATCTGCTCGGGCGTCTTGGCGGCCACCTCTTCGATATCGATGCCGCCGGCGGGACTCACCATGAGCACCGGCCGCTGCGATGCGCGATCCACGATGATGCCGACGTAGCTCTCCGATGCGATCTCCGCGGCGGGGGCGATCAGCACCTTCTGGACGGTCAGACCCTTGATCGTCATCCCGAGGATGGCGGACGCCGCCGCCTTGGCGGCGTCGGCGCCGTCCGCCAGCTTCACGCCGCCCGCCTTGCCCCGGCCGCCGGCGTGGACTTGCGCCTTCACCACGACGGTGCCGCCCAACCGCTCCGCGATCGCGCGGGCCTCCGCCGGTCTGCTGGCGACCTCGCCCGGCGGTACCGGGATGCCGTGGCGCCGCAGGATGTCTCGTGCCTGGTACTCGTGCAGATTCACGCGTGCTCCTTCGCGATCGTCGTTCCGGCCTCTCCACGGAGCGCCGCGAGCCCGTCCGCGAGCTCGGCGATGATGGCGCGCTCGCCGCCGGTGCGCACAAACTCGGCGGCCGCCTCGACCTTGGGCCGCATGCTGCCCGTGCCCAGCTCCTTGCCGGCGAGCAAATGCTCCGCCTGCGCCAGCGTCAGCCGCCGGATTGCCTCCTGGTGCGGCGTGCCGAAGCCGCGGTACACGGCGTTCACATTGGTCAGGATCAACAAGACGTGCGCCCCGATCTCTCGTCCGAGAATCGCCGCGACGCGATCTTTGTCGGCGACCGCGTCGATGCCCTCGAGTCCCAGCTTGGGATCGGGGTACACGGGCGGACCCCCGCCCCCGCCGGCGATCACGATGTGGCCGGCGGCGGCCAGATCGCGCACCATCTGCTGCTCGACAATCCCCGCCGGCTTGGGACTGGGCGCGAGGCGCCGGCCGTCCCGCACGGGAATGCCGCGCGCCACGAGCCGGGCCTGCCGCACCGGATCGAGTACGTGCCCCACCGGTTTCGAAGGCGTCCGGAGATCGGGGTCGTCGGTCCGACACAGCGTCTGCGTGATCAGCGTGACGACGGAACGCTGCACGCCCGCCCCCGCGAGCGCGTTCTGGAGCGACTGCTGAATCATGTAACCCATCCACCCGGCCGTTCCCGCCACCAGCACGCCGAGCGGCAGCGGTTCCACCTGGTCGGCGGCGATTTCGTTGCGCGCCAGCTCATCGCCCACCTGCGGCCCGTTGCCGTGGACCAGGACGATATGCCATCGCGCCGCCGCGAGCTCGACGATCGGAACGAGGCTCGCCCGCGTGTGGCGAAACTGATTGCTGATCGTCGGACGCTCGTTGGGGGGCGCGACGGCGTTTCCTCCGAGGGCAACGACGATCGTTCCAGGAGCCGTCACGGCGGCGCAACCTAGCGGGGCCGCGGAGCTCGAGCAAGCTCTCCCAGCAGCTCCCGCCACAGCTGGGTGAACAGCTCGAGGTTTCCGGCGCTCAGCGCTGCGTTCGCCTGCATCGCCAGGCGGCGCGCCCGCTCCCACCGCGCCGCCAGCGTTGTGTCGGTAACGATCTGTTCACCGCCCAAGAGCGCCGCGCGGGCCGTCAGGGCGCGCCCACTCCTTCCATCCAGCGTCACGTACACCTCCGCGATGCGCGGCGAAGGGGGCGGCTGGACCGCGATCGGCTCGAGGATCTGCGCCTGGAGGGTGATGACGGAGCTCCCGGCCGGCCAAATCCGCAGCTGGCCGGGCCGCAGCAGCGAGGAGCCGACCAGCTCACCCGGCAACCGCTCGGGGTCGGCGGCCGAGGGCCGCCAGAGGCGCAGCACGGGACCGCCCGGCGTGATGGCGCCCGCAAATACGCCGACAAACTTCTTCGGGGTCAGGTCTCCCGACTCGACCGCGACTGCCGTCCAGATCGTTCCGCCCGGTGCGGCCAGTTGAAATGGCTCGCGCGGACGCAGAATCCATCCGTCCTGCGCGGCGGAATCGGCGCTGGGGCGCACCAGCTGGGCAGCAGCGACCTTGAACGCGTCAGCCGGATACGCGAGCTGGGCGCGCAGGTCCGCCGGCAGCCGGTCCACCGGTTCGATGAGTGGCTCGAAGCGCCGCGCCCAGGCAGCAGTCAGGGAATCGTAGCCCGGCGCGAGCCAGAGATGTGTTTCGCCGGTCCCCGCGCGCACGGCGCCGACGAGCCCGGCGTGGATAAAGCGCTTCTCGTCGTCGTGCCAGGGGAGCGGGCGCACCAGGGGGAAGGCGTCGTGCGACACGTAGCCCCAGCTCACCCACCACAGCCCGCCATTCCGCAGCGTGGGCGCCGGCGGGCAGAACTCCGCGAACGGCGCGAGCCGCTGCAGGCGCTCAACCACATCTCGCCGCCAGAGGAGAACGCGGCCGGTCGGCTCGCTGCGTGCCAACCCCCACGCCTGCATCGTCCATGCGATCGCAAAGCGGCGCCACGCGCCGATCAGCGGGATGCCGCCGCTCCCGGCCGGCGGTGCACTGTCGGCTGCCGTCACCCAGGATCCCGGCAGCCCGGGTCCAAACAGCAGCGCGGTGTTGCCCAGGGCCATTGCCGTGATCGCGAGGCCGCTGTCCGTCTCCAGGGCGAGACGGACCGGACCGGGAGCGTTCGTTGGGGCGATCATCCAGGTCGGCCCAGCGTCGCCGCGCGGAGCACGCAGCGCGACGGCGGTCGTCGGCGCGCCGACCGCGGCGCCGACATGCGCCGGATCCCACAACGGGATCGCGCGCACGGCCGCCTCGCCCGATGGGAAGGCGGGCAGCGCACCGGAATCCACGTCGGTGAGGCCGAACGCGACGCGCTCCAATGCCGCGCGTCGGCGTAGCAGCTCGGGATTCTCGGGACTGCCGGGTGCGCGCACGACGCCGGGAATCACGAAATAGCCCGCGGTGAGCGAGACGAGCAGCGCCGCCCAGCCCGCCAGGATGAGGGTCGGCCGGTCTCGCCATGCCCAGGCGAGCGAGATCACCGCCGTCACGATCGCCACCGCCGCGACGACGTCGGCTCCCGGGAAGCGCACGGTCAACGCCGCCTGATCCACCGTGCCGTGCAGTCCGCCGACGATCTCCGCCGGATCGAGGGCTGCACCCCAGGCAATGACGAGCGCCAGACACGCGAGCAGTGCGCCGAGGTGGATGCGGGCGTGGTCGCTGGCGCGAATGCGCCCGCGGCGAACGCGCAGCGATCCGATCACGCCATAGAGCAGCGCCACGATGCCGAGTGCGCCGACGACCAGAATGAGCGCGCGGTTTTGCAGCGCGGCGAGCCACGGCAGCAGGCTGACGTAGTAGCCGGCGTCGTGATTCAGTTTCGTGGAATCTGGAACGCCGAAATGCGGCGGCGATGCAGCCAGGACGGCGTGGCGCCACCAATCCGCCGTGCCCAGCGACAGCACGGTGCCGAGCAGGACGCCGAGCAGGACCGTGGCCATGAGGAGCGTCCGGCGCGGCACCGCTTCGACGATCTCGAGGTCGCCGAGCCGGCGGGGCATCTGCACCGAGCCGATCGCCCGAAAGACGATCAGCAGGTGACCGGTGATCCAGGTGATTGCGACGAGGAGGACGAGCGCCTGCAGCAGCCGGGAGAGATCGCGCACGGCGATCAACGCCTCACCGCCCGCGAACGTGCGGTCCCAGGCCCGTTCTGCCGTCTCCACTGCCAGCCAGCGGCCGCCGACCAACGCAGCCACCAGGAGACCGGCGCCGATGAAGTACAGCCTGCGCCGGTTGGTGCGTGTCACGCCGTCACGCCGCGCGCCGTCAGCCAGCCCTCGACCTCGGCGCGATACGCGTCGCGCGCCTTCGGGCTGGTCGCTTCGAACCGCATCACCAGGACGGGTTGTGTATTCGAGGCACGCAGCAATCCCCACCCTTCGGGGAACGTGATGCGCACGCCGTCGAGCGTCGACACGGGGTACTTCGCGGCGAACTGCTCGGCCGCCTGCTGCACGACCGCGAACTTCAGCTCGTCGGGGCAGTCCACGCGCAGTTCCGGGGTGGCGTACGTCTTCGGCAGGTCGGCGAGCAGGCGCGAGAGCGGCCCACCCTCGCGGGCGACGTAGGCCAGCAGCCGGGCCGCGGCGAACAGCGCGTCATCGAATCCGTACCAGTCGCCGCCGAAAAACATGTGGCCGCTCATCTCTCCGGCGAGCGGCGCGCCAATCTCTTTCATCTTCTGCTTGATGAATGAATGGCCGGTCTTCCACATGACGGGCTCGAGCCCGGCCTTCTTCAGCATCTGCGGCAGCACCTCCGAGCACTTTACGTCGAAGATCACCGGCTTGCCCTTGCCCATGCGGCGCACGAGATCGCGTCCGAACAACACCAGCAGCTGATCGCCGAGCACCGGCTCGCCCTTTTCATCCACGGCGCCGATGCGGTCGCCGTCGCCGTCAAAGGCGATCCCCAGCTCGGCCTTTTCTTGCTTCACCGCCGCCTGGAGGTCGTGGAGGTTCTCGAGGACGGTCGGATCGGGATGGTGATGCGGGAACGTGCCGTCGGACTCGTCGAACAGGGCGACGACATCGGCGCCCAGTTCGCGCAGCGTCTCCACCGCCACGAGACTCGTGACGCCGTTGCCGCAGTCCACCACCACCTTGAACCGCCGTGCGAGGGGCGAGTTGCGCTGCACGATCTCCTGCTTGTACGCGGTGAGCAGCCCACGGTGCGCGGACGTCGTGCCTCCGGCCTTCGTGGCCAGCTTGTCGCCGTCGATGAGGTGGAACAGCACCTGGATGTCGTCGCCGAACACGGCGTCATGCGCGAGCACCATCTTGAAGCCGTTGAACTCCGGCGGATTGTGCGAGCCGGTGACCTGGATGCCGCCGTCCACCGGCAGTGTTTTGGTCGCAAAGTAGAGCGCGGGCGTGGGCAATTCGCCGACGTCGAGCGCCGCGCCCCCCGCCGCGGCGATCCCCTCACAGACTCCCTGCGCGAGGCGCGCGCCCGACGGCCGGTTGTCGCGCCCCACGGCGACGCGCGGCGCCTTGCCGAGGCGCTCCCAGGCGAAGGTCGTGTACGCCTGTCCGACCGCGCGGGCGGTGGCGGGCGTGAGCTGTTCGTCGACGAGACCGCGGATGTCGTACTGGCGGAAAATTGTGGGGGGAAGGTTCACGGGTCCCTTTCACACCCTGAAGGGTGCGCTCGGCACTCGCTGTCCCTAAGGACAGTGTCCACCGAGCCCACCTTTTAGGGTGGGGTTATGGCGGTCGTCGCCGCGGGTTGCACGCTGTCTCCGGCGGATCGGGCGAGCTCGAGCAAGCGGTTGGGCCACACACCGAAGAGCAGCAGCCCAAGGACAACCGCGGCGACCGCGGTGCGCCCCCAGCGGTCGAGACACACCTCGATGTGCGCGGTCTCGCTCGGCTCCGGGGCAGGCTTCATGTACATCGCCATGATCACGGGAAGATAGTAGCCCGCCGATACCACGCTGGTGAGGACCAGAATGGCTGCCAGCGTATTCTGACCGGCGCTGGTGGCGGCGATGAGGATGTACCATTTGCCGATGAATCCGGCGGTTCCGGGAAAGCCCAGCAACGAGAGCATGCAGACCGCGAGCGCGAACGCGAGCCAGGGGCGCTTGCCGGCGAGGCCCGAGAGGTCATCGATCAGCACGTCGCTTTCGCCCGCAGTGCCCTTGGCCGTCAGCACGGCGAATGCGCCGAGCGACATGAGAGTGTAGGCGATCACATAGACGAGGAACGCACTCGTACCTGCGGCGCCACCCGCGCCCACCGCCACCAGCAGGTAGCCCGCGTGCGCCACGGACGAGTAGGCGAGCATCCGCTTGAGCGACCGCTGCCCCAGCGCGAACAGATTGCCACCGATCATCGTGGCGACCGCCAGCCACCACACGATATCGTGCCAGGCCGCGACCGCGCCGAACGCCTGGTTCATCACGCGGAACAGCGCCGCGAATGCCGCAGCCTTCACGCCGGTGGCCATGAAGGCGGTGACGGGCGTGGGAGCGCCGTCGTAGACGTCCGGGGCCCACATGTGGAACGGCACCGCGGCGATCTTGAATCCGAAGCCCACGATCAACAGCGCCAATCCGGCGAGGAGCATGACGCTCGGCTTCCCGATGGAGCTGATCGCGCTGACCAGGCCGAGATTCGTCGTGCCAGTGGCGCCATAGACGAGCGCGATGCCGTACAGCAGGAATCCAGAGGCGAACGCTCCGAGCAGGAAGTACTTCAACGCTGCTTCGGCCGAGCGGGCACGGCGGCGGTCGAAGCCGGCCAGCACGTAGACCGCGACCGACATCAGCTCGAGGCCCAGGAAGATCACCATCAAATCGGCACCGGCGGCCATCACCATCATGCCGAGCGTGCCGAAGATGAGGAGGACGTAATACTCTGGCGCCAGCAGCTGCTCGCGCTCCAGGTACGCGAATGAGATCAGCACCGTGAGCGCGGCGGCGCCCAGGAACACCCAGTCGGCGACCCAGCGGAAGTCGTCGGCCGCGACCATCGTCACCACCCCCTGCATGCCGGCGCGATTCCACCACAGCCACCACGTGGCCACGGCAGTCGAGATCAGCGCCAGCAGCGTGAGCCAACCGGCGATCCGCAGGTCGCGCACGGTCTTGTGGCGCCACGCGACGAACAGCAGCAGCACCAGCGCCCACCCGGTCAGCACCAGCTCCGGGAGGAGCGACAGCAGGAGATCGAGATAGACCGAGGGATCGAGTCTCACGGTTGACCCGCGGTCGCCGCGGCGCTCGGCCGCATCTGCTCGATCAGCGCCCGCGCGGCGGGCTCCGTGCGCTGCAGGAACGGCTTCGGATAGATGCCGACCCACAGAATGCACACGAGCAGCGGCACCAGCACGGCGATCTCGCGCGGTGTCAGATCGGTGAGCTTCTCGTTCTCGGGATTCGTGAGCGGATTGTAGATCACGCGCTGCAGCGCGGTCAGCAGATAGGCGGCGGCCACGATCACGCCCGTCGTCGCCAGCGCCGTCGCGAGGGGATAGGTGCGGAACGACCCGAGCAGCACCAGGAACTCCCCGACGAAGCCGTTCGTGCCCGGCAGCGCGATCGACGAGAGCGATACGATCGTGAGAATCGCCGCAAACAGCGGCACGACCCGGGCGATGCCGCCATACGCTTCGATCAGCCGGCTGTGCCGCCGTTCGTAGATCATGCCGACCAGGAAGAACAGCGCGCCGGTCGAGATGCCGTGATTGATCATGATGAGCAGCGCGCCCTGCACGCTCTGCAACGTCAGCGCCCAGATGCCGAGCATCACGAAGCCGAGGTGCGCGACGGACGAGTAGGCGATCAGCTTCTTGAAGTCGGGCTGCACCATCGCGACGAGGCCGCCGTAAATGATCCCGATCAGCGACAGAATCACGATGACGAGCTGCACCGTCTGATTGAGCGCGACGGCCGGGAAGAACGGCAACGCGAATCGCAGGAAGCCGTACGTCCCCATCTTCAGCAGGATGCCGGCGAGAATCACCGATCCTGCCGTCGGTGCCTCGACGTGCGCGTCGGGCAGCCAGGTGTGCAGCGGGAATAGCGGCACCTTGATGGCGAACGCCAGGAAGAACGCCGCGAAGAGCCACCAGGCCGTCGGACCGAGGGATGCCACCTGGCTCAGGAGGTGCGCATAGCTGAACGAGTAGATGCCGGTCGCGCGGCCCGCGTGCAGGTACAGCACCAGGATCGCCACGAGCATGAGCAGCGACCCGAAGAACGTATAGATGAAGAACTTGATGGCTGCGTACAGCCGGTTGTCCCCGCCCCAGACGCCGATGATGAAGTACATCGGGATCAGCATCACTTCCCACATCACATAGAAGAGGAAGAGATCGAGCGCGACAAAGACCCCGATCATCCCGGTTGTCAGGACGAGCAGCAGCGCGTAGAAGCCGCCCTCCCGCGTGGTGATGTAGCTCCAGCTGCCCAGGATCGAGAGCGGCATGAGGAACGTCGTGAGGAGCACGAGGAACAGCGAGATCCCGTCCACCCCCACGGCGAAGTGAATGCCCCACGCGGCGATCCAGGCCTGATCGGCCGTGAACTGCATGCCGCCGTTCGGCACGAATGCCCACCACAGCGGCACCGAGATCGCAAACTCGACGAGACTGGCAGCCAGCGCGACGTACTTCGCGAGCCGGCCCGGTAGGAGGAGCACCACGACGCCCGCGATCAGCGGCCAGGCGAGCAGCGCGGTGAGCACCCACTGGGCGTACATCAGCCGATCGCCCTCCATAGAACGAGCAGCACGCCCACGACGAAGACGGCGACGTACGTCCCCACCTGCCCCGTCTGGAGCCAGCGGTTGGCCCACCCGAGCGCGCGCGCGCCGCGCGCCGCGCCATTCACGGCCGCGCCGTCCACCACGCGCTGGTCGATCTCCTGCCACAGCACCACGCGCGAGAACCAGACGAGCGGCCGCACGATCAGGGCGTCATAGATCTCGTCCACGTACCACTTGTTTCGGAGCACGCGCGCGAGGCCGCGTTCCTCGGGTGCGCTGCGTGCCGGTACCAGGCGCTGCGGCTTCAGCAGCTGCCATGCGCCCACGATCCCGACCACCGCGACGGCGACCGCAATGCCGACCAAGAGCCATTCGGTCGACGGAGAGAGGGGCACGGCGGGAATCAGCGCGGCACTCGGCTGGGTGATCGGCTCGAGCCAGTGCTCCAGCCGCGCGCCGCCGCGGTAGAGCGCCGGGATGTTGAGCAGACCGCCCGCGGCGGACAGCACGCCGAGCACCAGGAGCGAGCCCGTCATGATCCACGGCGCCTCGTGCAGGTGCGCCTGCTCCTGCTCGCCCGTGCGGTTCGGCCCGTGGAAGGTGTACAGCATCAGCCGCGTCATGTAGAACGCTGTCAGCAGCGCGGCGAGGAGGCCCAGGCCCCAGAAGACGAGCCAAATCGGTTCGACATGCCCGCGCGCGTGGGCGGCGGTCAGGATTTCGTCCTTCGAAAAGAACCCGGCGAGGGGCGGGACGCCCGCGATGGCGAGGGTCGCGATCCACATGAGGCCCGTGGTCCACGGCATGTAGCGTGACAGGCCACCCATGTTGCGCATGTCCTGCGCGTCCTCATGCGCGTGGGTGTGGTGATACGCCTGGTGCATCGCGTAGATGACGCTGCCCGAGCCGAGGAACAGCAAGGCCTTGAAGAAGGCGTGGGTCGCGAGGTGGAAGATGCCGGCGGTGATCGCTCCGGTGCCGACCGCGAGGAACATGTAGCCGAGCTGCGAGATCGTGGAGTACGCGAGGACTTTCTTGATGTCCCACTGCTTGAGCGCGATCGTCGCCGCGAACAGCGCCGTCAACGCGCCCACGCCCGCGACGACGGCACTCGAGACGGGCGCCATGGCGAACAGCAGGTTGCACCGGGCGACGAGATAGACGCCCGCCGTCACCATCGTGGCCGCGTGAATCAATGCCGAGACGGGCGTAGGTCCGGCCATCGCGTCCGGCAACCAGGTGTAGAGGGGGATCTGCGCCGATTTCCCGGTGCAGCCAAGGAACAGGAGCAGCGTGATCGCGGTGACGGTGCGGCTGCCCGGCACCAGCGCCAGCGGCGCGTGCGTGAACACGGTGCCGAAATCGAGTGAGCCCGTGGCCCAGAAGATCATGAACATCGCGACCATGAATCCAAAGTCGCCGATGCGGTTCATGATGAACGCCTTGCGGCCGGCGTTGGCGTTCGCCGCGTCGCTGAACCAGAAGCCGATCAGCAGATAGCTGCAGAGCCCGACGCCTTCCCACCCGACGAACATCACCGGGAAGCTCGCGCCCAGCACCAGGACGAGCATGAAGAAGACAAAGAGGTTCAGGTACGCGAAGTAGCGCGCGTATCCCGGATCTTCTTTCATGTAGCCGATGCTGAACAGGTGGATCAGCGAGCCGACGCCCGTGACCACGAGCAGCATCACCAGCGACAGCTGGTCGACCTGGAGCGCGACGTCGACCTGCAGCGTGCCGACCGGGATCCACGACCAATAGCGCAAAACGACCGGCTCGTCGGCATGCAGACCCACGAACGCACTGAAGACGGCGATCGACGCGGCGAAGGCGGCGAGCAGCACGCCCGCCCCAATGACCGAAACGAGCGTCTTGGCCGTGGGACGCGTCAGCGCCAACGTGCCGTTCAGCACGAAGCCGAGCAGCGCGAGCGCGGGCGGCAGCCAGATCAGATCGACGGCGGTGCCGGTCATCCGTCCTTGAGGAGATTCATGGTCTGCAGGCTGACCGACTGCTTGTGGCGATAGACGGCGAGAATGATCGCGAGTCCGACCGCGGCCTCAGCGGCCGCGACGGCCATCACGAAGAACACGAAGACCTGCCCGCCCATTCCCAGGCTCTGCGCGAGCGCCACGAACGTCAGGTTCACGGCGTTGAGCATCAGCTCGACGCACATGAAGATCACGATCGCGTTGCGGCGGAACAGCACGCCAGCGACGCCGAGCGTAAAGAGCACGGCGGAGATGAAGAGGGCGGGACTGAGGAGCATCCTAGAGCTTTCGCTTCGCGAGCACGACGGCGCCAACGATCGCGGCGAGGAGCAGCACGCTCGCGATCTCGAAGGGAACGAGATAGGTGTCGAACAACGGATTGGCGACGGAACCGACGATGCCCTGTTGCTGCTGCAGCGCGGAGATCGTGCCGGGCGGCAGCTGGATCGACGACGGGAGCGTCGCTTGACCGAGCACACGCAACTGGAGCAGCAGCGCGCCCGCCAGGACCGCCGCAGTCAGGAGCCCGACCGGCCCTCGGATGTCAGTCGGTCCGGGGCGGCCCAGGTTCAGCAGCATGATGACGAACAGGAACAGCACCATGATCGCGCCCGCGTACACCAGGATCTGGAGCGCGGCGATGAATTGCGCGTCGAGCAGTACGAAGAGCGCGGCCAGCGCGAAGAGCGTCACGACCAGCCAGAGCGCGCTCGCCACGGGGTTCTTGCGCGTGATGCACAGCAGCGCGCTGCCCATGGCAATGACGCCGAAGATCCGAAAGAACGTGAGGGTCACTACTCGCCCTTCGGGTCCGACGGATCCCACAACGTGGATACGGGGTGCGTCTGTGCCGTGAGCCGTTCGAGGTCGTAGACGAACCGGTCGCGCGAATACTCGGAGTTCTCGTAGTGCACCCCGACGTGGATCGCCTCCTCCGGGCACACTTCCTGGCAATAGCCGCAGAAGATGCAGCGGAACTCATCGATCTCGTAAATCAGCGGATAGCGGTGGCCCTCCTCGTCTTCGCCCGGCACCAGCTTGATGCAGTTCGCCGGACAGATCTGCGGGCAGAGACCGCATGCGACGCACTTGGCCCGGCCCTGCTCGTCGGTCAGCATGCGATGCGTGCCGCGCCAGCGCGAGGAGAGCGTCCAGTCCTTCGAGGACTTTTCCTCGGGATACTGCATCGTGACCTTGGGACGCAGCAGGTGGCTGAACGTCAGCGCCATGCCTTTCAGCGTCGCGCGCAGGTAGGAGGTCTGCTGCGTCGGGCGCTTCATGACTTTCACGCCAATCGCCATTACGCAGCCTCCTGCGGGACGGATCCGGAGACGATACGGCCGCGATCGAGCCACCAGACGAGCGCGATGAGCAGCACCAGGTTCAACCCGCCCAGCGCCCCGGCCATGAGCTTGCCGTACTCCCAGCCGAGCTGGATGCGCAGGAACCAGATCGCGACGGCGAGCAGCGTGATATACACGAGGGCGAGTGGCAGTAACACCTTCCAGCCCAACGCCATGAGCTGGTCGTAGCGGAAGCGCGGCAGCGTCCAGCGTACCCAGATGTAGGTAAAGAGGAAGACGAACGTCTTCGCGCCAAACGCGGCGAGAGTGAGCAGCGTCTTGAGAACGCTCGGGTCTCCGGTCGAATCCCAGGTCGTGAACGGGATGTCCCACCCCCCAAAGAACAGGGTGGCCATCAGCGCCGACGCCGTCACCATGTTCGAGTACTCGGCGATGTAGAACATAGAGAACTTCATCGCGCTGTATTCGGTGTGGTATCCGGCGATCAGCTCGCCTTCGGCCTCCGGCAAATCAAACGGGAGCCGGTTGGTTTCGGCGAGGGCGCTCACGAAGAAGATGACGAAGGCGAGTGCCAGCGGAA
>WNGG01003940.1_pt1 | contig 19739 bp, 19 predicted proteins | sample 5400661 | NCBI WGS metagenome assembly WNGG01 (sample SAMN13153372, study PRJNA577476) | soil metagenome | isolation source: 100 cm soil or saprolite under Garry oak tree replicate 1 | place: USA:California | collected 2016-06-15
CGGCGAGGGCAAGCCGTACGTCCCCGACACGGCGGCCGAGACCGCGCTGCTCGTGGCCCTGCTCCTGATGGCGGCCGCCGCCGGTCTCGTCGCCGCGCGGCGCGCGGCGTTCGTCACCGCCGGGCTCGCCGTCGCGCTCGGCGTCGGCTCGATCCTGGTCATCGAGGGCGTGCGCTACCCCGCGCGGTTCGCGCGCGACTTCGACGTGCGCCCGATCGCGGCGGCGGCGCGCGACCTCACGCCGGCGGGCAGCGCCGTCGCCGTGTACCCGGACATCTGGCTCACCTACGACTTCTATCTTCACCGTCCGGTCGTGGAGCTCGACCGCGCCGGTGTCGAGCGGTTGCTGGCCGGCGCGCCGCGGGGCGCGCTGATCCTGTCGGACAAGTCCTGGTCGGCGCTGCAGCCGTCGGCGAATCCCGCGTGGCAGGTCGTCGCGGCGCACCGCGTGGCGGGCCACGAGATGCTCGTCCTCGGCGGGAACCGCTCGTGACGTCGGGGCCCGATCTCTCGATCGTGCTGCCGGTCTTCAACGAGGCGGAGAGCCTGCCGATCCTCTGGGAGGAGCTCGTGCCCGTCGTCAAGACGCTCGGCCTCGCCGTCGAGCTGATCTTCGTGGACGACGGCTCGACGGACGGCGGCGCCGACTTCGTGCGCGTGATCATGGCGACGGATCCCCGGGTGCGCCTGATCCGCTTCGCCGCGAATTCCGGCCTCTCGGCCGCGTTCGCCGCGGGGCTGCGCGCGGCGCGGGGGACGGTCGTCGTGACCATGGACTCTGACCTCCAGTCCGATCCGGCCGAGATCCCCGGTCTGCTCGCGCACCTCGATCGCTGGGACGCCGCGTGCGGCTGGCGCCGCGCGCGGCGCGACCCGTGGCTCAAGCGGGTCTCGTCGCGGATCGCGAACGGCGTGCGCGCGGCCGTGCTCGGCGACCGCATCCGCGACAGCGCGTGCTCGCTCCGCGCGATGCACCGCCGATGTATCGGGAGCCTCGACCCGTTCCAGGGGTTCCACCGGTTCATCCCGGGGCTCCTCCGCCAGGCCGGCTACCGCGTGATCGAGGTCCCGGTGCACCACCGCCCGCGACGCTTCGGCACCTCGCACTACGGCGTCCGCAACCGCGCGTGGCGCGGCGTCGTGGACCTCCTCGGCGTGCGCTGGATGCAGTCGCGGCGGCTCCGGTACGAGACGGTCGAGGACACGCTCCCGTCTCGTCCATGACGACGAGCGTGGTGATGGCGGTGTGGAACCGCCTCCCGCTGACGCGCGCCTGTCTCGAGAGCCTGCGCGGCACGAGCGAGCCCTTCGAGCTGTGCGTCGTGGACAATGGCTCGACGGATGGCACGGCGGAGTACTTCCGCCGCTGGTCGCACCCGTTCCCGCTCCGCTACACGCGGAACGGCGACAACGTCGGCCTCATTCGGGCGCTCAACCAGGGCGCGACGCTGGCGCGGGGCGACCTCCTCTGCTTCCTGCACAACGACACCGAGATGCGCGACCTCCGCTGGCTCGGCCGGCTCCGCTCCGCCCTCGACGACGACGGCGTCGGGCTCGCGGGGCTCTACGGCGCCCGGCGCCTGCGGCGCGACGGTCGCTACGCCGGCCGCACGATCGTGCACTGCCTCGAGGGCGGAGCGAACCTCCGCGGCGACTCGATGGAGGTCGCGGCAGTGGACGGGGTGTGCCTCGCGCTCCCGCGCGCCCTCTTCGACGCGGTCGGCGGCTTCGACGAGGGGTACGGCTTCTTCCACGGATACGACCGCGACCTGTCGTTCGCGGTGCGCGAGGCGGGCCGCCGCTGCGTCGTCGTCAGCGCGCCTTTCGTCCACCGGGGCGGCGGCACCCGCGCCGCCGATCCCTCGCCCGAGCGGACGGCCGCCGACCTGGAAGCGCGGCGGGCCGCGCTCGCGCGCTTCGCGGCGAAGTGGCGCCGCCGGCTGCCGTGCGACGTCCGCACCTGGTCCCAGCGCCTCGCCGACCGCTTCGCGCCTCAGCCCCCCAGGTAGAGCCGCTTGACCTCGGGATCGGCGAGGAGCTGCTGCCCCATGCCCTCGAAGCGGTTGCGCCCGAGCTCCAGGACGTACCCACGGTCGGCGACCGCGAGCGCGCGCGCCGCGTTCTGCTCGACGATCGCGAGCGTGTAGCCGGCGTTCCGCATCTCGATGAGCTTCTAGAAGATGAGCGGGACGAACTTCGGCGAGAGCCCGAGCGAGGGCTCGTCGAGCATGATGAGGCGCGGCGTCGTCATCAGCGCGCGCCCGATCGCGACCATCTGCTGCTCGCCCCCGGACATCGTGCCGGCCCTCTGGCCCTGGCGCTCGGCGAGGATCGGGAAGAGCGCGAAGACACGCTCGAAAGCCTCCCGCACGCGCCCCGCCTCCCGCTCGATGTAGGCACCCATCTCGAGGTTCTCGCGCACCGTCATCTGCGGGAAGACGATGCGGCCCTGCGGCACATAGGCGAGCCCGCGGCGCAGCACGACGTTCGGCGGCAGCGCGCTGATCTCTTCGCCGTTGAAGAGGATGCGACCGCGTCGGGGTACGAGGAACCCGACGATGGTCTTGAGCGCCGTGGACTTGCCCGCGCCGTTCGGGCCGATGATCGAGACGATCTCGCCGGCGCGGATCTCGAGCGACACGTCCTGGAGGATGTCGATCTTGCCGTAGCCGGCGGTCACGCGTTCGGCCACGAGCAGCGGCGCCCGAGTCCTCACGCCCGGGCCTCGCACACGTACAGCACGTGCGGATACGGCAGCAGGTCCACCATCAGGTGGCGCCGGACGCGGAAGCCGGCGTCCGCGAGCGCCCGTGCCAGCTCGTCGGCCGGCCAGTAGCGCACCGGAGTGCGCGGCGCCATCGCGCGGTCGAGCGCCCACGTGAACCAGCGCTTCGGCGCCGGGCGCGTGTCCACGTCCTTGACGAGCAGCGTCCCGCCGGCCGGCAGCGCGCGACGCAGCTGGGCCAGGAGCGGCGGCACGGTCTCGGGTGGAATGTGGTGCACGATGTCGAGCATGTAGGCCGCGGCGATCTCGCCGTCGCCCTTGAAGTCGCGGGCGTCGCCTTCCTCGTAGACCACGTTCCCGATGCCGAGGCGCGAGGATGCACGGCGCGCCAGCGCGATGCGCCGCCCGTTCAGGTCGATACCGCGCAGGAGCCGCCGGGGCCCGGTCGCGGCGTAGTAGAGCGAGAAGAGCCCGAAGCCGCAACCGATGTCGAGCACGGTTCCCGCCTCCGGCAGGTACTGGCCGATCTCGTCGAGGAAGCGCTGGCGCAGGATCCAGAAGCGCGCCCAGCAGTAGGCGCGCACGACCGGATCGTCGTAGGCGCGGATGATCCTACGAACCGTCTCGCAACTCGGCGCGGAAGCCACGGATCGCGGGCGACGCCGGGTCCTGGAAGAGCGGAAAGTCGTAGACGAAACGGGTCGCCTGCACCGCGTGTAGACGCAGGAGCGCGTGGATGCCGCCGTCCGTCGTGTCGAGGACCTGCACGGTGTCGCCGGGCTTCCACCACCGTGGAAGCTCGAGCGTCAGCGCGCGCACGACGCGCTCTCGATCCCACCACGCGACCGCCGACGACGCCGCCCACCCCTTGGCAGAGAGCAGGAGGAGGACGGCCGCCAGGCACGCGGCCAGCGAGGCCGAGACGGCGCGCCGGCCGCCCGCGCGCGCGGTCTCGAGGCCGCTCCACGCGAGGAGCGCGCAGAACGCCGCGAGCGGATAGAGATGGTACTCCCATCCCTTCCCCTGCCCGAGCCAGTGCGCGACGCCGTACAGGACGCCGAGCGCCGCGATCCCGTGACGCAGCGTGAACCGACGGTCGGCGACGACGACACCGACCGAGCCCGCTGCCGCGAGCACGAGCGGAACCCACGCGTATCCGCGGTAGACGGCCCACGACTCCGGCCGCCCCAGCGTACGGTAGAGCGGGACGAGGTACCCCGTCAGGAGCGTGATCCACGCGCGGAGACCGCCGAGGGCGCCCACCCAGAGGACGGCGGCGACGGGCGCCGCCGCGACGGACGCCGCGAAGAGGGCGAGCGCGCGCGGGCGGACGCGGGCGACGAGCACGGCGAGGGCCGCGGCGAAGAGCAGGGCGTGTGGCTTGACGGTGCTCGCGGCACCGAGCGCGAGACCGCCCCACCCGAGCGACGCCCGGCTCCCCTCGGCCCAGCGCGCGACGCCGAGCGCGCCCGCGAGCAGGAGCGGGCACATGAGGTAGTCGCGCTGGCCCGCGAGCCACGCGCCGCCCGCCAGATGGTAGAGGGCGAAGAGCAGCGCGCCGCCGGCCGCGGCCGCGCGCCCCCACGGCTCGGCGAAGGCCCAGACGGCGCCGGCGGTCGCGGCCAGCGCCAGCAGATCGAAGACGCGCCACGCGAAGTCGCCGCCCCCGGCGAGCCGCAGCACGGCCCAGTGGATCGCGTAGGTGCCGGGGAAGTTCATGTCGAACAGGTCCCGGTACGGCGCCTGCCCCTCGGAGATGCGCCAGGCGATGTAGTGGAGGATCGGCGCGTCGTGCACCAGCGGCCAGGGCAGCGACAGCCACGCCAGGCCGGCGACCGCGGCGGCGAGGCCCGCGAGCAGGACGTGGCTAACGACCGAAATAGGCCTCAATGACCCTCTCGTCGGTCTGGATTTTCCCCGGGGACCCTTCGGCGATCTTCTCGCCGTGATCGAGCACGAAGACGTGCTCGCACAGTCCCATGACGACCTTCATGTCGTGCTCCACGAGGAGGATCGTCTTGCCCGCGTCGCGCAGCCGACCGACCGCGTCGAGGAGGTCGTTCAGCAGCGTGCGGTTGACGCCGGCGGCCGGCTCGTCGAGGAGGATCAGCGCCGGGTCCGTCATGAGCACGCGGACGAACTCGACGAGCTTCTGCTGACCGTACGAGAGGTTGCCGGCGAACTCGCCGGCGAGCCCCTCCAGCCTGACGAGCCGCAGCAGCTCGCGGCCGCGCCGCTCCGCCGCATCACGCGGGCCGCGGGTGACCACGAGGAGGTTCTCGAGCGCCGTGAGCTCGGGGAAGACGCGGATGATCTGGAACGTCCGCCCGATCCCGCCCTGCGCGACGCGATACGGTTTGAGCCCGTCGATACGCGCGCCGCGGAACCGGATGCGGCCCGCGTCCAGACGCTCGAGGCCCGTGACGCAGTTGAAGAGCGTCGTCTTGCCCGAGCCGTTCGGCCCGATGAGACCGTAGATGCGGCCGGGCTCGAGCGCCAGCGACACGTCGCCGACGGCCGTGACGCCGCCGAAGCGCTTCGAGACGCCCTCGACCGCGAGGATGGGCTCCGCCATCAGATGGTCCGCGGCAGTCGGTAGCGCAGCTGCAGGAGCCCGAGCACGCCGCGCGGCATGAGCAGCACGACGACCACGATGATGGCGCCGAAGAGCAGCGGGTGCACGTACGGGAACCGCGCCCAGACGATCTCCTGGAGCCAGAAGAGGAGCACCGCCCCCAGCACCGGTCCCCACACGGTGCCCTTGCCGCCGAAGAGCACCATCACGATCATCGTGATCGTCGTCGCCAGCGGGAACACGGAGGTGGGCTCGATGTAGCCCTGGTCGCGCGCCGCGAGGCCGCCGACGATGCCCGGTCCGATCGCCGACAGCAGGAACGCGTAGAGCTTGTGGCGCGCGGTGTCGATCCCCATCGCCTCCGCAGCGACCTCGTCCTCGCGGATCGTCATGAGCCGCAGCCCGAAGCGCGAGGTGATGATCGCGTACGTCAGCACGATGATCACAGCCGCGGTGAGGCCCATGGCGTAGTAGACGGAGACCGTCGCGTCGAGCGTCGGTAGCGAGAGGCCGTTGCCGCCGCCCGTGAACCCCTCGAAGTAGGAGACGAGGGCGCGCAGCACCTCGTTGAGACCGAGCATCGCGATGGCGAAGTACGGGCCCTTCAGCCGGAGGCACGGGTAGCCGATCACGAGGCCGAGCCCGCACGCCGTGGCGCCGCCGGCGAGCGACGCCGTGAGCCACGGCCAGCCTCCCTTGGCGACCAGCAGCGCCGCCGTGTACGAGCCCATCCCGAAGAAGGCGACGTGGCCGAAGGAGACGTAGCCCGTCAGCCCGGAGATCAGGTTCCACGAGCCCGCGAGGGCCACCCACATGAAGAGCTGCAGCATCGCGCGCACGCCGTAGCCGGTCCCGTAGACCGGGTAGACCGCGAGCACCGCGAGCGCGACGACGAACGCCGCGAGCACGAGGTATCTGGACCTCACGTCTGACGCCCGCCCAGGAGCCCCGTCGGTCGCACGAGGAGCACCACCACGAGCAGCACGTAGGCGACCACCTCGGAGAGCTGCGCCGTCAAGAACAGCGAGGCGAGCTGCTCGACGAGCCCGAGCAGGAGCCCGCCGACGAGCGCGCCCGGATAGTTGCCCGCGCCGCCGAGGACGATCACGAGGAAGGACTTGAACGTCCAGATCTGCCCCATCTCCGGCTGGATCGCGACGATGACCGAGATCAGCGTGCCCCCCGCGGCGGCCAGCGCCGTCCCGAGCCCGAAGGTGATCAGGTGGATGCGGTTGACGTCGATGCCGCAGACGAGCGCCGCCTCGCGGCTCTGCGACGTGGCGCGGATGGCCTTGCCGAGCCGCGTCGTCTTGAGGAACACGAAGGCGCCGACGCTGACGACCACGGCCGCCGCGAAGGCGATCATCCGCGACTTCGAGAGCGCGAACGGCCCGACGATCCACGAGCCGGTGATGTACTCGATCGCGCGCAGGTCCGACGTGAAGGTCAGCTGGGCGAGGTTCACGAGGGCGATCGACACCCCGAACGTCAGCAGGAGCGACGAGAGCTCGGGCGCCGCGACGACCCGGAAGACGAGCGTCCGCTGCAACACGACGCCGAGCAGGAACAGCGCCCCCATGGACACGGGCAGTGTCAGGTACGGGTTGAGCCCGAGCCCGTGCCACAGGAAAAAGGTCGCGTACGCGCCGAGCATCAGCAGCGGCCCGTGCGCGATGTTGATCACGCGCATGACGCCGAAGATGAGCGCGAGGCCGAGCGCGACCATGGCGTAGAGCGCGCCCGAGAGGATGCCGGAGATCACCACCTGCCCGATCATCGTCGGCGTGATGACGACGTTCATGACGTCATGCCCGCCGACGAGGGCGCGGGTACGGGTCGGTCAGCGCTGGTTCCAGGCCGGCGTCGGGTACCGCGCCTTGGCCTGCGCCAGATCGTCCGGCCAGACCGTGACCTTCCTGCCGTCCTGCCACTGGAACATGACCATCTTGTGCGCGGTCTGGAAGCCGTCCTTGTCGACCTGATAGTCACCGAACATCGTCCGCAGCTTCAGCGCGAGCAGCGTATCGCGCACCTTGTCGGCGTCGAGCGTGCCGGCCCGCTTGACCGCCTCCGCGTAGATCACGCAACCGGCGTAGCCGGCGGCGGAGTGGTACGACGGCTCCTGGTTGAACTCTTTCTTGTACGCCTCGAAGAACTCTTTCGCGCCGGGATACGGCAGCGTCTGCTCCCATTGCGTCGCGCCGTAGATGTACTCGGCGTTGGCCTTCAGCGTGTCGTAGAACTCGGGCAGGTCGCCGCCGACGGTCACGCCGTACAGCTTCGGGTTGACGTTGAGCTCCTTCATCTGCCGCGTGAGCGCCACCGCGTCGTCGAAGTACGTCGCCGCCGCGATCACGTCCGGATTCAGCGACTTGATCTTCGTGAGCAGCGCCGAGAAGTCGGTGCTGCGCGGCGGGTACGCCTCGTGGAAGACAACCTGCATCCCCCGGCTCTTGGCGAGCTCGGCGACGCCGGTCGCGGCCGCCTTCGAGAAGAGCGTGTCCTCGTTGGCGATCGCGACGGTCTTGAGACCGCGCTTGGCCGCCATGTCCACCAGACCCTCGAGGTACGCCTCGGCGGGCGAGATGATCATGAAGCTGTACTTGCGGCCTTTCTTGAAGATCGAGGTCGTCGCGGCGAGCGGCGCGACCATCACCTTCTTGTACTTCTCGGTGACGTTCGCGACCGCCTCGGTGATCGGCGACGAGTACGGGCCCATCACGACGTCGACCTTGTCCTCCGTGATGAGCTTCTCGTAGAGACGCACGCCGGTCGCCGGCAGCGACTGGTCGTCGTAGACGACGAACTCGACCCTGCGGCCGAGCACGCCGCCCTTCGCGTTCAGCTCCTTCTCGCAGAGCTTGTAGCCCTCGTGCTGGTACTTCCCGGGCTTGGCGTACCCCCCGGTGAGCGAGATCGAGGCGCCGATACGGATCGGCCCCTGAGCCGTGGCCGCCGTCGCGGCGACGACCACCGCGAGCGCGGCGCAGAGTGAGCCGACCGCTTTCAGTGACATGTGAGGTGCCTCCTGGGGGTGATACGAGCGTGAGAGTATTAGCATCGCGCCGTCGCGAGTGTCAAGACGCGCCGAACTCCTGATCGAGGATTTCGCGGATGAACCGGTCGAGCGAGACCGGATAGAAGCGCGCGTTGGGCGACGCGATCACCGCGGTGTCGATCAGCTCACGCCGCGCGAGCTCGTCGAGCACGAGGTCGAGCTGGGCGGGCACCTCGCGCTCGTGCCGCCGGATCGAGAGGTCGTCGCTCTCGAGCGACACGCGCCCGGCGTAGCGGAAGCTGAACACGCGGGCCACGAGACGGCGGTCCATCAGCTCGCGCTCGGCGAAGAGATCGCCGTAGGTCGGCCCGTCGGCATTGACCGGGATGACGAGGCGCGGCGACACGCGGATCCTCCCGCGCACCTCCACCGAGTGCGCCCCCCGCTCGGGCTCGCCGCCGACGAGGACATAGGGCAGAACGTGGTAGCCGGTGACGATGCCCCTCAGGGGCTTCCGCACGACCTCCGTCCGCTCGAAGACGTGGCGGAGAAGCTCGGAATCTTGCCAGTCGTCGCCCATGCGCGGTAGTGTATCAAGTCGATGGAGCCGCGACCGGGTCCCTCGAGCGCCTCCCTCCGCCCCGGCGCTACCGAGCACGTCTACTACTGTGACCGCTGTGGTGAGCTGATGGAAGAGCGCAAGTGCAAGATCGTATGCAGAACCTGTGGGAGTTCGCGGGACTGCAGCGACCCGTGATCCCCGTCCGGCCGTAGCCCGTCTCCGCATGTCCGACGCCGCCGAGCGCGCCCGAGCCCTCTTCCCGGGCGGCTCGCTCGGCGAGTACAACCTGCCGCCGGACCTGGCGACGGTGCTCGTCCGGGGTGAGGGCGCCACCGTGTGGGACGCCGACGGCCGCGCCTTCACCGATTTCACGATGGGCTGGGGCTCCGTGCTCCTCGGCCACGCCCACCCCGCGGTCGTCGAGGCGGTGCGGCGGCAGGTCGCGCTCGGCGCGAACTTCGCCTACGTGAGCGGTCCGGCGCTGGAGCTCGCCGAGGCGATCGCGCGCGCCGTGCCGTGCGCGGCGCGCGTGCGCTTCTGCGCCTCGGGGACGGAGGCGACCGCGTACGCCGTACGCCTGGCGCGCGCCTTCACCGGGCGCCGCCGCGTGCTGAAGTTCGAGGGCGCCTACCACGGCGCCAACGAGATCGGCACGGTGAGCCTCTTCCCGCAACGCCTCCGCGACTTCCCCGAGCCCGAGCCGACCTCCGCCGGCTTCCCGCCGGGCACGGTCGACGACATCCTGGTCGCGCCCTTCAACGATCTCGACGCCACGCGCGCCATCGTCGAGCGGCACCGGGGGGACCTCGCGGGCATCATCGTGGAGCCGCTGCACCGGTGCACGCCGCCCCGCCCGGGCTTCCTCGCCGGCCTGCGCGACCTCGCGGGTGAGGCCGGCGCGCTGCTCGTCTTCGACGAGACCGTGACGGGGTTCCGGCTGTCCTACGGCGGCGCCCAGCGGTACTACGGCGTCACGCCGGATCTCGCCACGCTCGGCAAGGCGCTCGGCGGCGGCTGCCCGATCGGCGCGGGCGTCGGGCGCGCCGACGTCCTGGAGCTCGTGGCCGAGGAGAGGCTCGGCCGGCCGGACTACGTCTGGTGGGCGTCCAGCATCGGCGGAAATCCCGTCAGCGCATCCGCGGCCCTCGCGACGCTCGGCGTCCTCCGGACGCCCGGCACGTACGAGCGTCTGTTCGCGCTCGGCGAGGCGCTGCGGCGCGGGTTGCGCGAGGTCCTCGCCGCCGAGGGTGTGGTCGCGCAGGTCCAGGGCGACGGGCCGCTCGCGGCGGTCGTCTTCACCGAGGGGGAGGTGACGGACTACCGGAGCGCGTTCGCCGCGGACCGCGCGCGCGCCCGGAGGTTTCTCCTCGGCTGCTTCCGGCGCGGCATCTTCCTGAATCCGATGTCCACCAAGCTCTACCTCTCGCTCGCCCACACCGACGCCGATCTCGACCGCTTCCGCTCTGCGGCGCGCGGGGCGCTGCGCGACGCCGCCTCCGCGTAGACGAGCCAGCGGCCGGGCCAGCCGTCCACGACGAGGTCGACGAGCGTGCGCGACGCCACGAGCCGTCGCACCGACGCCGCGACCTCCGCCACCGACAGTCCGAAGAGTCGCGCGAGCAAAGGCGCGCGCGTGTAGACGGCGGCGCGCGCCTGACGGGCGACGAGCCGGTCGAGCGCCGTTGCTCGCGACAGGCGGCGCCCCTCCGCGACCTGCCCGGGCAGCCACGCCTCGAGGAGATCCCAGCGGTAGGAGAAGGTCGGCTCGTACCGCTCCTCGCTCTTGACGACCCAGAGTCCCTGCTGCAGCTCGGCCATCGCCCGCTCGAACTCGCGCGTCTTCGAGGACTCCAGCATGAAACAGTTGCCGCGGAGCTCGCGCGTGTACTGGGGGTGCTCGCGCGCGAGCGCGTCCATCAGCCGGCGCGCCGTCTGCGTGAGGCGCCCGGCCGCGTACTCGACGCGGTAGTCGCGCGCGCGCTGGCGACCGCGCACGAGCGCGTAGAACGCGGGCAGCAGATCGAGCGCCACGAGCGTCGGCCGCGCGCGGAGCACCTTGCCGTAGTAGACGCGCTTCTTCGCCGGCAGCGTGTCCTTGAGCTCCCACGTGAGCCCGATGCCGGCGTCGTGGTGCGAGTGGCGCGGCCAGCGCGGGTTCGCGCGGCCCGCGACCGCCTCCCAGAGGCACGGCACGCCATCGGCAAAGCGGTAGAAGGTCGAGCAGAAGCCGACGCGGTTGACGAAGGCCAGCGCGCTCCGCTCGTCGCGGACGCGCAGCGCCGCGCGCTGGCGGAAGCTCGTCGCGCGGAGCGTGGCGAGCGCGTCCGCGGTCATCGCGGCGCGCCGGCGGGCCGCGCCTCGTGAGCGGCGAGCCACGCACGCGCGCCGGCCTCGAGCTCCTCGCGCTCGCCCCGGGCGATCCCGAGGGGGTCGAATCGATAGCGGTAGTGCAGCGCCAGCAGCGTGTCGAGCCCGGCGACCGACACGCCGGGCGGCGGCGCCGCGCCGACGGCCGCGAGCCAGTCCGACATCGGCTCCGAGGGCCGGCGGGCGAAGGCGAGCGCCTCGAGCCGTCGCTGCACGAGGTAGAACTCGGAATCGCCGCCCGCCGCCTCGGAGGCGCCGGCGCGGGACGGGGGCGTGGGGCGCGCGCCCGCGACGCGGCGGCGCGAGTAGAGCCGCCAGACGAGGATCGCGATGAGCGGGACGAGGAGCCAGCCGAGGTAGCCGCCCAGGCGGTCCTGGCGCTCGCCCCAGCGCCAGCGCGAAAAGAGGAAGCCGACCCACGACCAGACGTCGACGACCGGCTCCCAGAAGGAGCCGGCCTCGCGCTCGACGTCGACCCAGCCCGGCGGCGTGGTATCGACGTCGCGCCAGGCGCCGTCGACCCATGCGAGCGCCCACGAATGCGCGTCGCGCGACCGGACGAGGTAGCGCCCCTCGAGGGCGCTCCAGTCGCTCACCGAGTAGCCGAGCGCGTAGCGCGCGGGAATACCGGCGGCGCGGAGGAGCAGGACCGTCGCCGAGGCGAAGTACTCGCAGTGGCCGGCGCGAGTATGGTGCAGGAACTCCTCGAGCGGCGTCACGCCGACCGGCGTGCCCTCGAGGAAGCGCGTGTACCGGAAGCGGCCGAGGAAGTACGCGCGGATCGCGTTGAGCGCCCCTGCGGGCGACTTCCCCGCCAGATCCAGCTCGGCCGCGGCTCGCGTGATCGCGGCCGCCTCGAGGGGCGGCATGATCAGGTCGGCCGGCGTGGGCGCCTCGTCGGGCGTCGTGCCGCGCGCGTAGTTCGCGCCGAAGGTCACGAGGCCGAGGCCCTCCTCGACCCGCACGGCGCCCATGCGACTCCTCCCGAGCTGGACGACCGCGAGGTGATCGAGGCGCGACGCGCCGTTCGGCAGCGCCAGAACGCCGCGGCCGCGCCGGAGGTATGCCGCGATCGTCAGCTGCCCCTCCGGGGCCACACCCGGACGCAGCGTCCATGTCTCGCCGTCGGCCTCGGGCACGATGCGCACGAAGCCGGCGTCGACCGCGTACCACGACGGGGACGCAAAGACGTTGTAGCTCGCCTCCCTCAGCAGTATCGGCGGGCGCGCCTCGGGCCCGCCGTCGACTCTCATCACGATTCGGTCCGAGAGCTTCACGACGCCGATCTCGCCGAGCGCGGTCGTCGCCCGATACGGGTCCGAGTCGTGCTGGATCCAGTCGAGGAGCCACGCCGCGGCGCGCCGCTCGAGCACCCTCTGGACCTCGGCGAGCCCCACGTGGCCCCAGTACCCGGCGGTGACGACCGCCAGCAGCCCCGCCGCCCACCACACCGACGCGTAGCGCCGCGAGCGGAACGGCCAGAGCGCCCAGGCGGCCAGCACGGACAGCCCGACGTAGAAGGAGGGCGTGCGCACGTTGGCGGCGCTCGCCGAGAGCACGCAGAGCGCGACGTACGGGAACGCCAGATCCACGGACGCGCGCGGCTCATCGGGGCGCTCGGCGGCGCGCCGCCGCAGCGACCAGAAGAACGCGCCGACGTCGACGGCGCCGGCGACGCTGAAGAGCTGACAGGCGAGCAGCGGAAAGAGCAGCAGCGGCAGCCACTGGAAGATGCCGGTGATCGCCCGCGCCGATTCCTGCGTCGCCGATTGGTACACCGCGAGGAGGACGAAGAGGACCGCGCTCGCGTCCGAGACGCGATTGAAGTCGGTCAGCGTGAGCTCCCAGCGCGAGCGCACGAGGTGCCGGAGCTCGACGATCGCGGCGCAGAGGAGCGCCGGGACGAGGTAGCCCGTCTGCCAGCCCCAGAACGCGAGGGCCGCGCCGAGCAGGAGGGGCGGTGGCCGCCTCACAGCCGGGCCAACCCTTCCGCGACGCGCCCGACCTCGAGGCGGTGCACGTCCGGCTCCGCCGGGTGCGGCTCGCCCGGCCCGGCGACGAGGAGCACGAGGGTCGGCACGCCGAGCCCGCGCAGAGCCGCGACGAGTCGCCGCCGGTCGTCGTCCCACGCCAGCAGCACCACGATGCAGCCCGAGAGCGCCGCTTGGCGCTCGACGACGAGACCGTGGAGCGCCGCGAACGGGCGGTCGCGGCACGGGCGCACGCACGCGAGGATCTCGAGCATGCGATCCGCGTGACCCACCCCGCGCCCGGCGGTGAAGCAGTACGCCTCCGTGCCGACGAACATGAGGTCGAGCAGCGACTCCTGCGTCTCGAGCGAGGCGGCGAAGGAGGCCGCGACCGATACCGCGTCCTCGAAACGCTCGCCGTCGGCGACGGTCTGAAAAGTGTCGAGCACCAGCCCGTGGCGGACGAAGAACTCGTCCTGGAACTCCTTGACGATCGGCTTGCCGGCGCGCGCCCAGCTGCGCCAGTGGATGTGGCGCAACGGATCGCCGGGCCGGTACTCGCGCAGCGACACGAACTCCTCGGAGTCGCCGACCGAGGAGGCGAGGGTCATGCCGCCGGGCTGATAACGCCGCGAGCCGGGAAGCGCGAGCGGCGGCAGCCGGTGCCGCCGGGGCAGGACGAGCAGCGACGCCGGCGCCTCCACGCGCGTGAGCGCGCGGACGAGTCCGAACGGGTCGGTGCGCGCGAGCGTGGCGCCACGGAACCGCACGGCGCCGCGGCGGCGGGGCGTGAACGTGACCGGCGCCTCCACCGTGCCGCCGGGCGCGATCGGCGCGAGCGGCTGCTCGCCGATCTCCGCGCGCCGGTTCAGGTCTTCGAGCCACGCCCAGCGTGGATAGCCGACCTTGCGGTCGAACCAGTTGCGCCGCTCCTCCCCGGGCTCGGGCGTGCTCACGAAGTCCTCGAACGAGGGGCGAGGGTCCTCGAGGTCCTCGAGCACCGAGAGACCGCGCTGGGTGCGGCCGCCGGCATTGGTCGCGACGAGCCGGTAGGTGGCGGGCTCGCCCGCGGTACCGAAGCGCGGCAGCACGCGCCTGATCTGAAGACGCGCCGGCGCCCGCAGGGCGCACGCGAGCGCGAGCGCGAGGAGTGCCAGGAGGAATGTCACCGCCTGGTAGGCGACGGTGAGCCGGGTGTTCGGACCCATGATCACCGCGCCGATGAGCACGGCCACAACCAGCCGGCCGGCGGGCGTCAGGCGGCGCAGCGCCCGGTGCTGGAAGGACGAAAACGCGTTGAAGAGACGGTAGGCGCCGCGCTGAAGCACTACGCCGGCACGGGAACCGACTTGACGATCTCTTCGACGACCGCGGTCGCGGTGAGACCGGAGAAGCGCGCCTGCGAATCCACGACCATGCGGTGGGCGATGACCGGTACCGCGAGCTCCCTCACGTGCTCGGGAGCGACGAACGGCTGGTCGTCGAACAGCGCCAGGGCCTGCGCCGCGTGGGTGAGCGCGAGCGACGCGCGCGGGCTCGCGCCGAGGGTCACGCCCACCGCCGTGCGAGTCGCGCGCGCCAGGTCGACCGCGTACCGCTTGATCTCGGGCGCTACGCGGATCGCGCGCGCGCCATTCCGCAGCGCGACGACATCGTCGAGCGTGACGACCGCCTCGAGGTCGTCGAGCGGATGCCGTCGCTCCTGTGCCGCGAGGATCGCGACCTCTTCCTCGGGCTCGACGTAGCCGAGCCCGAACTGCAGCGCGAACCGGTCCATCTGCGCCTCCGGGAGCGGGTATGTCCCGCGGAACTCCACCGGGTTCTGCGTGGCGATGACGAAGAACAGGTCGTGCAGCCGGTGCGACTTGCCGTCGATGGACACCTGCCCCTCGCCCATCGCCTCCAGCAGCGCCGACTGGGTGCGCGGCGAGGCGCGGTTGATCTCGTCGGCGAGCAGGACGTTGGTGAAGACGGGGCCCTCGTAGAAGCGGAACGTCTGGTCCCGCTGGTCGTAGATGGACACGCCCAGGATGTCCGACGGCAGGAGGTCCGGCGTGAACTGGATACGGCGAAACGCGGCCCCGAGCGAGCGCGCGAGCGCCTTGGCGAGCGTGGTCTTGCCGGTGCCGGGGTAGTCTTCGAGCAGCACGTGGCCGCCGCTCGCGAGGGCGGCGACGAGCCACCGGATCGCGAGCGACTGACCGCGCATGACCCGCGCCAGGTTCGCGGCGATCGCATGGAACGTCTCCCGCGGCGTCGGGCTCATGTCCGCTATGGCAGCATCGGGCCGGACGACTGTCAAGCGCGCGAGCGCGCTACCGCGGCGACGCCGTGCGCGCCTCGTCTTGCTTGGCGCGCAGCCGCTCCAGGAGGCCCGCGTACGACACGGTCCGGATCGTCTTGTTGAACTGGGCGCGGTAGTTCGCGACGAGGCTCACGCCCTCGATGGACACGTCGTAGACGAGCCAGCGCCCGTCGCGCCGGTGCATCCGGTACTCGACCGGGATCTCGGTGCCCTGCTTGGTGACGAGTCGCGTGCGAACGCTGGCGGCGTCGTCCGCGACCGTGTCACCCAGGTAGATGACGCGCTCGCCGCTGTAGGACTCGAGCTTGCCGATGTACGAGCGCTCCAGCAGGTCGGTGAACAACCGCGTGATCTCGTCGCGCTCGTCCGGCGTGCGCCCTTGCCAGTGGGTGCCGAGACAGCGTCGAGTGATCTCGGTGAAGTCGAAGGTCTCGTTCGCGATCTGCCGCACGGCGACCCGGCGCTCGGCCGTCCGCGCGTCCTTGCGAAGATCCGGGTCCTCGAGGATGCGGATGACCTGGTCGATCGACGCGCGGAGCTGGTCGGTCGGCGGGCCCGCCCACGCCGATACCGCCCCGGTGAAGACGAGGACGGGCGCCAGCAGGAACCCGACGCCCCGGCGTCGGGGACACACGCTACTGCGCCTTGGCGCGGAGCTTCTCGACGAGCCCCGCGTGCGAGGAGGCCTGGATGATCTTGTGGAACTGCGCGCGGTAGTTCGCGACCAGGCTGATGCCCTCGATGGGCACGTCGTAGGTGAGCCAGCGCTCGCCGCGCCGATACATCCGGTATTCGATCGGGATCTCCGTGCCGGACTTCGTGACGATCCGCGTGCGCACGGTCGCGACGTCGTCGTCCGTCGAGTCGCCGAGCCAGGCGACGCGTTCGCCGCTGTACGACTCGAGCCTGCCGAAGTAGGAGCGCTCGAGGAGCGTCGCGAAGAGGTGCACGAGCTCGTCGTGCTGCGCGGGTGTGCCCGAGGCCCAGTGCGTGCCGAGCGTCCGGCGCGTGATCTCGGCGAAGTCGAAGATCTCACCGGCGACGGCCCGGATGGCGGCGCGCCGCTCGTCGGACCGCGGTTTGAGCGAGGGGTCCTCCACGATCTTCAACACGCGGTCCACAGCGGTGCGGAGCTGCTCGGTAGGCTGCCCGGCCGAGACCGTCCCGGCGGGTCCGACGAGGAACGCCGCGGCGGCGGCGATTGCGAGCACGCTCCGAATGGTAGCACCAGTCATCTTGCCCTCCCCTTGCGCCCGCGGCGCACATCCTCAGACTGAGCAAGCGCGGTACCATTTCCGGAGTCGCCCTAAAAGAACTTGTGAGAACAGCACTTAGACGTGGAAGCGACGGTTAGGGTCGGGCGGATTGACCGAAATCTGCCCGGGCGGGATGGTGAGCAATTGACCATCGCTCCGGTCACGAGCGCACGTGCTCGTCTATACTATGGCGGGTCATGATCACAGGCTCGCCCGTGAAGGCGGCCCACCAGGAGCTGGCCAGCCGGCTGGCAGTGGAGCGCGAACGGTTCACCGCGCTCGGGACCCAGGCGGCCCGCGCCGCCCAAGGGCTGCAGTCGACGACGCCCCCCGACGAGGAGCTGCTCGCGGGCCTGGCGGCGGCTGTGCGTGCCTTCGGCGAGCTTCGCCAAGCGGTCCTCGCCGAGGCTTTGCTTCTGCTGGACGTCCCGCCCGCCCCCGAGAGCCTCGCGACGCTCAAGGACCTGGTACCCGTGCTCGAGGCGCTCATCACCGCCGAAGACGTCCGCATCAAGCGCGACGCGTGGGAGAAGGCGCGCGACGGCGCGCTGCGAGTCCTCGACCGCGTGGCCGATCTGATCCACCGCGAGGACGCGTCGTTCACCCCGCTCGCCGAGAGCCAGGCCAGCGCGCGCGAGGCCCGCCAGCAGATCGCCGGCTCCAGGCCCGAGGACTTCGACGCCGTGTCGAAGCGCGTGAGCGAGCGCGTGCGCGCGTTCGCCGATCTCGTGGCCCTCGGCGAAGGCTGGAGCGCGCTCGACGACGAGAAGTGCGCGACCCTCCAAGACTCGATCGCGCAGGCCTTCGGTCGTCCGCTGGCGCTCGCCGCGCTGCGCGGCAAGCTCGGTCGCGCCGGTGAGACGCCGCGGCCGGCACCGCCGCCACGTCAGCCGCGAGCCGCGGCACCCGCCGCGCCGCCGCCGTCGCCGCCACCGCCGTCGGTCGTGTCTGCCCCGCCGCCCGCGAGGCCGGTCCCCGCCGAGGCCCCGGCGTTCGAGCCGCTGCCGAGGATCGCCGCGCCGCCCCCGGCACCCGCGCCCACCGCCCCTGCCCCGCCCGCGGCCCCCGCACGCCCGGCGGCCGCGCGGCCGGCGCCACCGCCGCGGCGCGTGGAGCCACCGGCGCCGACTCAGGCGCCCGCCGCGCCGACGCGCGCGACGGCTCTACCCGAGGACCCGGAGCAGCGCGCGAAGGCGGTGATCCTCGAGCGTCTGGCGGCCGAGCAGGCGCCGTGGTGGGTGCACGCGCGCGCGGGCTGGCTGGCGATGCGCGCGGCGGGACAGTCGCTCGAGGCCGCCGCGGGGCCGATGCTCGAGCGGTTCCCCACGCTCCTGTCGGTGCCGATTCAGCGCGCGACGGACTTCGAAGACGGGCGGTTCGCCGAAGGCTACGCGCTCCTGCTCGAGCACGTCAACCAGCTCGAGGAGGGCTTCGTCGGCGAGGCGCTCGCGCGCCTCAATCCCCAGTTCACGGCGACCTGGCCCGAGTCCTACCAGGTCGGCCCGGAGCTCTACCGCCACCTCGTGGCGGAGGGGCGCCTCTACCGAACGTATCCGGACTTCCTCAGGGCGGTGCTCGCGGGTGCGCTGCCGCGGCCGGGCTTCTGGGTGCAGGGCGGCCTCACCGAAAGCGAGGCGGAGACCCACGTCTTCACGCGGCCGAACGACCCCGTCGGCGCCACGCGCAAGGAGACGAAGGCGTTCGACGAGGACGCGCAACGCTACACCGCGCACGCCTTCAACGTCACCGTCGCGCCCCTCACCACGCGCTTCTTCACCCTCGAGGGCGCGGGCCCATTCGAGGACCAGCGCACCGTGGAGGTGAAGCTGACCGAGGGGGGCGCAGCGTCGGACCGCGCGTGGCTCGTCACGCTCGGCGCCGACGGCGCGGCGGCGCCGCCGCGCAAGCACCGCGTCGGGGGCACGAAGCTGGAGGACCTCGGCAAGGCGTACCGAACGCTCTGGATCGCGGTGTTCAACCCCGACCCGACGAACGAGAAGCGCTACGCGCTGACGCTGACGCTGGGGAAGAAGGTGCCGCCGCCGAGCAAGAAGGAGCGGGAGGCGGCGGCGACGAAGCCGTCGCCCTTCAAGCGGCGCGGTTAGTACCGCCCGGTATCCTGGAGGACGCCCCGGAGGACCCGGTAAAACTCGTTGTTGTCGGCGACGCCCTTCCGGAGGATCGCCGGCAGGTGGGGCAGGTCGTTGAGGTTCACGACCACGTTCACCGACTTGGTGAACGCCATCATGTTGTCGAAGGTCTTGAAATCGCGCCCGAGCAGCACGACGAACATGTAGCGGCGCGCCGACATCGGCATCGCGCGGATCGCGTTCAGCACGGGGTGGTCGAGCGGCGTCGCGCCCTGATACTGCTCGTCGAGGATCACGATCTCGTAGGTGTCGCGACGCATCCGCTCGATCGCCTCCGCCGCGTTCTTGGCGGCGACCATCGTGAAGCCGACCTGCTCCAGCGCGGGCTTGACGACCCCCTGGCGCTCGGCCGCGTCTTGACACACGAGCGCCAGCCGGATGTTCTGCCCGAGGGAAATCTGTTGATCGACGGTCTGGTCGCTCACTTCTTCTTCACCGTCCGGTTGTAGTCGAAGTCGACTTTCAGACCCTCGACGTCGGCCGTCTTCTCGCCGCGGGTCTGCTTGACCTTGTCGAGGCCGCGCTGCACGACGGACTTGCGGGTCGCGTAGGCGACGGCCGTGTCCTCGGTGACGAGGCCCGATTCGTACGACTGGAGGAGCGACTGATCGAAGGTCATCATCCCCTGGATCTCGCCGACCTCCTGGATCTCGTAGAAGGTCTTGCCTTCCGACTCGCCCTGGAGGATGACTTCGTTCGAGCGGATCGTGTTCGCGAGGATGTCGTGGACCGCCCACCGGCCCCCGCCGACCTTGGGCACGAGCCGCTGGCCGACGATCCAGCGCACCGTCTCGGCGAGCCGCTGCCGGATCTGCTTCTCCTCCTCCTGGT
>WNGG01002798.1_pt1 | contig 19737 bp, 13 predicted proteins | sample 5400661 | NCBI WGS metagenome assembly WNGG01 (sample SAMN13153372, study PRJNA577476) | soil metagenome | isolation source: 100 cm soil or saprolite under Garry oak tree replicate 1 | place: USA:California | collected 2016-06-15
CGAAGGGAAAGAGAAGTTCGTGCAACTGGTCAAGAGCATTGACCCGTCGGTGGAGATCGTCATTCCCGTGACGCCGAGCCGGGGCATGTTTCTGATCTCCCTGACCAAGTCAGGACAGCGCAAGTTCTTGACAGTCAGCGAGGAGGACATTCTCGATCTCCCGGAGGACGCCGGCATCCTGAAAAAGGTCACCAGCGAAGTCCAGAGCACCATTTCCTCGCTGTGAGGAAGCCTCATGAAGACGATCGCGCCAGGCATCCAGCAATGGTCCTTCTTCTCCCAGGAGAAGCAGCTCGACTTCAATGGGCTGCTCCTCACCGTCAACGACCATTGCATCCTGGTGGACCCGCCGCCGATGGAGGCCGCCGACCGCACTGCGATCCTTAAAGGACACCCCGTAGACTACATCCTGCTGACGAACCGGGACCATGTCCGGGAAGTCGAGGCCTGCCGGCGCGACTTCAAGGCGAAAGTCTACGCGCCCGAGGCCGACGCGCCCTTGATGGAGATTCCCGTCGACAAAACCCATAAGGACGGCGAGCTGCTGCCGGGCGGGCTCTGGGTCATCCACCTGAAGGACATGAAATCGCCCGGCGAATCGGCGCTGTTCCTCGACATGGGCAAGGGCTACCTGATCCTCGGCGACGCGTTGATCGGCAGACCGGCCGGCCAGCTCAATCTGCTGCCGGCCGACAGGTTCGCCGACGTGAACAAGGCCAAGGAATCCCTGAAGCGGCTGCTCAAGTACAATTTCGACGCGGTCCTGGTCGGAGACGGGGCCGTGATCCTCTCGGGAGCCAAGGAGGCGGTGCGGCGGGCGATCGAGTCTTAGCCCATGCCCCCCTCGTCATCCGACCGGCTCAATCAGATCGGCAACGAGTACTTCGGGCGTGGTCTCTATACGGAAGCGTACGACTACTATCAACAAGCCTTGGCCTGCGACAGGCAGTCCGGCGACCGGCGCGCGCTGGTGGCCACCTTGGGTAACCTGGGCAATGTCTGCGCGGTCAGCGGCCGGCGGGAGCAGGCGCAGCAGTTCTATCAGGAAGTGCTCGAGCTGCAGAAGGTCCTCGGCGATGAGCGGGGCATCGGCACCACGCTGGCGAATCTGGGCAACTTGCGCACCGACGCCGGCGAATGGGAGCAGGCGCGAGCCTACTACCTCGAGGCGCTCGACCTGCTGATCCGGGCGGATGATGACGCGGCCCTCGCGGTGCTGTACTCCAATCTTGGTCTGGTGGCCCGCGAGACGAGTGACTACGAGCAGGCGCTCTCGCACTACGAACGCTCGCTCACGCTGATGCGCCGGCTCGGCAATCAAGCCGGCGTGGCGGACGCCTACCGGATGATCGGCAAGACCTATGTGCTGCGCAAGCGATACGATGACGCGGCCGCGTGCGCGCTGACGAGTCTCGGGATCAGCCGGCGCCTGAGCGATGAACTGCGCGTGGCCGGGGCCTGCTACCTGCTCGCAGGGATCAGAGAGGAAGAAGGCAAGATCGCCGAGGCGGCCGAGCTGCTGGAGCGCGTGGTGGCCATCGATCGCAAGTATCAATTGCCGAAACTCGAAGAAAACACGCGCCGGCTGGAGGCGTTGCGGGAGCGCGCCGGACGGGAAGCCCACCAGGCATGAGCAGCGTCATCACATGAGCCTGTCCAGGGAGGAGGCGAGGCGGCATCTGCGGGAGAAGCGCCGGTCGTTGGTCGTGGCTGCCTGCGTGGCCGGACTGGTGATCATGGCAGCGGTCCAGTATCTCTCGACGCGGGAGCCCGGTGCCGGAGTCAGGACGCAGCCGTCTCCCCAGGCCCGTGCCTACCCCCGCAACATCCGGGAACTGGCTGAGAACAGCCTGGCTCAAGTCGATGCCATGCTGGCCGCCGTTGATCGAAGCGAGAGACGGACCGGCGAGGTCGCCGACACGCTGGATCGCGGAATCCGGCGGCTGCAGACTTGGCAGCGGCAATTTGCAGCGCTGACGCCACCGCAGGCGTTCCAGAGCCAGCATGACGAGGTCGGCCGACTCTTGACGGAATTGATGAGCGTGGCCGACGCCCTCCGTTCCTCGCAGACAATCGCACCGTCACATCCCGTGCGTCAACGCCTGACGGTGGTTCACGACCGCCTTGCGCAGGTGCTGAACACGGTCGACGACATCTGATCCGTTCACGCGGGACCATGCAAAATCCGAGCCTCAGTCATGACTAGCTCTAGCCACCGGAACAAGATCCTGCTACGCACTTAAAAGACTTGGTGTGCGATTTTACTGCCATCACGTTTCTGCCATCCCACAAATCAGGTATTTACTCGATAGCGATCACACCTAATTAAGCACTTAATCGCACACTAGAAAGACCTGGTTATATTTTCACTGAAAGGCCCGATTACAAATACCAGCGCTTAACGAAGTTCGTCATGGCTTCCCACCGAGCAGTGATCTCCGTCGCTTCTCCAGGCTTCACACCTTTTGACAAAACTCTGGACCCTTAGCCCAAGGACAACCCTATGGCTTCCCCAAGATTCTCCATCCGAAGGTGCCTCGTTGTGTTGGTGCCCGCATCTCTCATGGTCCTTTCTTTGGCCTGCAACGCTGCTGCACAGCCCGATCCGAATTACTCGCTTGAGGGGTTCGGTGTGACCCCCCAACCGGATCTCTTCACGGGCACGGCGTCCACCAGCACTCCCATCCAAGTACCGCCTGGCCGGCACGGCATCCAGCCGGCCTTGAGCCTTGAATATTGGAGTGGAAACGGCGACGGATGGCTTGGTCCCGGCTGGAAGCTTGAGGTCGGGGCGATTCAGCGCCAGACGCGCTTTGGGGTGAGTTACAGTGGCGATGACTATACGTTCCGCCTCGCCAGCGTCAGCACGGACTTAGTGTCTATTGGGAGCGGTGAGTATCGGGCGAAAATTGAAGGCGGTTTTAGCCGCGTAAAACAATTGACGGCTGGAGATGGGAAGCCCTACTGGGAGGCCACGGATAAAAAGGGGACGCGCTATCTGTTCGGCCAGACCACCGCCTCGCGGCAAGCTGATCCAGCGAATGCAGCGAACATTTTCAAATGGTGTCTTGATCAGGTGATCGACGCTAACGGCAACTACATGACGGTGACGTATCTCGGAGACCAGGGGCAGGGGTATCTGGGTCACATTGACTATACCGGTAACGGGAGCACACAGCCGACGAATACGGTGAAGTTTTATCTGGAGGACCGTCCCGACGCGCCGCCGATGTACACGACGAACTTTAGAGTCGTGACAGCCAAACGACTCAAGACTATTGAAGTGAAGGCAAACGGAAATCTCGTACGAGCGTATAAGCTGAGCTACACGACCAGTGGAAGCACGTCGCGGTCGCTTCTTTCGAGCGTGCAGCAATACGGCAAGGATGCGACGCTCGATGGAACAGGCGCGGTGACTGGGGGGACGGCGCTGCCGGCTATGACCGCGGGATGGCAGGACCAAGGCAGCACTTCCTTTGATGCAAGGACGCAATGGGATGGCGGTTGTAATGCGGGCTGGGTCGATTGTCGGGTGTATGTGGCGGATCTCAATGGGGATGGCAAGGCTGATGTTCTGGAACATTACCAAGGAACCTTCTCTGCGCATATTTCAACGGGGAGCGCATTCGGTGCAGGGACGCAATGGGGTACGGGGTGTGGTGCGAGCTGGGTCGATTGTCGGGTGTATGTGGCGGATCTCAATGGGGACGGCAAGGCTGATGTTCTGGAACATTACCAAGGAACCTTCTCTGCGCATATTTCAACGGGGAGCGCATTCGGTGCAGGGACGCAATGGGGTACGGGGTGTGGTGCGGACTGGGCCGATTGTCGGGTGTATGTGGCGGATCTCAATGGGGATGGCAAGGCTGATGTTCTGGAACATTACCAAGGAACCTTCTCTGCGCATATTTCAACGGGGAGTACATTCGGTGCAGGGACGCAATGGGGTACGGGGTGTGGTGCGGACTGGGCCGATTGTCGGGTGTATGTGGCGGATCTCAATGGGGATGGCAAGGCTGATGTTTTGGAACATTACCAAGGAACCTTCTCTGCGCATATTTCAACGGGGAGTGCATTTGGCGTAGGGGCGCAATGGAATACGGGTGCTGCTCCATGTAGTGCGGGCGGGATTGATTGTCGGGTTTTGCCGGAGGATCTCAATGGGGATGGCAGGACTGATGTTTTGGAACATTCTGGACAAGCTTTCTATGCTCATATTGTATCAGGTATGCAAACCGACCTCCTCACGTCCGTATCCAACGGCCTCGGTGGTACGACGACGATTGCTTACGCCCCCTCGACACAATACACCAACACGCTGTTGCCGTTTCCTATTCAAACCGTCAGCTCCATCACGACCAACGACGGCAACGGCAATGTGTCGACCACTACGTACAGCTTCTCCGGCGGGTTCTATCACATAGGAGAGCGGGACCTGCGCGGCTTCAACTATGCCAAGGTCAATGGACCGGTTGGTCCCAACGGCGAGCAGACCATCAACGAGACCTGGTTCCATCAGGGGAATGATCTCGCAGTGGATACCAACAATCCCAATGTGGCGAATGGCTACATGAAGGGCAAGCCGTATCGCGTGCGGGTCTCGGATGGAGCAGGCCACATCTATTCAGAAGTGACGACCAGCTACACCGCCGATTCGGATGGAAATGCGCCCTTCTTCACTCCACCGCTCCAGGTAGACACTTCGATCTGTGATGGCGGCACCTGCGGAAAGCAGACCCGGACAGTTTACACGTTCGATGCCTACGGCAACGTTACGAGGGAGGATCAGTACGGCGATCTCAGCGACACGACCGACGATCGCACCGTGGTTCGGGCGTTTTCGCCCAATACGACGGCGTGGATTGTAGGATTACCGTCGAGCGAGACGATCTATAAGGGGATCGGCACCTCCAATCAAGCAGCCCAGACGTCCTTCTACTACGATGGGGTTACGGACTGCACTGTCGGCTCCACCAATCAGACCCCGACTCAAGGCAATCTGACGCGGGTCGTCCGCTGGCTGAACGGAGGCAATAGCCCTGAGACGCGTATGGCCTACGACAGTTACGGCAATCTCACCTGCACTCGCGATGCGAACGGCAATACGACCACGATGACCTATGACAGCTCCTTCACCTTCCCCAAGGTGGCGACGAACCCGTTGGGCCAACAGAAGACCACGCAGTATTACGGCGTGGACGGCGTAGTGATGGACACGGGCCTCTACGGCCAGGTCAAAAGCGTGACCGATCCCAATAGCGCGGTGATCACCACGACCTACGATGTCTTTGGGCGGAAGAGCCAGGTCAATTTCCCGGACGGCGGCTGGACGAGCACGTCGTATAACGCCTTTGGGACGGTTGGCTCCCAGAACATCCAGACGAACACCCAGGCCGGGCTGTCCACCTTCACCTATTTTGATGGGCTCGGGCGCCCGATCACCGTGAAGAAGACCGGGCCGGACACCAAGACCATTGCCGTGCAGACGCAATACAACGTCCGTGGGGCGGTCTTGCAGGCGTCCTTGCCCTATTTCGACGGCATTGAATCGGCGACCGGCCGGTGGAAGACGTTCGTCTACGACCCCGTCGGGCGCGTGACCCAGATGACCAATCCGGATGCGAGCCTCGCGTTGAGCTGCACCGGCAGTTGGGTGACAGTGACGATTGATCACAACAACCATCGGCGCCGGGAGACGCGGGATGCCTATGGGCGCCTGGCCCGGGTGGACGAGTATCTCAGCACGTGGAGCACCTGCGACACGTCAGCCGGCGCGCCCTACGCCACGACGACCTATCAGTACGACGTGCTGGGCAACCTGCTGTCTGTGACGGACGCGAAGGGCAACCAGAGCACGATGCAGTACGACACGCTGAGTCGCAAGACCTCCATGCAGGATCCGGACATGGGGAACTGGACCTATGCCTATGACGCGGCAGGCAACCTGATCCAGCAGACCGACGCCAAGAGCCAGGGGATCTACTTCCGGTACGACGCGCTCAACCGCCGTGTGCAGAAGGACTACGGCACGCAAAAGGCACTGGGCAGCGGCGATGTGATGTACGCGTACGACGGCGGCACGAGCAACGGCAAGGGTCGGCTGACCGGCGTGCAGGACCAGTCCGGCTCTGTGCTTTTCTATTACGACACGCTGGGCCGCACGACGCGCGCCGACAAATCCTTGGACGGGACGACCTATACCACGCAGACCGGCTACGATACGGTAGGTCGCGTCCTCTCCGTCACTTTTCCCGACAACGCGGTCCTCAGCTACGCCTATAACGGCCCGGTCCTCCTCAAGGCCTCTGACACGACGACCACCTATGGGCAGTATGCCGGGTATAACGCCCTGGGGCAGCCGGGGACGCTGACGCTCGGCAACGGCGTGGTCACCACCTACACGTACGCGAACAGCGGGAATACGACCTGCCCGCAGCAGACCTTCCGGCTGTGTACGCTGCAAACTGTTCTGGGGACGAATCCGGCGTACCAGAATTTCCAGTACAGCTACGACAGCGGCGGCAACATCGCTGCGATCACCGATGCCGTGAACGGCAACCAGACCTTCGGGTACGACGAGCTGAATCGCCTGACGAGCGCCACGGGCCCCTACGGCACGCACACGTACAGCTACAATGAGATCGGCAACCTGACGTTCAATCCGCTGGTTGGCACCTACACGTACCCGACGAGCGGCACCAGCAGTGTGCAGCCGCATGCGGTGACGACCGCGGGGTCGAACTCCTACACCTACGACACCAACGGCAATATGAACAGCGGCGCGGGGCGCACGTACACCTGGGATTTTGAGAACCGGCCGACCAGCATCACGAGCGGCGGCGTGACCACGACGATGGTGTATGACGGCGATGGCGGGCGGGTCAAGAAGATTGCTGGGACGACGACGGTCCGCTACATCGGCAAACTCTACGAGTGCGATACGATCAGCGGGGTCACGGCCTGCGTCAAGTACATCTTTGCGGGCAGTCAGCGGATCGCCATCAAGCAGGTCACGAACGGCCTGGTGGACTACTACCATCCGGATCACTTAGGGTCCAGCAGCGTGATCACCCATGGGACAACCGGCGCCCAAGAAGAGAACATCACCTATTACCCCTATGGTGCGACGCAGACCAACACCAGCGGGACTACCCCGCCGACGGATATGCCCTATAAATACACAGACAAAGAGCTGGACAGCAGCACAGGGCTCTATTTCTACGGCGCCCGGTACTACGACGCCACGCTGGGGCGGTTCCTCAGTGCGGATACGCTCGTCGAGGCCCCCGGTCACCCTCAGACATTAAATCGCTATACTTACGTCGGAAATAATCCACTGCGCTATACTGACCCAACAGGCCACTGCTTCATCGTTTGCATTAGCTTCAAACATTTCAACATAGCAAAAGCAGTGTTCAAATACGCGACATGGGGATTTGCATACCCTCTAGTTGATATGGTGCTGAAAACGAGCCCTTACGTCCAAATGGTCGCAGGTGCTGTTGTTGCGGCATATGCTGGACCATTAGGTTCGGCTTGGTATTCAGCCTATGTTACACAGCTTAATGGCGGATCCACCGGGGATATGCTTAAGGCGGCAGCTATTACTGAAGTGAGTGCAGAGGCTTTCAATGCTATTGATAGTACGAATTGGAATCTGGGAGCAAAGGTCATTGGACATGGAGTTGTGGGTGGAGTCTCTGCAGAATTGCAGGGAGGAAGATTCCAAGAGGGTTTCATGACAGCAGGTGCCTCCAGATTAGCAATGGGGGGCTGGGAATACATGAGGGATAGTGTAAATGCGGGTGCAATTGAGTCAGGCAATCAGTCCAGCTGTAAGTTTGGCCCCTGCACTGCTGGCTCAAGAGTAACCATTGATGGCACCACTGAAGTCCCTTCAGCAACTGGTTTTGCTAATCAGGGGATGGGGCCGGAGGTGGTGCCAGGCCGCCCAGATCTACGAGCACCACACAACTGGGACTGGATACCTGGGGCGATTGATGTCGTTGAGGCAATTTCCAAAGCTCATGATTTTGGGAATTCCTTCACTTATCAAGGAGGCTTTTATGCTCATTCGATCAACGGGTGGGCGAATGATGTCTTTAATGTTTATAGCATGTCTACAATGCTCCCAGCTGCTGCCTACACCGGAGCAGCGTTCATGAGGGGTACGCCGGCGGTCGACTTAGCCGTTGATAGAGCCAAACGTCGATAGGAGTGGTTACGGTTCTATTTCAAATAAGGCATGGGAGCGCAGGTCTGGGATTAGGCAAGTGGATTTTTGCTGTTCCCTTGGCTTTCGTGCACAGCTGCGCAACCATGGATGCTGTCGTACCGTCGGTAGACAGAGACAGGAACTGGTCTATCGATGCCGGTCACTGGCTTCACTACAGTGAACAGTATTGGGGACCGCGTCTCTCTTTATACATTTCACCAGCTTTAAATTCTGACCTTGCGCAACAACCCTTGCAGATCAGGATCACTTTTTTAAACGGATTTGAAGAACCTTTCGAGTTCGACCCGCATGAAGTAACCCTACAGCTTGACGGGGAAACCTATCGAGCTTCGAGCACGGCTTGTCATTCGGGTTCTGGAACTGATGACAACGCTGTCGTTGAGATTCGCAGAAAGCTTTCATCTGGCGAGAGAGCGCCGTGTATGATCCTAACGTTCACTGCTTCTCAGCCTACTCAATGGGACAAGGTTTCTCTGCATATCCAAGGTCTCACAAAAAAGAGCATCAAGATTCCAGTTCCGACAATAAAGTTCCATAGAGAGAGGATATCAGTCGGCTCATTTAGGTGAATAAAGGTGAGATGCCAGACACTGTTTCCCGCTCATGCCGTTCATGAGCCCCTCACCTTGACGCTCTCCCCGCACGCGGGGCGAGGGTTGCAAGAAGACCGTTCGACAAGTTCACGTTTAACGAAGAACAATTAACGGTTAGCTTTTCGCCTGAATAGATCCGTGCTGAGCGAGTCGAGGCGATCGAGGAAGAGCGTCCCTTCCAAGTGGTCGATTTCATGCTGGTAGGCCTGCGCTTCAAACCCTGAGGTGGTGAGGATCACCACCCGCCCGTCCGGTGCCGTCCCTTCCACGACGGTCTGCTCAAAGCGCCGGACGTTTCCGGTGTAATCGGGCACGCTGAGACAGCCTTCGCGCACGACCCTGGGACCGTCCTGGTGCAGCACCCGTGGATTGATGAGCACGATCCGACCGTGTCCGTGGGCTCCTTTTTTGCGCGTCACATCCACCACGATGATTTTCATCGGGTATCCGATTTGGGGAGCGGCGAGCGCAACGCCGGGGGAGGCCTCGAGGGTGTCGAGCAGGTCCTGGACCACGTCGGGTAATGCTGGGTCTGTGAGGCCAACAGGCGTCGTCGGGCGTTTAAGGATGGGGTCTGGGTATAGACGGATAGGGCGAACGGCCACGACTAGAGTTGGACGCTCTCGATGAGACGTAGGGTGATGTCCACCCCCAGTGTTGGCTTCAGGCGCTCGAGCGCAGCTTGCAACGCGTCGGGCTGTGCCCCGCCAGGCATGTGGATTTCCAGGACCATCGCATAGACCGGACGGTCCGGCGAGCCGATCACACGGGTATTCAGGTCCGTGATGTTACCGCGGTGGTCGGCCACCACGCGGGCGACCGCTGCCACGATTCCGGGCCGGTCTGCGCCGTAGACCGAGAGCATCAGATTCGGAGCCTGGGTCGTGAACTTATCCGTGGCGGTCTGTGGGTGGACTTCACGGCAGAGTAACGTGAGCCCGAGAGGACCGGTCTTGGGAGTGAGCAGATCCGTCAGTTGGTCCGGAGCGAGCCCAGCCGGCAGGCGCACCAGCAGCATCATGGCAAACTCGTCCCGCAGGCGTGTCATGCAGGTATCTTCGATATTACAGCCAAGGTGGTACAGCCCTTCGGCGAGGGCCGCGACGATGCCGGGACGGTCCTGCCCGAAGGCCGTGAGCATGGCGTAGCGGTTGTCCAAGGCGGGTCTCCGGTTTCGCATTCTACCAGAATTCCCTTGACTTTGGTTCAGCCGCCGCTTTAGATTCAGCCCACAAAACGCAAAGACTCGGGCATAGGGAAAAGGGTGCAAATCCCTTGTGGTCCCGCCGCTGTGAGTGGGGACGAACCTCACGAGTAGCCACTGGTTGCGGACGTATAACGTCAGCACCGGGAAGGCGTGAGTAGTAGGACGAACCACGAGCCAGAAGACCTGCCCGAGTCCATGGCCAACCTCTCCTCGTGGGCCTGGGAGGGGTGATGGTGCCCGCTAGGCGGGTGCGATCGTTCGGGTGCAATCCTCAAGGTCCAGCCGATGGCCTTGAGGATTTTTTATTTGGGGAGTTATGAAGCGCCGACAGCCGGGCATCCTGACCGGGATGCCGTTCATGGCAAACCTCGCCGACCAGACCTTCGTCGACGATATGGGCCGGCGGGTGTACCTCTCGAAGCCGCCCCGCCGAGTGGTATCTCTGGCGCCCAGCGTGACCGAGATCCTCTTCGCCGTGGGGCTGGACGCTGAAGTGGTGGGTGTCACGACCTATTGCGATTATCCCGCCAAGGCCAAAACCAGACCCAAGGTCGGCGCCGCGATTCCCAATCTAGAAGCCATCCTTGGTCTCAAGCCGGATCTCGTGGTGGCGGGGGACAACATTCGTCCGGACATCCTGGCCAAGCTGGAACAGCTCAAGATCCCCGTGTTCGTGCTGTCCGCCAAGACCCTGGAGGATGTGCTGGGGCATATCAGCACCGTTGGCCGGATGGTGGGGCATGAACCGGAGGCGCGGCGGGTCGTCCAAGGCCTGCGGGACAGGCTGGCCGACATCCGGCGCCGGACCGCCTCGGTCAGGAGGGCCCGCACATTCTATGTCGTGAACACCGATCCTCTCATCAGCGTGGCGCAGGGCAGCTTCATCCATCACATGATTGAAACCGCGGGCGGGGAGAACGTCGTGGGCCGGGCGCAGGCGCCTTATCCCAAAGTGTCGGTGGAGGAGGTGCTCCGGCAGGATCCGGAGGTTATTCTGTTTCCGGTCGGGGTTGCAGAGGGCATCCCGGAAGCAGAGCAGCAGTTCTGGCGCCGGTGGACGAACCTCTCGGCAGTGGCCCACAATCGGCTGCACCAGATCAGAGGAGAACTGATCAATCGGCCGGGCCCGCGGGTGATCGATGGGACGGAGCTGATGGCACGCTACCTTCATCCTGATCTGTTCCCCGCGACCGGAGGCGCAAAAGCTCGATGACGACGCCGTCCCACGCCGACATCCAAACAGGGGCGCTCCCGCTGCCGGTGCTGACGGTCGGCCGCTGGAGCCGGGTGATCGCCCTGCTGGTGGCTATTGCGCTGATTGGTGGCGTGGCCTGCCTCCAATTCGGATCCGAGCGGATCCCGTTGGGCGACGTGGCCCGCATTCTGCTCAGCGGCGGTGATGAGCCCCTGACGGGCGCCTCCGGCGTCAGCCGGAGCGTGATCGTGCTGGAGGTGCGACTGCCGCGAGTCCTGTTGGCTTTCCTGGTGGGGGCCAGCTTGGCGGCCGTCGGCGTGGCGCTCCAGGCCCTGCTGCGGAATCCCCTCGCGGACCCGTACATCCTGGGTGTATCCAGCGGAGCAGCCCTGGGCGCTGTCCTGGCCCTGCAGATGGGGATCGGCTGGGCGTTTGCGGGCTTCTCGACGCTTCACCTGTTCGCGTTTCTCGGTGCCGGGGCCACGATCGTCACCATTTATCGGGTGGTTGTGACGGAGGGACGGATGCCCGTCCATACGCTTTTGCTGGCGGGCGTGATTATCAACGCGATCATCTCCGCACTGATCTTGTTCATCACCAGCGTGTCCGACTCGACGAGCGCCTTCCGGATGTTCTTCTGGCTCATGGGGAACCTGACCACGTTGGGCTACGCAGGGCTGGGAGCGCTGGCCGTGTTGGCGGCCGTGGGGATCGGGCTGCTGGGCGGGCAGGCGCGGAATCTCAATCTGCTGGCGCTGGGCGAGGAGACGGCGCGCGGGTTGGGGTTGGCGGTCGAGCGTGTGAAGCGCCTGATCTTCCTGACCACGGCCTTGGTGACGGGCGCCGTGGTGGCCGTCAGCGGCCTGATCGGCTTTGTCGGGATGGTCGTGCCCCACGCGATGCGCATGGTGCTGGGCGCCGATCACCGGCTCCTCTTGCCGGCGGCCGCCTTGTTCGGCGGCGTGTTCCTGATGGTGGCCGACACGGTCGCGCGCAGCTTGCTGGCTCCCACGGAATTGCCGGTGGGGGTGATCACGGCGTTGTGCGGAGGCCCGTTTTTCATCTACCTGCTGATCCGACACCGCGGCGCCCAGATGCTGTAACGACTATGAGCGCGTGTTACCAACTGGTCGACGTCTGTTTCCGCTACGCCCAGGACTGGGTGCTCCGCGACTTCTCGCTGGAGGTGGCCGAGGGGGAATTCCTCGGCCTCATCGGGCCGAACGGGGCGGGCAAGTCCTCGCTCTTGAAGTTGATGGCGGGACTCCTCCGTCCCAATCAAGGAGCCGTGTGGCTCCACGGGGAAAACTTGACGAACCTGTCGCCGCGGCAGATTGCCAGCCGCGTGGCGGTGGTGCCGCAGGAGAGTCAAGTCTTGTTCCCGTTCACGGTGGCGGAACTGGTCCTCATGGGGCGGTTTACGCACCAGGAAGGGTGGGGGTGGGATTCTCCGGCCGATCTTCAGATCGTACGCCACGCGATGCAGGCCATGGACATCCTGCCGGTGGCGACCCGGACCTTCCGGGAGCTGTCGGGCGGGGAGCGCCAGCGGGCCATCATTGCGAGGGCCCTGGTCCAGCAGGCCGGCATCTTGTTGTTGGACGAACCGACAGCCTTTCTCGACATCAACCACCAGTTAGACATCTATGCTCTGCTCCAGGACCTCAACCGGAATCATGGCGTGACGGTCGTGGTCGTGTCGCATGATTTGAATCTCGCCAGTCAGCACTGCGACCGACTGGTGCTGCTACACGAAGGTCGGGTCTATCAGGCCGGCGCGCCTGAGCACGTGGTGACGCCCGAGCATATTCGCGCGGTGTACGGCTGCGACGTCATCATTGACCGCCATCCGGAGGCAGGGACCCCGCGGGTCACGCTCCCGCAGGTGGGGCCACGCGCATCGTTAAACATTAACTAGGAAAGGAGGAGGTTCACCTCAACGGACGACAAAGTCAGGGGAAGATGGTGCGAAGCCATCACGGTGCCGCCACTGTAAGCGGAGAGTGACCCTACCGATGAGCCACTGTGCGCGTCCCGCGCACGGGAAGGCGTAGGGGAACTAGGACCCGCAAGTCAGGAAACCCGCTTGTCGGCCATCACGAACTAACCCTTCGAGCCAAAGGGAGGTGTCGTCATGTCGGGTTTACACAGCGTTTTGCGTGTTCTGTTAGTTTCCATCCTTCTGTTAGGCGTTTCCCTACCAGTCTTTGCAGAGATGCCGGCCGAGTCATTACCAGAAGTCGTTGTGACAAGCACACGGCTGCCTGGCGATCCCGTCGATCCTTTGACGCTTCCCGCAAAGGTCACGGTCATTACGGCAGAAGAGTTTCAACGTCAAGGAGCGAAAACTGTTCAGGAAGCTATTGAGCAGGCAACGGGGATTGTTTCGTATAACCTGATTGGCAACGCATTCGAGCAAACAGTGGATCTTCGAGGCTTTAATGGCCAACCGGTTGCTGCAACCAGTGTTTTTGTGGACGGCGTCAGGGTCAATGATCCGGACTTCAACACCGCGCGTTTTGATCTCATCCCTCTCGAAAGCATCGAGCGAATCGAGATCATCCCCGGCGCGTCGGCGATCTTTGGCAAGAACGCCTTGGGAGGCGCGATTAACATCATCACTAAACGCGGGGGGGATAAACCGCAGGTTACTGCGGGAACGATGTTCGGCAGTTTTCAGCGAGAACGGTACAGCATAGATGCCAGCGGGCCGCTGGGAAAGTTCGATTACTTCAGCAGTTTCGCGCGAGAATCCGACAGCGGTTTCCGGGAGCAATCCGGAGGAGGAATTTCAAGATATTTTGGCAAGTTGGGCTTTCGCCCTCAACAGGGGACCGATCTGAGCGTGTCGTATACCTATATAAAGGATCACCTTCTGCAAGCGGGGACGATATCCCTGAGCCAAGAGGCGCTCGATCGAAGATTTAACCGTATCGCCGGATCGTTTACCGACAATGAAATGAACATGATCAACGTCACAGGCCGGCAAACTCTTCCATGGGGGCTCTCCCTTACTACGACCGGTTTCTATCGTCGCCTGGGTCAAGAAGCCTTTACGGCGGGGGCTGCTCCCTTCGACAGCTTGAACAAGACCGAGTCCCGCGGCGGAATCGTTCAACTAAAACACGAATCAGCACCATGGGAGCGAAAGAACGTTCTCGTTCTTGGAACGGAGGCGACGTATAATAACTTCGGCACACGTTCCAATTTCACCACCTTCTTCTTCCCGGGCCTGAACTCCTCCCAGGAAGATATTCTGGGCCTCTATGCGCAAGACACGTTCTATGTAACATCGCAAGTCATCCTGACTACCGGTGTTCGGTATGACCATGACCAAATCGGATTTCAGGATAATATTGCGCCCATCACCAATGACGCAAAACGATTTAACAGGACGACTCCAAGGGCTGGGGTCAGTTATTTAATTACTCCACGCACCAGTCTATATTTTAACTATAGCCAAGGGTTTCGCGTGCCTACGCGTGATGAATTATTCAATCAAAGCACGTTCACGAACAATCCATTGTTAAAGCCCGTTCAATCCACTAACTATGAGATTGGAGCCAAAACGCACATAGAAACTTGGGGAGAAGCCTCTCTTGCTTTGTTTCACACGGATGTGAAAAACGAGATTATCACCGTTTGTGGCGACCTCACCTGTGGCGGCGGGTTCGTTTCAGCCAACCAAAATGTTGACAAATCAATGCGGCAGGGGATTGAAGCAACAATGAAAGCCAAGTACAACGCGTACTTTGATGGCGCGGTGAACTACACCTATACGGAGGCCATTATTGAGAGCGACATCACCTTGCTCAATCCTTTTCCAGTCGTGGAGCACGTACAAAAGGGCGACACGTTTCCGCTAGTCCCGAAACACCGGCTCGGCATTACAGGCAATTATCACCCCCAGCCGGAATGGACGCTCTCCTTGACCGGTTTATATCTCAGCACACAGTTCTACCTGAACGACGAACAAAATGCCCAGCCAAGGATACCCGGATATTTCGTTTTGAACGGCCGGGTAGCCTATGAACGTGCTGTCCCCGGGGGCCGGCTGGCGGCCTTCTTGATTGTCAACAATATCCTCGATGGAAAATACTCCAGCTATGGGATCATCGGGGCACCGACAGGGGCGCCTGAGCGATTTGTCTCACCGGCGCCTGGTATCGCCTTCTACGGCGGGCTCAGCTATCGCTTTGAGGCGTTCTAGATGAGGTATCCTCGGCTGGTCATTGCGGGCACGCACAGCGGGGTCGGCAAGACCACCGTGACGCTGGCGCTCCTGGCGGCTCTCAAAGAGCGGGGCCGCCGGGTGCAGTCCTTCAAGGTGGGACCGGACTTCATCGACCCCGGGCATCATGCGGCCGTGACCGGTCGGCTGTCCCGTAATCTCGACGGCTGGATGCTCGGGCCGGCAGTCTGCCGGCAGGTGTTCCACCGGGCGGCGGCCGATGCGGACGTCTCGATCATCGAGGGCGTCATGGGCCTGTTCGATGGGAGCTCGCCGGTCAGCGAGTCCGGGAGCACCGCCGAACTGGCCAAGCTGCTGCAGGCGCCGGTGCTACTCGTGATTGACGGCAGCGCCATGGCTCGTTCGGCTGCGGCCATGGTTTCGGGGTATGCACGGTTTGATCCGGATCTACAGGTCGTGGGGGTCTTATTCAACAAGGTTGGCGGGGCCGGACATTACCGTCTGCTCAAGGAGGCGGTCGAGGCTACGACCGACCTCGCGGTGGTAGGCTATCTTCCCGCTGATCCGTCCTTCACGATGGAAGACCGGCATCTGGGGCTCGTCACGGCACTTGAGCAGCCAACGGAGGCTCTCTCACAGCGGTTGGCGCGCGCCGTAGCTGAGACAGTGGATGTGGATCTGGTGGAAGCATTGGCGCGTTCGGCGCCCCCGCTGGAAGCTGAATGTGCGCGCATGGAACCGCAGCCTTCCGGACCTACCGTTCGGGTGGGCGTGGCCTATGACCCGGCCTTCTGTTTTTATTACCCCGAAAACCTGGAACTGTTGGAAGGGGAGGGGGCCTCGGTTATTCGCTTTTCCCCTTTGCACGATCAGGTGCTCCCTGACGTGGAGCTGCTCTACTTGGGCGGGGGGTACCCGGAGCTGCATGCGGAGACGTTGGCCCGCAATCACCGGATGCGGACGGCGATCCGCGAATTTGTCCGGCACGGCGGCCCGATCTATGCGGAGTGCGGGGGCATGATGTATCTAATGGAGGCAATTCGGGACTTCGAGGGCAAGGCACACGACATGGTTGGCCTCTTTCCCGGGGAAGCGGTGATGCAGCGGTCGGGCCTGGTCATGGGCTATCGGGAGTTGGAAGTCACGACGCCCTGCGTGTTGGGGAGTCCAGGGCTCAAGGCGAGAGGCCATGAGTTCCATTACTCGTGTCTGAAGAACCACCCATCCCTGGAATACGCCTGTATGGTGACGGATGCGCAGGGCCGCCGGAAGGCCCAGGACGGTCTTCTCCGCGGCAATGTCCTGGCGCTATACACCCATCTGCACTTCGCCAGCCAACCCCAGTTGGCCCGGTCGCTCCTCGCGTGTGCGCGGGAGCGCAAGGTTGGGAGGAAGGAGGACTGAGCATGCGGATCACGAAGGTCTACACGCGGACGGGGGATGCCGGAAAAACGCGGCTGGCCGGCGGACAGCAGGTCTGGAAAGACAGCCTGCGGGTCGAAGCCTACGGCATGGTGGACGAGCTGAACGCGATGGTGGGGGTGGTCCGGGCGTTCAATGCCGACGTGGTCGGGAAGCACGCGTCAGCGGCTCATCTGGACGAAGAGCTCCGCTGGATCCAGAATAAACTGCTGGACGCGGGTGCCATCCTGGCGACGGTCCCCGGGCAGGTGTTCAAGAACATGCCCCAGATTACCGCGAAAGATGTCTCCCACTTGGAACGCGTGATTGACACATGCCAGAAGGGCCTAGCCCCGCTGAAGGAGTTCATCTTGCCGGGAGGCGGGAAGGTGCCTGCGCTGCTCCACCAGGCGCGGACCGTGTGCCGTCGAGCGGAGCGTGAGACCGTGCGGCTCTCGCGGGAAGAGCCTGTCGATGCGGCAATCTTGAAATTCCTGAACCGGCTCAGCGACGCGCTGTTCGTGCTGGCGCGGTGGATCGGGAAAACCCAGGGGGAACCGGAGTTGTTGTGGGAACGAGACAGTACGACCGCCTAAAGTCGGACGCAGCCGGAGGCCGCGCACGAGCTCTCGCGGTTCTCGGAACAGGCTCGGACGTGGGCAAGAGCGTCATCGCCGCGGGCCTCTGTCGGCTCCTGGCCCGGAAGGGAATCCGAGTGGCGCCCTTTAAGGCGCAGAACATGTCCTTGAACTCCTTTGTCACTGCGGATGGCGGGGAGATTGGACGGGCGCAGGCTCTGCAGGCCGAAGCCTGTGGCCTGGCGCCGCATGTCGATATGAATCCCATCCTGCTCAAGCCGGAGTCCGACCAATGCGCGCAGGTGATCGTGCACGGGAAAGTCTGGGGGAGATACGAGGGCCGTCGGTACCTGGAGCAAACCCGTGAGCTGGTCCGCCATGTCCACGCCAGTTACGAACGGCTGGCCCACGCGTACGAGGTCCTTGTGATCGAGGGAGCCGGGAGCGCGGCCGAGCTCAACCTGCGCGACCGGGACTTGGCCAACTGGGCGATGGCCGAGTTCGCTGGCGCCGCGGTGGTTCTCGTGGCGGATATTGACCGCGGCGGGGTGTTTGCGCAGGTGATCGGCACCATCGAGCTGCTCGCCCCGCAGGAGCGACGACGAATCGTGGGAGTCGTGGTCAATAAGTTTCGTGGTGATGCAAGCCTGTTTGCCGATGGGGTCGCCTTGCTGGAAGCTCGCACCGGCGTGCCCGTCTTGGGAGTGCTCCCGTTCCTGCGGGACTTGGAGTTGGACCAGGAGGACAGCGTGGAGCGGGACCGCTACCGCGAGACCCCCTTTACGGCGCAGGCGGTGAATGTGGCGGTGACGCTGGTGCCCCATCTGAGTAACTTCACAGACTTCAATGCGCTGGCTGGCGAATACGATGTGGCACTCCGGTACGCGGCCACGCCGTCCGATCTGGCCGGGGCCGACATTGTAGTGCTGCCGGGCACCAAGAACACGATCGCCGATCTTGAACATCTGCGAAGCAAGGGCTTTGTCGAGGCCTTGGTGCACCACGTTGCCCGAGGCGGGGAACTCGTGGGGATCTGCGGCGGCTATCAGATGCTGGGGCGGGAGGTGTCCGATCCATGCGGTGTCGAGGCTGGCGGTCGCACACCCGGCATGGGGTTCTTGGATGTGGCGACCGAATTGTTGCCTGACAAGAGGACGACGCAGGTTGAGGCACGTCCTTTGCTCGGAAACGTGGCGCCCGACAGTACGGTATCCGGGTACGAAATCCACATGGGCCGCACCAGCCGCGGCTCAGTTCCACCTGGCTTTCGGATTCTGCATCGTACTGGCGAGGGTCTCTCACAGGGAGCACGGCACGCTGGGGCGGAGGACGACTCGGCGGACGGAGCGTGTCGCGAAGACGGGTTGGTCTGGGGGACGTATATTCACGGTATCTTTGATCGGCCGGAGTTCCGCCGGCAGTGGTTGAACCGGCTGCGCCAGAGAAAAGGACTACACCCTTTAGATCGGTCGGTCTCTGAAGCAGTCACGGAACGGTTGCAATCTTCGCTGGACCGCTGGGCCGATCATCTGCAAAAGCATGTGCAGGTTGACCGTCTCTTCGTGGCGGTCGGTGTAAGATGAACGGTGTTGCCGTTCTCCTACATCGAGAATCAAATAGTGCATGAGTAACCATACAGTGAAGATCTCGTTACCACAATTGTGTTGAATTATGCTTCGGCATCGTTACTGCATGGGTGCCGCGTTTCAGAATGCGGAACTGAGTCAGCTTTTAGTTTGTGTCTGAAACGTTTGTCTAACTCGTTGGTACGGTGGCGGAACTTCCGCTTAAACTTTATGCATGGGGACTGTGGAGCCGGAAGGGAGTGATCGCTCCTCGACGTGCACAAGGCTATCCCCAGAGTATCCACAGAAATTGTGGACAGATGGCGGTGCAAGAATCCTCTGTCCAGGGACGATGCGCCGCTTCTAGCGATGGATTCGTGAACGCTGTTACGGGATGTTCAAGACAGGTGCGGCATCGGAAGGCCCGAGTCTCGAAAGGGGGGGCCGTGTGAAGGTCCCATGATGTCCCGGTGTGGGAAGACCACACAGGGAGCCAAGATGCCCACGCCTCACGAACCATGTCGGCATTCTCGCGGACTGAACTCGTGCACAGCGCCTTCGTGCATCTTTCATACGTGGGCCGCCATGCAGCGACGAGCCTCACTACAGGATATAGGGGCACGACCGAACCGGACCACCGATCGCTTGGGAAGGTTGGGAGAACCGAGAGCATGCCCAAGATCCTGACCGCTCGACGGCGTGAAGATGAACGGGAACGCGCCCGGTTGTACCTGAAGAGCCGATTGATGCTGCCGACCATCCCGTTAGGG
>WNGG01009167.1_pt1 | contig 19730 bp, 17 predicted proteins | sample 5400661 | NCBI WGS metagenome assembly WNGG01 (sample SAMN13153372, study PRJNA577476) | soil metagenome | isolation source: 100 cm soil or saprolite under Garry oak tree replicate 1 | place: USA:California | collected 2016-06-15
GGTTCCCCGTTGGGCGTGATGCCCACCAGGACGCCCGTCGGCATGAAAAGAGAATTGCTGATGAAGGGGAAGGCGGTGGCCAGGCTGCTCGCATCCAGGCTGAACGTACGCAGCAACTCGTCGCGCGCCTCGGGCAAAAAGGAACGGAACGCGGGAGCGTGTTCGAGGGTGGTGGGGCGTGCGACCAGGAACAGGTTGCGCAGCACGGCCAGCATGCGGTCGGTGCGCTCATCCAGGCTGCGGCGGTCAGAGGCGCGCACAATCACGTAGAAGCCCACGTCAAACACCCGCTCTTCGCCGCTAGCGAGCTGGCTGATGAGCACCTCGACATCCTGTTCGGCCACCTGCATCTCCGGGTCTTCCATGCGTCCTCGCCGCTCGTTGACCCGGCGCGAGGACTGGTACTCATTCTTGCGCCGCAGCAGTTGTCGCAGCATAGCGGCGTTGTCCTGGGGATGCACGTGGAAGACGATCTCCGTGATCTCGTCGTGCAACAGCAGGGGTGCCAGCCAGCCGGGCGAGACCTCGCGTGGGAAGTTCGTCACCGCGATGCCACGTGCATACTCATCTTCCAGGCGCATGCTCTCGCGTGTCACCTCCACGCTGGCCGGAGCCAGCAGGTCGGCCAGGTGTGGCAGGTCAGGCAGAGGAATAGCTCCCTCTCGCTGTGGCTGCGGTTTCCTCGTTGCGCGTTGTCGGTGAGACGAGGCATGCACCTCATCCGGCAAGCGTGCGTCAAAAGATAAAGCGGCGTGTCTGTGCTGCCTGACCCTGGTTGGTCGTCCGATGCCGGAGATGGCCAGGGCGGGGAGTGGATAGCGGATGGCACGCTCAGGTGTCAGGCAGCTATAGTAGAGCGCGATGAGTTCCTCGCCTGTGAGGCGGCGGCAGTGCAGTCCGATGGCGGCCAACTGCTGCGTCACGATCTCCGCCCGCAGGTCGAGTTGCTGCTGCGCTTTTTCCAGCGACTCGGCTTTCATGCGCTCGCGTGCGCGCTTGCGTCCAAATGGCAGCAGGTGAGTCAGTGCTGGCTGCCTGGTCCCGGGACCCTGGTCGGAAGGCAGGATGAGATAGAAGCGGTGTGCGAGCAGGGTACGCCGTGCCGCCAGTTCGCGCACGAACTGCGCATGGGAGTCGGCCAGGTCGCGCCACATCGGGTCAACAGCCGACTGTGCGGCTGTTTCCTCGAGGTGCTGCACATACGGGCTCAGGTCGAGCTCCTGGCTGCGCACCAGAATCTGCATGGGAAAGGCCAGCGCTTTGAGAAAGGCGCGATAGCCTGCGATCATCAGGTCTTGCTCCTCCTCCGACTTGAGGGTGTAGTTGGTGGAGGAGACCTCCAGGATGGCCCGGTACTCGCGCCTGGTTGGACTGCCTGGAGAGGCCAGGCACAGGACGTTGTGTGCGATTTCCCGTACCTGCACGAACGCTTCCTGCACGCTGCCCCTCCGCGACGGCTGCTGTGGTGTTGGCATGCTAGTGCATCCTTTCCAGTTCCTCGTGCTCATCATCGTCTCGACTCGTTCTGCTGCCGGTGCGGGCGCGCGCTCCCTGTTGCCGAGTACGGACGCTGCGCCAGACATAGGTCTGGGGCCGCTGCCAGTAGCGGAAGAGCACCAGCGACCAGGCCTCAAGCGGCCGACCTGCTACAGAGATCAGAGCCAGGGCGGTGGCCACTGCGGCTGGCAACAGAGCAATCCCTACACGCACAATCAGTCCGAGCGCTGTGTAGGGATTGAGCGCGTGCAGTTGGAGCCAGAGATCGTAGCTGGCACTGCAGCCAATGAGCAGAATGAGGAGCTGCCGCGCTGTCAGCCCAAAGACGACCTTATCAGGCATACTCATATGCGTTGGCACCTTGTGTGACGCGTGCATCGCTTTCTTCGCCTCCTTTTTGGGTGGGATGCACCCACGTGATGATGCAGGTAGGTTTACTGCCCTGCTGCCGCAGCGTGGACCAGCCCGGCAATCGTCCCTGCTAACAAGGCCAGGGCCAGGCCGGTGAGCGCGGCGTACAGCGAGGTCTTCGCATACTCAATGCGCCGCTGATTCTCGCCTGCGGTCATGTAGAGGATCGCCGCCCAGGCGAAGAAGAAGATGCTGGCGGCCAGGGCGAAAGCCACCACATCCGTTTCCAGATTCGTGAAGAACTGGGAGATGCTCCCGAACACCAGGGGCAGGTGATCGAGTGCATTGATCAGCAGTATTCGCATCGACGCGCTCCTTTCAGTTGTCTATCTCTCCTCTAGCGATGACGCGCTCCTGTTATCCCGACGACGGTGTGACGATGGCCGAGAAGCCACCCCACCACTGCAAGAACTGTCCTCGCGAGAGCGTGGTGTAGTCATGTCCAGACGAGTCAGCTACAGAGACCGTCGTCGCCGTTCCCCCGATCACCACCAGTAAGTGACCACCGGCGTAGCGATCTGGCGGGAACCCGACAATGACGGGCGTTCCCTGATTGGCAATGGCGATAACCTGGTCGAGGGACAGCGAGAAACCCCAGGACGTGCGGAAGCCGAATTGCGTGACCGTGTCCGCAATGCCTCCAGGGCGCACCAATCCCAGGGCGGGCGTGATATCACCGCGCTGGGCTTCAACAGTCAGGATATCGTGGATGCGGTAGTGCCCGCCGTACGCGTTGAGCACTTCGGTCATAGCGGCAGCAGAGCAGGCAGAGTAGGCCCACGTATTGTACTCGGCGGTCGAGTCGTACTGGCCGGGGTCCAGCTGCGAGAGGCGCACCAGGCGCTGCGACATGTTCACCCCGCTGGGCGTGAGCGAGCGGATGTAGCCAAGCACCGTGTACGGGACGGGATCTGACCAGGTCACCACTGAGAGATCGGGTAACAATGTCTCGGTGACCAGTGCACCGGGTCCATTGGCCTCGGCGAAGGTCACCGAGCCGTTCTTGCCTCCGGCGGGCGGGATCACCCCCACGACGATGGCCACATGGCCGACGCGCGGCGGGGGATCGTACCAGACCATGATGTCGCCTGGCATGGGTAGGCTTCGCTGCGCTGGGGGAGCCGTGGCAGAGGGAATCTCCACCCAGCCCGGACGATTCTGATAGAGCGACCAGAAGTCGATGGCATTGCCCGCCGCTGGCAAAGGAGAGCCCGAGAGCGCATAGGCCCCGGTGACGAACAGGACGCATTGCAGGCTGCCTTCCTGCCAGTCGCTCCAGCAGCCTGACCCCGGTGGACAGACCCGCGCCCAGAAATGGAGTACGGGCTGGGGCATGCTGGCGTCGTACCAGGCATCCGGGTTCCCGTGCAGGTGCGGCGCCATCGCCAGTGCCGCCTGCGCTACGATGGAACCATTGCCGGAGCAGCCTCCTGTTCCAGCGGTGCCTGTCGACGCGGGGAGACACGGTCCTCCTCCTACTGTGGAACTGGACAACTGCACGGAGAAGATGGCTACCAGCAGCAGGGCAACCACAACAGCGACGCCCAGGCTTCCCAGTCCACCGAGCAGTTTCAACATCTGTCTCCTCCTTCCTTTGCTCTTGCCGCTACGCGAGTGCGACGAGCCGCACTGCCGTCCCAGCGACGTACTCCGCAGCTCCTTGCGCTGCTCGCACGGCAGCCGGTCCGGCTTCGGCAATGGGGCGTAAGGCGTAAACACGCAGCATGCCCGGGATGCGCAACACGAGGTAGAGCACGGCGAGGCTCACGAGCAGCGTGAGCACGGTGCTATCCAGACTCAGCAGGTGCGCGGCGCTGATGTATGAAATGAGCATGGCCCCTAGCGCCAGGGCAGTGACCTGAAAGAATTGCACGAAGACGGTGGCGGCAAAGGTTGAACTCCAGAGACGTGCATACCCTTGTGTTTGCGGCAGCCCCCAACACAGGAAGGCGGGCGGTGCCAGCACCATGAGCAGGACAAGCAGCGCCAACCGCAGCAGCATTTGTCCGGCCAGGAGCAGATTCATCACGCCCAGGATCATGGCCAGAAGAAAGACGAGCAGCCCTGCACCGGCCAGGTTCCCGTGAAAGATACCGACGATGGTGTTGGTCAGGAAGGTGAGGCCGAACAGGTCAGTCACTCCCAGACAGAGTGCATTCTCCAGATCAATGAAGAAGCGGATAAAGAACAGGCTGAGGTTGGCGGCCAGCACCGCGAGTGCGATGCGCGGTAGGAACTCCATGAGGCCGTGATAACTTGCTCCGATCTGGCGGGCGATCATGAGATTGTACCCAGCGATCACGATGAACACCGCCACTGCTGCGTCCACGACGCCGATGGACCAGGTAGTGAACTGCATCACCGTTGTATTCTGGTAGGTGCCAGCAGGCGGGGTCTGCGTGATGAAATTGAGCGAGTTCTGATCGATCGTGTCGACAATGGGCCCTATCACGGAAAAGATGGCTTTGGCCACCCATTGTGCGGCTTGATTGAGCAGGCACGTGAGATCGGTGGGCAGGCAGAAGGCGGCTGTCGTGGCCGGGTGCGCTACCCCTTCCCCTTTACCGGCCTGGGTACTGGGCTGATGCTGTGGTGCTGCGATAGGTGCGGAGAGTGGCATGGGACGCGATGCAGCAAGCATAGGACTGCGCTCTGCTCTCCCGCCAGCAGCGCCTAGCACGAACAGTCCAATGAGGACCAGGGTGATCAAGAGCACGGAGTGAGACGGAGACCTGGGTGTGGATGAGTCCACCATGCTCCTCTCGTCGCCTGCGCATCGTGATGACTGTCGGTCTGTTACCTGCTGTATCGACGAAAAAAGGGACCGTAAGACGTGGCTATCCGTCTTGCGTCTGCTCAACACATGCCACATGTTGTTTCCTCCTTCCGATATCCCACAGTGAGTCGTGCATGAAAACCATGCCAGCTTTCAGTGTAGAGGAAATCGTGCGGAAAGGGAGAGAGCTGTATAGCGAGTTTTTGGAGATACATGTTGTCAGAAAAAGAGACATTGTGACGCTCGGTGGTTCATGTTCTCTTCCGCTGAGTTGTGTCTCAGGGGTAGCAGCGCAGTAAAGCAGAAGGGGCAAGAGGAGCAGGGAAGGATTTCCTATAGCCGTAGAATATTGTGTAATACACGTGTGCATCTAGGGATGGGCACCCTATACCTCCGGTGTCACCCGCAGCACTGGATCAGGTTCAGGTGCATTCCGGTGGAAGAACAGCGGCGTCGTGCTTCGTGCAACGTCTCTGCCTTCCTGAGCCGCTTTTCTTGTCAGGGCATCTTCCCATTGCCTGGCAGCTTCCTCCCATTTCTCAACCAGGGTCCGAAGTTCATCCACATACGATTTTGCCGATGTGCACCAATCCGGCGGTCGCGCGTAGGGAAGTTCAGGCGGAGGCGTTGAAGGAGCATCCGTGCTCAGCGTATCCAGGAGCTCCACGAAGGGGGAATCTTGTGCCACTACCTCTCGCATCTTGGCAAAGTTTTGCTCGAGCTGCTTCATCAGCACGAGAAAGCGTACCCACTGATGGTGCTCGAACGTGAAAGCTTTCACCAGCTTGTCCCCAGCCGCATCGCCCTTTCCTACTATCTTCTCAATCGTAGCTGGCGGCATATTCAGGTTCAAGCCACCTTCATCCTTATTCAAGCGAATCTGTACCACCCGTTCACGATAGCTCGGCAGATTCGCCTGCATGGTATCACGATACCCCAACCCGGTGCCAACAATTGCTGCCAGAAATTCCCACGTGTGGAGGAAACCCTGCCATGTCGGATCCTGCACGTCTTGCGCCTTCGGCAGGTAGACATCCGGAATCAGTTGGGGAGACACGTGAGGGCGTCTCTGATCAAGCATGCTCATATGAGCGGACTTGATCCACTGCTGCTGCTCAATATCTTCTCTCGAGTTCTTGTCTGCGCCATTGGAAGCCTGATCATTCCCCTGAAAGGCATCTGCGGGCATAGAAGTCAGGTTGATGCCAAATGTGGGGTAGCGAGGCAACCACGCATCGAAAAACTCAAGGGGGAAGTTATTGCAGATGCCTCCATCGCTGAACCAGTTTCGTTGCAGATCGCCTACCTCTAGTGCTATTTCTGTTTCTGGGCGCCCGGGCGCCTGGGCGCTGATGGTGTAGAGGGGGACAGCACTCATTAAGATGGGAAAGCTCAGGCTCAGACGCATAGCAACGATGACAGGTAGGTCGTGAGTAGGTGGGAGAAAGTAATAGCCACAAGGAGCTGTAAAGTGCACAGGAACAGTCGTGTTTCCCTGCTCATCCATCCTGGTAATGAAGTAAGTACCGGCATGTCGGGTCATGTGCGTCACAATGTTTTCGGGGAACAGCTTGTCCATGTCCTCTTTCTTAAATAAGAAACCCTTCAGACCCTCTGGCATCAAGTATGGCTGCCCCTGGCTCAGATTGGTGGTAATCATCTCGAGCGTGATGCTTGCATCTATCGTGTCCTGTATGTCCTGTCCATCTTCACATCGCTCATAGTGCTCATGTGAGTTCCGGCAAAGCCGTTTCTCTGACAGTTGGCCGAAGGTCAGTGGCCTGTCCTTCTCTGCCAGGCATGCCATCTTGTCGAGTTTCTCGCTCATCCAATCCGTGAGAGCGCTCCCATCTGTGCCATGATGCCCTGTACAGATCCCGTAGAAGTTGGTATCGTTCGACAACTTCCAGATCGCGTCAATCAGGCCACCAACTTGATAGCCCAGCCATAGACACAGGAGACCACCGATGATGAGGGAATACCTGAAGAGTGGCATAGCTGGCGTCACTGCCGTTTGTGTCAGCAGGGAAAAGCCTCCAAACACGATCAGGCACAGGACGAAGGCCAGCACGATCCCGGCAACGACACCAAAGAATGTTCCCCCCGAGGGGCGTGGATAGCGTGTCAACCAGATGCACACCCAGCGGAGAGGGATACAACGTATCAACCAGTTCCAGACGAGCCCGAAGCTGTACTGAAGAGAGGCGACCCGGCTTTTCTTCTGCTGCGCTCCGTCGGTGAATTGAGAAGGTACAAAGAGAATATCTACCAGGTTCATTAATGGCTGTGTCTCGACGGATGGCTGAAAGAGGTGGCGCATGTGCCCCTTTTTGCTCAACCATTTCCTGACACTGATCAGTTCCTGGAAGTCATCCTGCTCGCGACCATATTCTGAAGCTGCGACTGCTGCCGCTGCCATGGCACCTGCCGAAGTCCCGCCGATATGATGAAAACGGTAGGTATTCCTAAGCTGAAGGATGACCGGTGGATAGGCGACACCGCTGGTGATACCGCCCTTCATCACCAGATCACACGGATGCAGTCCTTTTGGGTCCTGCGTTATCACTGTCTTCTCGGGCATGAGTGTACTCCTTGTGATACCAGACCACGCATCGCACTCAACTAATGGACGCACACGCTCCCATTTTTTGGGATACCATACCGATGGTTGTGGAACGATCTGCTGCTCACGCCATCGGGATAAAGATGGAAGACAGGGCGCCATTACTCACGCCGATGGGGCGGATAGCAGAAACACCACCTGTGAGGATCGCCCGGTCATAGGGGACTGCCTCTCTCCAACCCATTCATCCTGATAGGAGTGACCTGTTATCAGCCTTTTCGTTTGCGGCTACCCCTCAGCATGACCTATGCCGCCTTCCGATATCCCACGGTGAATCGCGCATGAAAACCATGCCAGCTTTCAGTGTAGAGGAAGTCGTGTGGAAAGTGAGAGAGCAGTATAGCGAGTTTTTGAGATACAAGTTGTCACAAACAGAGACATTGTGACGCCAAACTGCGGTTGATGTGACGGAAAAATTGGGCGCATGTGACGCGTAAAGTCGGCTACTAAATGAAGACTTTTGCTCTCTCTATCAGGTACATTTGTTCGAGGATCACGTGTTGATCCATGACCAAGTACTGGCTCATTGACAAGAACGTAGGTGTTGGACATGTATCGCATACAACTACCGGATGCCGGGGACGACCTTGGCACCATCATTGCAACCCTGGTCACAACACAACAAGCCGGCTTGCTTCCGCCGCGCTACCGGCCTCTCATCGGGATGCTTGCCTCGCCGTCCACCAGCGTCGATGGGCAGCGGCAGGTGATGAGAACGGACCTTGCCAGTATCGAGGCAGTCCTTGCTGCCGGAGGCGAGGTGCGACTCATTCCGGTGCGCCTCCAGGCTTTCGGGGAAGAGGCCTTCGAGCTGGTCCTGCACACCGTGCTGCAGTTCGATGGCCTGCTGTTCTCATGCAGCGACAGCGCTGTTGATCCTCATCTCGATGGTCATGAGAACCATGAACCACTGGAAGGGCCTGAGTCATTGCTTGATTGGTGGATGATGCTCATGGCTCTGGTAGCACGCGAGACATTGACGCCGCTCTTTGGCATCTGCCGCGGTGCAGCACAGCCACAGCAAGCCTGTGGGGGGACGCTTCGCCAGCAGAGGCCAGGTCATCATATTGCCAAGGGACGTGCCCACACCGGGGTGATGCACAGCCTGGGCCTTGATCCTGAGCGCCTGGCGCTCTGCGTTCGGGGGGGCAACCGCATGGTGCCTCCCGATTCCCTGCCACCGGCAGACCAGGGAGAGAAGGTCCTGTGCCTGCACCACTACGAGCTAGACACACCGGCTCCAGGCTTTCTTGCCTGGGGTTGGACAGGTGGCAGAACGGCAGCATGGGGCTACCCAGGCCCATTACCCTGGTTCGCGCTCGCGACGCTCTTCCATGCCGAGGCTCGGGTGGGCGCGGGCCAGCACGATTGCCTGTCACCCTATCTGTTTGAGATGTACGTGCGGGCTTGCCGGGCCTACGCAGGCTCCCTGCGTCAAGGACTCAAGTCGACGCGTCTGCGGGACAGGATACTCCGGCGGCTCTATGCTGATCCGCTTGCACAGCGGTTCCTCCCAGGACCGCCCGTTCCCAACGCTCGAACCCTTGCTCTTTAGAAAAGAGAGGCGGCTTCGTGCTTCTGGCGCCTGGTATGGCTCGACGAGGTGCCATCCAGCGCGTCTGGACGAAGCGATTTCATGAAACACAGTCCTCCTTTGTGCGCTCAACGCGCAGCACACAGGGTGGAAGGAAAGGGAACCATCTCATGCGTTTGCAATGGAAAGCCAACATACCATGGCTACTGGCGTTCACGCTCTTGCTCACCCTGTTCTCAGGGTCTCTGACCTTCCTGGTGAGCGCGAACGCTTCGGCAGCGATGGCTTCGTACCATCAGCTCCTCACCATCACCGGACCCGGCATCCCCCCACATGCTGCCAGGTGGCCCTTCGATATCAGCTGGTTCGATGAGCCCAGCCAGATGTATTATCTCGCCGATGCGGGCAACGCTCGTGTCGATCTGATTGATGCGAAAACCAACACCTTCCTGGGGGCTATCGGTGGGTTTACCGGCTTTCATGGGAGCATCGAGACGCAGGGACCTGCTGGTTTGGTGACCGATAACCTGTATCAACTCTGGGTGGGGGACGGCAATAGTACGGTCAAGGTCATCGATCTGATGTCGTGCTCCATCGTCGCCACTATCTCCACGGGTGGGACAAAGCGAGCGGATGAAATCGCCTACGATCCCCTGGAGCAGCTGATGCTGGTCACCAATGGATCGGACGCTCCCCCCTTCGTCTCCTTCATCTCGGTCAACCATCGCAAGGTGGTAGGCAAGATCGTCCTTCCCGATGCCCGTGCCGGACTGGAAGCTCCTGCCTGGGATCCGGTGACGCACAAGTTCTATGTGTCCGTCCCCCAGACCACAGCGCACCCTGGAGGCGAGGTGGCCGTCATTGATCCCCTGAAGAAGCGTGTGGTGAAGGTCTACCCCCTTGCTGCTTGCAACCCCACCGGGCTCGCGTTCGGGCCGCAGGACGAGCTGCTGCTGGGATGCAACGGTCACCCGGTCATCCTCGATGCCAGGACGGGCCGTGTTGAAGCAACCATCACGCAGGTGAAGGGCTGCGACGAGGTCTGGTACAACCCGGGCAGTCACACCTACTACCTGGCCGCCTTTCTCAATACGGTGGGCAAGCGAGCGGCCCCGGCGCTGGCGATTGTCGATGCAGACAGCCGGGAGTGGATACAAAGCATTGCCACCGTCGCCAAAGCCCACTCGGTCTCAGCTGATGCCGCGAATAATCACGTCTTCGTGCCCGAGAGTGGCAAAGGCATCGTCGTGTTTGCACCATGATCGGTGAATCCCTGGTCGCAGGGATGCCTTTTTCCTGTTCGTCAGAAGCGAATCTCTCACAGGAAGAAAGTTGCAGCGCTGAACATCTGGAAGGTTGGAACGGATTGCCAACATCTATAAGGAAGGGTTTTCTCACCAAAGCGTCGTGACTGCAAGCAAGAGGAGACAGACATGTCTGAACATATCGGTTTCATCGGGACAGGTAACATGGGACAACCCATGGCGCGCAATCTGTTGCGTGCAGGGTTTGAGCTCAGTGTCTACGACATCAATGCGGCCAACCTGGCGCCGTTAGTTGAGCAAGGGGCTCGCCAGGCGTTCCGGCCAGGTGACGTCATCGAACCCGGTGGCATCGTGATCACGATGGTCCCCGATGATACCTCGCTCAAGCACGTGACCATCGGTGAGGATGGCATCCTAGCGCGGATCGGCTCGGGCGGCGTGCATCTCTCACTGAGCACCATCTCCCCCCAGACATCAGAAGAACTCGCGGCGGTGTATGCGCAACAGGAAAGCACCTTCTTGGGGGCCACTGTCTATGGTAGACCAGAGCTGGCGGCCGCTCAACAGCTTGCTATCCTGATCTCAGGTCCCCACGAGGCCAGGGAACGTGTACGGCCCATCCTCACTACCCTCGGAGAGCGTATCTTTGACTTTGGAGAAGCAGCCGGGGCGGCCAATGTAGTGAAACTGATCGCCAATTTCCTGCTGGGAGTCAGCAGGAGCATCATCGATATGGTGCGGCAGACCCTCTTTGATTGTGTGGCCTTCAACACCTACGGTCCCATGATTGCACACAAAGCCTACGCACCAGCCAGATTTCCTGTTCCACTCGGCTACAAGGATATGCAGCTTGTCTCGAGCGCAGCAGAACATGCCCATGTGCCCATGCCCCTACTCAACGTGGTCCATAACCGGTTGATGACCTGCATCGCCCATGGCTGGGTGGAGCAGGATTGGTCATCCCTGGACCGGGCGGTCTTACAAGACGCGGGATTAGATGGGAGTGCATAGCTGTAGCAGTAGAGAGTGTCGCGAACATAGGCCTGGGAAAGCATATCCGTCCCACGCCAACCGAGCTGATCGATGAGCGAGTCATAAGGAAAGGAGCGAACCCAGTGAGCGTCTTGACGATCGTGGAACGCCGGAGAGAGCGCCACTTCCCTATGCATATGGCTGTGCGCAGCGGAGCGTTGGTCCTCGCCGCCGTGGCGATTTCCTGTCACTTCACGAACTACGGCCCGCTCATTCCACTCCTCCAGAGCACATTACACGCCAGCAGTTGGCAGGTCGGCCTGCTGTCAACCCTGCTGTATGTGGGGATCGGACTGACCTACCTGCTCGGAGGCGTCCTCGCTGATCGCTGGGGCGCACGCCGGGTGCTCTTCGGATCACTGCTGCTGATTGGCGGCGGAGGGTGTCTCTTGCCGCTCTTCCCCACCCTCGTCTGGATCGTGTGCATGCGCGCTCTGATCGGACTGGGGTCGGGTGCAGCCATCGTGGCAGGATCGCAGGCAGCGCGGATGGGCCCATATGCAGCGTTCGGACAGGGTCTGTTTGGAGGCGCGATGCAAGCAGGAGCCGCTCTGGGTTTGTTCGCCACACCTGCTTTGCTCGCCTCCTTTGGCTGGCAAGGAACGTTCCTTACATGGGGGCTGCTGGGCCTCATTGCAGCAGGCGGATGTGTGGTGGCGATGCGTGACGAGTCGGTGCCAGTCGTCCCACGCCCGCGCCGTCTCCGGGAGGCATGGCACTCCGGGGCTCTCTGGTCGCTTGGCCTCGTCCACTTTGGGACGCTTGGGCTGGGTCAGGCTATTGCACCCTGGTTGGCGCTGTACCTGGCCATAGCGGGCATGTCTTGTTGCTCCGCACGGGAACGCTGCTGGCGTGTAGCGGCGTGATCCTGCTGGCACTGCCCCTGCATGTTCCACTTCTGACCGCCTGGGGCATCACCCTGCTGGCCTGTGGGACGACGCTGCCCTATGCAGCGGTGTTCGACCAGGCCGGACGCATCGGAAAGGCACGCGCTCTGGGACCGGGAACCGCCCAGGGTGTGGTGTCCGTCATCTCGGCTCCTGCGTCGGCCTTTGGTCCCCCGCTCATCGGTGTGCTGTTGGAGCGTAGCGGCAGTTTCACTCCGGCCTTTGGCGCCTTGACCCTGGTAGGTCTACTTGCGATCACCGCTGCTCTTCTGGCCGGTCCTGCACTGAAACGTGCGTCAATGCTTCATGAACCGCCATTTGCAAGGTCAGCGCCACAGTCCCAGATGCGTGACCAACGCAGACTGAGAGGCAAGGACCTTGATGCATACGTGCAGTCCAAGATGGCACGCATCCGCACACAGCGCTCTCCGCACCCACCGCCTGATCGTCCCATAATCGCCATGCCCGGCGCACTCGCGCTGTCGCGTGAGCAGGGTGACTCCAGCTCGAACATCGGCGCCACAACGATCCGCAGGCTGTTTCGGGCAGGGGGCACGCCGCTGGTCCTTCCTGTCCCGACGCCGCAAGGGAGCCCTTCTGACCTGCTAGAGGATACAGTTCGCTTTCAGCACGTCTTTGACACCATCCTCTGGCCGTTGTTCTCCCAGGTGCTCCTGCTGCGTGTCAGAGGGATCTGCCTCACAGCCGGGAAGGATCCTCTGGCCAATGGTATGCAGATGCTCGATACAGCGGAGGTATCGTTCTCGCTGCCAGAGGTCCCCGACCGATGGAAGTACATGCTCCAAGACGCTATTACCCTATTTGCCTCGCTGATAGGTATGCCCGTGCTCATAGAGAGTGGGGGCGAGCAGCACTGGCAGGTGAAGCAGTGGGATGAAAGAGCGATACGGCCCGATGCCAGGCGCTTCAGGATGGAACATCTGACCAGTCCTGTGAGCAGCAGTGAGGAGCCTCCCGAGCTGTTCTCAACCTTTATCGCAGCCGCAAGGGGGTGTTCTCCGCCACCCCTGGAAGCAGTGCACCCACTGAGAGAAGCGATAGGTACCTGGCTCCATTTCCAGATGATGTCCAGGCACAGGCGCGAGAGAACGCAGCGAGCGAAAGGCACACCTGCAAGCAGATATACGAAAGACGATCTGCTGGAGAGGAAGCGAGCACACATGCGTCAGCGGAAGGGAGCGTTGCTCCTAGCAGCCAGAAAGCCCGGTGGCAAGAGACATGCATCTGCTGCCGGCCCGGAAGTCTCTCCTCTCCTGTCAAACCGTGAGCGTTACGCTGGCACACGTCCAGCATGAGAAGAAGGAGGAAGGCGATGAAGGCTGCTGTCTATCATGGAAGGCGAGATGTGCGGATCGAAGACAGGCCCGATCCCACCGGGCCAGGCCAGGGAGAGGTGGTGCTTGAGGTGCTCATGGGTGGGATATGTGGGACGGACGCCGGAGAGTTTGCGCATGGCCCGCTACTCATTCCGCTCGATGTCCGGCATCCGGCAAGTGGGCATCGTGGTCCGGTGATCCTGGGGCATGAGTTCGTCGGGTGCATTGCGGCGGTAGGCCCAGAGGTAGAGGGTCTTACGGTGGGTCAGCGGGTCGTGCCGGGGGCTGCCTGGTGGTGTGGGCAGTGTCGCTGGTGCCTGGAGGGACGGAGCAACCTGTGCGTACAGTATTTTGTGTTCGGGCTGCACGCTGATGGAGGACTCGCTGCACTGGCGAAGGTTCCTGCACGCATGTGCCACCTGGTGCCCACGAGATGTAGCGATGAGAGCGCCGCGATGGCCCAGCCGGTGGCTATTGCATTGCATGCCCTCCGGTGCAGCGGCGTAAAGCCGGGACAGGTACTTGCGCTCATCGGCGTCGGAAGCATCGGGTCGTTGATCCTCGCCGCCACGCAGACCCAAGGCATCGCCCCCATTCTTGCCATCGATGTCGATGAGAGGTGTCTGGAAAGAGCAGCCCAACTGGGTGCATCATTCCTGGTCAATGCGCGGCGCGAAGACCCCGAGCACGCCATGCGCCGCCTCACCGGCGGCGTAGGGGCGGATGTGGTGATCGAGGCCAGCGGGGCGCCAGGTGCGCCGGAGCAGGCCTTGACCCTGGTCCGACGAGGTGGGCGTGTGCTCTTGGTAGGGTTGCAAGCGGCATACCGCTCGCTTGATCTGCGTGCGATGGTGCTCGGTGAAATCGAACTGCGCTGCTCCAACGGGCACGTGTGTGACATCGATCTCCCGGCAGCGCTCACGCTGCTGGCAACAACCGACCTCACCCGCAATGTGGTGGACCAGGTCATTGAGCTGGATGCACTCGTGCAGGATGGATTGCTGCCACTTGCGGAACACAGGATGCATGGCAAAGTCCTTGTCACTCTCAAGCGGGCATAGAAAAGGCAGAACGTATGGAACTCGTTGAAAACGCGACCATTGGACTGGATCGGGAGATCCGCTTGAGCGAGTATGCCTCTCGTAGGGAATACTCCTATCCCTATCACCTGCGCTCTGGTGGTGCATGGCCGGAGTTGCTGGGGAAACTGCACGCGCTGGAGACCGACCACTTCGTGCTCGTGACCGATGCAACGTTTCCCGCCCGTCTCGCAGAAGAGGCCTGGATGCGGCTGTCTTCCATCGGTCGCTGCACGCTCCTCACCTTCCAGGGCGGTGAGCATGCAAAAAACCTGGTCACGATTCATCGCCTGGGCAACGACTCGATACGCGCCGGAGCCACACGGCGCTCCTGCATCATCGCACTGGGAGGAGGACTGGTAGGCAATGTCGCGGGTCTGTTGGCAGCCCTCTTCTTCCGCGGCGCGCGGCTGGTGCATATTCCGACGACGCTCCTGGCGATGTCTGACTCCTGTCTCTCACTCAAGCAAGGGGTGAACTCGGACGCAGGGAAGAATCATTTCGGGCAGTTTTACCCACCGGAATTTGTCTGGGCCGATCTCTCCTACCTGCGCAATCTGCCCACGATCGACATACGGTCGGCGCTGTGCGAACTGATCAAAAACGTGCTGGCTATCTGCCCGCAGCATTACGATGAAATCGCCGCGACCTTGCGCCAGGATGGGATATATACAGAAGCGCAAGTGCAGCATTTTATCGCCTTATGCATCGAAGCAAAATGCGCGGTGATGGGCCAGGATGCCCTGGAAAAGCATGATGCGGTCATCCTGGAATACGGGCATACGGTCGGGCATGCCTTGGAACTGCGCTCTAACGGGACGATACCCCACGGCCTTGCCATTGGGATTGGCATGGTTGTTGCGGCACGGATCTCGCGCATGTTGGGCATGCTATCTCGACAGGAGGAGGAAGCCCATCTGACACTCCTGCGTCTCAATGGCGCTCCAACCTCGATCCCTGTACACTTCAGCGCCTCGGAGCTACTGGAACTGTTGGCGCATGATAACAAGCGCGGCTACCTGCCTCCGGTACGTGGGAAATACGATATGGTCCTGCTGGAGCGGCTAGGAGTTCCTCATAGGACAGGGGGGACCGTGCTGACGCAAGTCGAGGAGGGCACGATCCGTGCCGCCATCGAGGCGTTGTGCGCCTAAAGGCAGAAGAAGGACAACACCAGTTTTCTAGAAAGGACAAAAGCAGTATGATCACAGCAGCGAGCAGTCGAGCATACGGTCCCATTACCAACACCACCGTAGGACTGGGAACAACGCGGGCGCTGGTAGGGGGTGAGGGTGTCTGCCACTGGAAGATGTTACTCTACGGGATGCATCTCGGACATCCCTGGCACACCGTCGAGTTCGTCGTGATCCCACCGGGTGCGTCTTGCGGCGAACACACGCACGGCGAAACGGAGGAGGTCTATTACCTGCTCTCGGGACGCGCCACGATGTACCTGGATGGCACCCCGCTGGAGGTCTCTGCGGGTGATCTCATCACCACTCCCATCGGCAGCAGGCATGCCATCGCGAACCACGCGGGCCAGGACATGCAGTTGTTCGTTGTGGAAGTGTTTCCCGGCGCTGGCGCGGGAGGACAGCCGACCCACATCGCACTCCAGCAGAATATACAGGAGTTCCCTTCACTACGTGGGGCGGATTGCCCGATTCGTGCAGCCACAGTCGATCTGGGCGCTCTCCTCACCGGCTCGTGGCGAGCCTTCACGGTCGCAGCGATTCCTCCTGGAGGGACCCTTGGCCCCTATCGATGCCATGAAGGTGTGGAGGTCGTATTCGTGGTGCAGGGGGAGACCAGCATGCTCGTAGGAGACGAGCGGGTCTCTGGCGCCACGGGTCTCTGCGTCGCGGTGCCAACCGGACTGGTGAGAAGTATCACCAACACCTCTTCTGACCAGCCGCTGACAGTCGTCTGGATCGAAGTGGCCTTTTCTGCACAACACCCCAGTAGAGAGGCTCACATGATCTCATAGTTTCGAAAGGAGCGACTATACCATGGACATGGGTCTGGCCGGAAAAGTGGTACTGATCACGGGTGCAGCCGGTGGCATCGGAGCCGCGACTGCTCGTGCGTTTGCCGCCGAAGGAGCGCACCTGGCGCTCATCGACAACGATGAGCAACGCCTGGGTGATCTCGCCTACCAGCTGCACGCTCGCGGCTGCACCGTCAGCACGGCAGTGGCCGATCTCTCCACCAGGATAGGCGTCCATGCAGGCATTGACGAGGCGCTGGCTCCCTATGACAGATGCATCGACATCCTGTTCAATAACGTCGGCGTGTGCGTTGTGCGGCCCTTCGAGCAGGTTGAGGATGCAGACTGGATCCACACCTGGCAGGTCAATTTCATGAGTTACGTGCGAGCGAGCAGAAAGGTGCTGCCGCTCATGCATGCGCGAGGCAGTGGATGTATCGTCAACAATGCCTCCGATCTGGCCCGTCACCCGGAGCCGCACTTCCCGGACTACGTTCCCACGAAAGCGGCGGTGTTGGCACTGACCAAAATGCTGGCGTGGTCGGAAGGCCCGACCATCCGCGTCAATGCGATAGCCCCAGGTCCCATTGACACCAACCTGTGGAACCGGCCGGGGGGCCTGAAAGACACTCTCTCGGTGCAGCACCACCGTCCTCGCGAGGAAGCAGTGAGCTACGAGTTGCGTCTGCGCAGGCTGCCACTGGCTCGGCTGGGAAAGCCAGAAGAAGTGGGGCACGTGGTGGTCTTTCTGGCGTCCGACTGCGCTTCCTATGTCACGGGCAGTGTCTGGGGTGTCGATGGGGGCAGCACCGGGAGCCTGGGTGAGTAGGACTGGCAGGATGACCGCGCGCCAGGCCGGGAGCAGTAAGGAGCATATCTACCCTATGAGCCCGTCAACCGTCATTGCCCAATCTTATGTCGATGTCCTGCCCGTTGAGCAGAGGCTCTCTTGGCTGCCTCCCTTGCAGCAAACGTTTGCATCCTGGCACACCTCTGGAGCAACGGAAGCAGCGCCTATCCTTGATCGGCGAGAGGCAGTGCTTGGTGCGGCAACCCTCTCAGGCGCAAGCTTGCTCTATGAGATCGCGTCCCTGCATATCCAGGCTCTGCATCCCTTTGGGCCACTGTCAGCCTGGCACACACGCCCTTTGCACGAGCGTATCGCCTCTCATGCTGCGTCTCACAGTGCTGCCCAGACACAGGCCGTGCTTCCTCCAGGGGCGCTGGTGCAAATAACAGTGACGGTAGCCATGGCAGGGCGGCTGCTGTTGTGTACCTGCGTTGGCGACCAGGAACTGGAACGCAAGCACCTGCGTGCTGTGGCACATGAGCTGGCTCTCCCGCGACGCGCAGTCAAGCGTTGTACCATCAATCCATCGACATGCGATCCTGTCGAGGAATGTGGGATGCTGCCCGGGATGGTCTCGCCCTTTGTCTCTCCTCTGTGGAATACACGGGTGGCTGCGGTGGTTCTCATGCCCTGGCCCAGGTGGTGGGAAGAAAAGGGGCGAGAGGGAGCTGTTTCGCTGTCGCTCTGGGAAAGCCTGCTCTTGCCTCTGCACTGTCTGAAAGATATTGTGTGCGGCTATGCTAGGCGCGCCTATCCGTCTGCACAGCTCATCGAGTTACAGAAAGAGGAATACCATGGTGAAGAATAACTCAGTGACACACCTGTATCGCCCTGTCCTTGTGCCTGTTATAGATCGTACTTCGTCAGATGAGAGCGGTCAACAGCATGTTACGGCGCTCCTCGTCACAGCGATCATACAGCGTGTCGAACGGTTGTGCCCCGTGACGACGACTGAACCTGTCGCTGTGAGCGATATGGAGGCAGGTCGTCCTGGTACCCTGGTGTCTTCAGCATGCGTCTACCGACCTGATCAAGCGTACTAGCAGCGTGTTGCAGCAGGCGCGTCCAGGTAAAGTAGACATCACGACCATGCAGCGTCCACTGCTCCCTGTGCATGGAGCTTCGCCAATGGGGCCTTTGGGCGGTTTGATCTGTGTCCAGGAACGGCTGGATCCCTATGTCGGGCTCTTGCCTGGCTGGCCGAAAGTGTATACCTGCCTGCAAGCCGAGCAGGCGCACCTCCTGCTGCTGTGTGCTTTCCAAAAACACACCATCTTCCAGCGAGAGAAAAATAGCTCTCCACTTGAAATCGCGCTGCTCCACGAACTCTGCCCGGATCAGGGAGAACGCGATGTGCCGCGTCTGGATGCCATGCTGGTTCGCGATGGAGCCATCTATGCGGGCTATCTCGTCCAGCTGCTCCGTGCCGTGATCGAGACGGCCTTTCCTCACGCTGTACTCTCTCGGTATACAGCCATGTGACGACGCTCCAGCGTCGTCTCGTCGCTGCTCTACCATCTTCACTACCATCAACAAAGAAGCAGAACAAGGTGCGCTCGGTCTCTTGCCATACAGACGAGTGCACTCATCCCTGCCGCCACTACGACAACAGGAGGGTTTCTATGTCATATAGCGTGCCTCATACAAGCGATGTAGCGCCAGTAGACACAGTGCCGACAACCAACGGTCACGGGCCAAAAGCCAGTTCCTATGCGAGTGAGAAGCGAACCGATGCCGGCAACGCCACCCGTTTTCTCAGAAGGCATGGGCAGGACGTGCGCTATTGTCATCCCTGGCAGAAATGGCTGGTCTGGCGCCATGGCGCCTGGAACGTCGACGACACCGCCGAAGTCGTGCGCCGGGCGGAAGACACCGTCAAAAGCATCTATGCTGAGGCCGCGACAACCGACGATGAGGAAGCCAGGAAAGCGTTGGCGAAATGGGCGACCGCCAGTGAAACGGAAGCCCGCATCCGCGGCATGCTCTTTTTTGCGAAAGCCAGGAGCGGCATCCCCGTGCTGCCCGATGACCTGGACCGCAACATCTGGCTGCTCAATTGCGAGAATGGCACGATCGACACGCGAACAGGCAGGCGCTACGAACAGCGAAGAGCAGACTTGATCACCAAACGCGCCCCCGTCCGCTTCGACCCGCACGCGACTTGCCCGCTCTGGCTGGCATTCCTTGACCGCATCATGGATGGCAACCAGAACCTCATCACATTTTTACAGCGGGCTGTGGGCTACAGCCTGACCGGAGCGACCAGCGAACAGGTGCTCTTTTTCCTGTATGGGACCGGCGCCAATGGCAAGAGCACGTTCCTGGACATTATCTATGAGGTATTAGGCAACTATGCCTCAGCCACTCCGACCAGTACGCTTCTGTCCAAAGCCGGAAGCGATACCATCCCCAATGACATCGCCCGGCTCAAAGGGGTGCGTTTCGTCTCGGC
>WNGG01006376.1_pt1 | contig 19729 bp, 16 predicted proteins | sample 5400661 | NCBI WGS metagenome assembly WNGG01 (sample SAMN13153372, study PRJNA577476) | soil metagenome | isolation source: 100 cm soil or saprolite under Garry oak tree replicate 1 | place: USA:California | collected 2016-06-15
GCCGGATCGGTCACGCTGGGTCTTCCCGTTTCCACGTGTCCCGCCAGTTGTCTCGCAAAGTTGACATCGGATTCGGCCGTCACGATGAAGTCGTACCAGCCAAAGGATTTGTGCAACGGGCTAACGTAGGTAGCTGTGTTTTGCGACTGCACCATGCGCGTTTGCGTCTTACCGGAATAGACGTCCAGAATGCTCAGTTTCTCCGGACTCGAGCCGTGGTTTCGGATCACAAGCGCAACGCCCTCCGCATCCTTGTCGTAAATCGCTTGCACCGTTAAGTTTGCGCTGCCCGGTGCGAGGCCACCCGCGAAAGTGCGCAGGAAAGCATTCGGTCCGGAGACCGAAAGGTCGTACGAAGTTGCGCCGACGGTTCCGAAAAGGTCTGAAGTTTCATCGCCCGCGCCGACCGTGTAAGTCCTCGGCGCTCGGCCATCGCCGAAACGCACTTGAAATACCGCACCGGCCTTGCCGGTATTCTTGAAGGAAAGTTCTATGCCGCCCTGCGCCGCGTTTACTTCTCCCACGACATGCAGCTCGTAAGGCAGAGCGCGTGCGGGACGCGTGCCGGGTTCCTGCTCCGGCAGCGCCTGGCTGGACGGCGGGGTAGGCACATAATCCGGATAGCGATCAGTGTTGGGCGGCTCATAGGAAGCAGTGCTGGGCAAGGAAACAATTGCGTCGTTCGGTGACGCGAAGTTGAATGCCGTTGTCAGATCGCCGGCAACCGTGCGGCGCCACGACGTAATGTTCGGCTCCAAAACGCCGAAGCGGCGCTCGATGAAACGGATCAGCGACGTGTGATCAAACACCTCGGAATTGACCCACCCGCCCTTCGTCCAAGGGGAGATCACGATCATCGGCACACGCACGCCAAGGCCGTACGGTCCGGCAGGAAAATTGGAGTTTCCGGCAAACAGTTCGTTGACTGTGCCGACCGTCGAGATGCCTTCCGCCCGCGACTGCGGCGGCGTGGGCGGCACCATGTGGTCGAAGAAGCCGTCATTCTCGTCGAACACGTAGAACACGACAGTTTTGCTCCAAACCTCGGCGTTGGCGGTCAGCGCATCGAGCATCTGTGAGACGTACCACGCACCGTAATTCGGGGGCCAGTTCCCGTGCTCTGTATACGCTTCCGGCGCAACAATCCAAGATACTTGCGGCAACTGATTCGCCAGAACGTCCTGCCGGAAAATGTCGAACAGCGTTCCACTCTTCAGGATATTGGTCCCGGTTCTCGCTTTTTGTGCCAGAGGGCTGCTGTCCGGCGCGTTTTGATATTGATGAAAATAGAGCAGCGAATTATCGCCATAGTTGCCGATATATGGTTTGTCGCCGGTCCAGCCCCAAAAGCCGGCGGCGTCAAGTCCTTCGCCGATGTCCTGGTAAATTTTCCACGAGACTCCTGCCTTTTCCAGCAGTTCGGGGTAAGTGGACCAACCATACCCGGCTTCCGCGTTATCGAGCACGGGCCCGCCGCCGCTGCCGTCATTGCCTACCCACCCGGTCCACATGTGATACCGGTTGGGGTCGGTCGGTCCCAGCAACGAGCAATGGTACGCATCGCAGACTGTGAACGCATCGGCAAGCGCATAGTGGTACGGAATATCTTTGCGGGTGAGATACGCCATGGCGGTCGTGCCTTTGTTAGGCACCCATTGGTCATAAGCTCCGTTATTCCACGCTGCGTGCGTGCCTGCCCAGTCGTGCGGCGTGTCCTCCAGGAATGCCAAGCCGAGATTGTTTTTATCCGGATGAAAAGGCAGCACGTAGCCGTCGGGATTGTTCGCATCCGGCTGATGCCACACGCTTTTGCCCGAGGGTAGCTTCACCGCGCGCGGATCTCCGAACCCGCGTACACCGCGCAATGTTCCAAAATAGTGGTCGAACGAACGGTTCTCCTGCATCAGGAAGACAACGTGCTCGACATCATTGATGCTCCCGGTCCCGCTGCTCGCGGGAATTGCCAGGGCGCGGGTGATGCTCGAGGGAAGGGTAGCCGATGCTGCGGCTGTGCTCAAGAGCTTCAAGAATTCTCGACGGTCGGTGCTCATACGGAATTTCACCTCTCGGGATTACCTTGGCGGTAATCGCGTGCGGCAGCTTATTCGCCTCTGATTGCGACCGTGTAACCTTTAAGTTGCGATTGTGTAACTTGCTTGTCGAACTGGACTCCTTGCAGAAGAGCGCGGAAAAAACACGACACGAGATTGCCGCCGGACGCGGTTCCTTCATTGGGCTCTGGAGAGTGTGCACATAGTCGCCATCCTTTCTTCTTTCGTTATAACGATAATCGTTACAACACATAGCAAAGGCGCAAGAAGGAATGCGACAGCACATGATCAACAATCAGGTGGGAGCGTGTTACGTTCCGCTGATCCGATGCGAGTAATCGCTCAAAATTCTAAGTCTCATAGATACAGTTAGATACAGAAATTGGCACTGAAGGCTGATCCTTTATATATAGGCTATATAGGCGGATTCCCTGGAGCGATGGTGTCTATAACATTTGCGTAGCCAGACCCACCCTCCCTGAATTTGCAGTCATCATCATCCGGCAATCCTATTCGAGAGGGAACCAATTGACGTGATCCATTTGATTGGAGGCTCAACTCAATGCTAGTCCTACTGGTCAGATCGGAGGCGACTGACTATGGCCGATTATGCCACCACGAAGCTGTCATCTAAAGGACAAGTCGTCATTCCCGAAGAAGTCCGCAATGATCTCGGGCTCAACGAAGGCGACCAATTCGTGGTCATTGGCCAGGGCGATGCTGTGATCCTCAAGGTCATCACGCCACCTAGGTTCGAGGAATTCCAGGAGCTTTTGAGCCAAGCTCGTGCGGAGGCCAAAAAAGCCGGAGTAAAGAAAGCAGATTTGAAGTCCGCAATTGCTAGAGTCAGGCGCCGTGCGAAGTGACGATCAAGGCAATCCTCGATACTAACGTTATTATTTCCGGAATCTTCTGGAAAGGCGCGCCGTTCGAGATTCTGAAGGCTTGGCAGCCCGCTAACCACAGAGCTTTGTTTATTGCCCGGGGGCACCGGTTCGATCCCGGTCACGTCCACCAACTTAATTCAAGAATTAGGGAGAGTGAATCGAAGGCTCTTGAAAACCGATGTGTGATTACTAATGGGGATGCGAATCAAGGCATGATTGAGGGACGGATCCGACCATGAATCCTGTAGACTGAAAAGTCTCTCTTGTCCACTGTGAATATTTTTCGGATACCTTCTCGTTCGGCAATCCGGATAAGCGCTGCGTCTGCAAGATCCATCGGACGATCGGCATATTTCCGCAGAAGTTCACGGATTCTTGGCAAATCGCCCAAACCAAGGGGCAGCAGCTCAACCGCCCTCCTCACCAACATCTCCCATAAAGCTTCCTGGGCTGCCGGCAGATCGTTTAACAGGTACATGGCTTCGGTTAGCGGCGGCCACACCGTTGCCAACGGTTCTTGCAAACCCTTAAGAGTCGACACGCACTGCTTATGGTATTGATCATCTGCATCTACCAGAGCCACGAGAGGCCCCGCATCCACTAAGATCACCGGGAGCCCCGTCGGCTCTTTAACAGAAGGGCGAACTGACGTCCCGCGCCAGCCGAGCGTTTTCGGTTTCCGCCGTGAACAATTCCAATCAAATCCGAAACCATTTCATAAGGCGATCCAGCTGGTTCCTGCTCTTCGATCCATGTCTCGATCGCCTGGCGAATCACCTCCGACGCGGACATTTGTTTACGGCGCGCAATGCGGGCGATCCGCAGCCTGGTTTCCTTATCCAGCCTCAAAGTCACTGGAGATGGCATAACATTACCTCGGATTGTTATCTTAATGTATTACGGGGTGTAATACAAGAAAGGTTGTGGGAGATCTCGCCTTCGCTCGTGCCAATGGCATTTGGCCGGCAATCCGACGCACCTAGTGTTTCAGAGGTCTACCGTTTTCGACCTTTGGCCTGCACATTGTAATCTTCACACAACGTCCGAAGCCATGCAGCTGCCCACACCAATCAGAAGCAGCTCAATTGGGCTAGCTGCCGTGCGTCTCTCAAAGTTTTCCGGTCAAAGTTCCCCGATGTCGAATTGGTTTTCCGCGCTGTGAACAGCGCCGAACTCGTACCTCAATTGGAACACGCTAAACTCGATCTTGGACTGGTGATTGATGACGGACTCGACGATTCGAGATTTAGAGTCGAGACGCTCTGCGCGGAGCCTCTCAGCTTGCGAGTTCGCGTCATCCGCTGTTTGCGCTAGGGACGATTGGCGCGGAAGACCTACGCGATCAGCCATTTTTGCTCACTGATCCGGGCTGCGCCTACCGCACCAAGCTTGAGCGAGCGCTCGCGACAGCGAATGTCAGGCTGAAAGCGGTCATGGAGTTCACGAGCGTCGAGACAATTAAGCAGTGTGCGGGTCTAGGTATGGGCATCGCCTGCCTTCCCACGATTGTTGCTGAGACCGAAATCGCTGCGCGCAAGCTGTCGCGTTACGATGGTCCGGAGCAGACTTAGTTAGGGATGCGAACACTGGCTGTCTGGCATAAAGACAAATGGATGTCACCTGGAATGCAGGCATTCCTGTCGCTCCTCCGAGAACATCTGAGCGACAAAAGCAAGACCAGCAGTCCCGTAAAGTAAGGCCCTAAACTTATAGGCGCGACTTTCTTAGATTCCGCTTTCCGCCCTTTACATTCCAGAAGAATTGATGGGATCTGCCCAGGATTGTCCAGTTCGTCCAGGCCGATACGGCTAGGACCCTCTGCGGCTCCGGTCGGCAACGACGGTCACTTGAAGATCTTGTGCGAAGCGGACGATGGCCTCGGTGAAATTCCTGCCACTTAGGCGTTCCAGAAAACCAACCTGTGAGTGCGCTACAAAGATTTGCGTGACTTGATTGCGGCGAGCGAAGTCCACCACGGTCTTGGCGATATCGCTGCCGCCAAGAATCCGCGTTTCGATCTGTAGGCTCCGCGCGAAGCGCAGGTGCTTCTCCACGGCCTGTCGTTCCTCGGTCGGTAATTGCGACAGTTCGGGAGTCTGGTGCACGAAAAGCGCGGTGCAATCTGCATGGAGGTAGTCGGCTACGCGGCGTCCTCGACGGATGAGCATGGCGGTCGAAGGATCGGCCGTTATGTGGATGAGAATGCGCTCCTTTGGCTGGTTATTCGTTGCTCCGCCGGGGCGCGCTTCGGAAATGAAATCCGCTGAGCGCCTTCTCCACCATTTCTGGCTTGTAAACCGCTCCCCGCTTTAGGCGGTTGAGCAACGCATCGGGCGTGACGTCGACTGCCACAATTTCCGCCGCCTGCCGGACGATCCCGTCCGGGACCGTTTCGCGCACCTGGATGCCGGTGATCTGCCATACCTGGTCATTAAGGCTTTCGATGTGTTGGACGTTCATCGTGGTCCACACTTCGATGCCGGCATCCAGCAGGACTTGAACGTCTTCCCAACGCTTCGTGCGGCTCGAGCCAGGGATGTTGGTATGCGCCAGTTCATCGACCAACGCGATGCTTGGCCTGCGCTGTAACACGGCGTCGGTGTCCATCTCCTCAAATGTTTTCCCGCGGTATTCGATCGTGCGATGAGGCACCATCTCGAGACCCTGGGCTTGCTCGATCGTGTCGGGGCGCGCGTGCGGTTGAAAATAGGCAACGACGACATCGACTCCGCGTTCAGCGGCAGCGTGGCCATCGGCAAGCATCTGGAAAGTTTTTCCGACGCCCGCCGCATAGCCCAAATAAACTTTTAGACTACCGCGTGGAGTGTCCACAGACTCAGGCATAAGCGGACTTAATGAGGGAAGACTCTGACGTCGATACCTTCCGCCGCGCGAATTAGGCGGAGCACCGGATCACCGAAGAAACGATCCCGCCAAGTGTTGTGGGCGCTGTGCCCGATGAAAATCTGCGTGATGCGTTTCTGACGCGCGAATTCGACAATCGCAGATATCGGATCATCGCTTTCCAGCACTTCGGTCGAAGCGCCGGCCTTTTTCGCCGCATCGAAATACCTCCGAATCGTGACTCTCTCTCTTTTGGACCGGCCGGGCTCGCACACGTACACCGCGTAGAGTTCACCTTGAAAACGCTCTTTGTTGCGTTCCCCGCTTTCAATCATCGCCGGAGCATTGGAATGCGGCGTCATGCAGACGAGAAAACGCTCGTGCGTCCCGAAGACGGGTTCGATGCCATGCGCATGAACGTAAGACTCCAGTTGTGCATCTACCACTTCGGCGGTCAGTAGCAGGGCGAGTTCGCGAAGCTCTGAGAGCTGTCGCTCCTGAGAGTTGCTGATTCCGGTTGAAGTGAGCTTTTCTCCTTGCCGCCAGAGGCAGAGGTCCGGTGGCACATCTACGATTACGATGTCGTCGGCGGCGAGCAAGAAGGATTTCGGGATGGTTTCCGTGGTGTTCTTGCCGGTGATCGCTTGAACTTTTTCTTTGTATTCCTCGACATGAAGCAGGTTGACGCTCGACAAGACCGAGATACCGTTACGCAAAAGCTCCTGCACATCCTGCCAACGATAAGCGTGCCGGCTTCCAGGAGGATTCTGGGCGGCGAGAGGGTCAATGACGCAGACCTGCGGCGCGCGGCGAAGAATCGCGTCGAGATCGATGGCTTGGCCCTCGGAAGTCTGGAGTGGAGGAATCGGCTCCAGTTTCCGCAAGATTGCCTGAACTTCCTCGGACTGCTGTCCTTGAACGGCGCCGACGACAACATCTTCTCCGCGCTCGTGCCGCCGTCGGGCTTCATCGAGCATGCCCTGGAGCGTAGCCCAAAAAAATCTTGAGTTTCGCACCCCACCGCTTGCTCTCCTCCGCTTGGACCTGCTTGAGGAGACGTTCGGGACTCGGCCTGGGAAGTTCGGATACGCGCATTGCGTCAGTGTAAACCGCAAAACAGAGGTCCCGCAACGTAAAGGCACAAACGTGGGATTGGGAGGGAGGCAGTCGAGGAATTTGGCAGCGTTATGCGCGCGGATGAATGAACGCAGTCCTGACGAGTGTGATCACCTCCTGAAGGCGGCGTCATGAAGCCTTATACCGGCTGGTTCATCCGCAATTGCACTAACGGACACAATTCGAATCTGGTTCTGGGCCACATCTACGAGCGCCTTCACCTTTACGTGACGCCCGTCGATGCCGCTTAGCGTTTCGGGATTGCTGACCATCCAAATCTTGTTGTCCTTATCCGCCGTTAGGATCTTGCCGCTGTCGCCAACCTTGGCCGAAAAGCTAGTCAGCTTCTTAGAGATCTTGCGCGTATCAGAGCTGTGATACGGGGCGGACTCTGTGTTTTGCGCTTGGGCCCCGAGCGGCAGAAGAGCTGCGAGGGCGATCGTTGAAAGCAACACTGGCCTTTTCATGTTCTTCCCTCCTTTGGCAGGAACGTTTCGGGGAAACATATCGGAAAACGAAAGCCGTAGAACGGCCTCGTTTAGTGAGCATCGTGCCGCTGCTTGCCGCAGCAACGCAAACGCAAAATTCGAATGTCCTCTATCGCCGATTCGCGTTACTGGCGAGGGAAGTGGTGAACCTGGGCGAGGTGGTTGAAACGTCCTGGTTGTTCGTCGAGCTTACGGTTTCCTAACGAACGCCTCAGGACTTTCTGACGCGCCTTTTCCTACGATTGTGACTGTTGTCATAAGTCGCGGAGGGAAAGGAAAAGCGGTGTTAAACAACTTGGAGGGAATTGATCAGGATTCAATTGGCCGCGGCAGCGTTTGCGGCTGTGTTACAGAACTTGTCGAGCTTCCTGGAAGGATGGACAAGTTTTGCCTCGAGTGCAGCGGAGACTTGGCGACGGCCATTCTGTTGACCACCGAAATAGATGCAGCGACGCTGAAGGGCGGGAATACAGAAGCGCTGGTGTCTGAATTTGCGCAGATTAGCAGCCGGATGCTCGAGCGAGCGCAATCTGCACAATGGGGGTTTTAGTCAGATTCCTCATGTGTCTCAGGATGGCGGGTTCCTTAGTCGGGGTGTCCTACTGTCTTGCGCGCGAGTGGTGCACAAGACGGTGAAGGGGAAATACAAACCTCTCGTAAGAAAATCGTGAGCAACTTCAGCAAACAGCGGATGGGACGAATCAGTTTCTTGAATCCACCGGAGCAGTGTCGATTGCCATCATGCCGCCCAATGTCCTTATTTTTCCGTCAGATTACGTCGCGCTGTTTACGAAATCCTTATGAATCGCTCAGGACTTTCTGATGGTCATTTCGCTATGTTGATCTCCGGAGTCGGGACGGATCCGTGGGTCTGGTTCGCCTAATTACGGAAAGCGACCCCATCGATTCGTTCCCCGCAGGCCATGATCCTCATCGTCTTAGCAGCGGTTGGTTTCCTTGCGTGCGCCTTCTTTCTTTTCGTCCTATTTCAATGGACGCGAGACACGAAGCGCAAGACGAGGTGAAGCTGATGGTGAGACCAGCAAGAAGAATCGCCCACAGACCATTTGTTTCAAAAGGAGTGACGAAAAGCATCATAGCGTTACGAGGGTCACACCGGGCCTCGGGCATGAGAGAGCGGTCCCGCGTTTGCGGACCCAAGTGCAACGAGTCCGAACGGATCGTGTACGAGAGGGTCGTGAGTTCAATGAAACCGGGAAAGAGAAGCAAGGAGAGAAGAATGCGTACTTTCAAATGGAAGAGATTTGTGTCGGTTATGTTGGTCGGACTGTGTTGCGGAAGTGCTGCTCGCGCGATGGCGTTTGTGGACGATGACGGCAAGGACAAACCGCCGACTGGGCCAACAGCAAGGATCGAAGCGCCTGCCCCATTGACGGAGCGAGAGCGCAGGCTGCTAGACAGAGTGGAGCAGCTCGAAAAGCGCGTTGCCGACCTCGAAGAGAAGGCACAACCGGCCGCAGCCGTTTCTTCCTCCACTCCCGCAGGCTCCGATTCATCGGCGGCATCCACAGCGAGCCCCATTGCTGGTCCCACTTCTGTTGCAAGCGTAACGGCTCCAGACCGGGAATCCCTTGGCATCACCAAGACGGGTACGGTTGCCGGTGTTTCGCCAGAAAAAAGTGCGAGCGGTACAGCAAAGACCGAGAAAGCACAGCCGTTTGCGTTCGCCGACTTCACATGGCTGAATGGAAATCCCCGGACCAAAGAGGTTCCGCTCGATACGAAATTCTTCACGCCGGAAATAAGAGCTGACGTCGACTACGTATACGACTTCGCCCATCCAAAGGACGACACGATTGGCGGTTCGAGCGAGATTTTCAGATCCAATGAAGTGCATGTCACGCAACTGGGCGTTGGCGGCGATTTTCATTACGACAACGTTCGTGCGAGGGTGATGACGCAATTCGGACTGTATTCCGAGACCACACCGCGCAACGACGCGAGTCCTGCCCGCGGCCAGTGGAACCTGGCCGATGCTTACCGCTATTTGTCAGAGGCTTACGGCGGGTACCACTTCAACGTGATGCACGGCATCAACGTGGACGCGGGTATCTTCATGTCGTATGTAGGCCTGTTCAGCTACTACCAATTTGACAACTGGGCTTACCAGCCGTCGTACGTCTCCTCCAACACCCCGTGGTTCTTCAATGGTGTGCGTGTCCAAATATTCCCCTCCGAGCATTTGAAGATCGAGCCCTGGTTTGTAAATGGTTGGCAGTCTTACGGGCGTTTCAACAACCGGCCTGGCATCGGAATGCAGATTTTATGGCGGCCAATTGGATGGCTATCGGTTCTTGGCAATCAGTACATGTTGGGGGAGGATGCGCTGAACACGCCCGGCCGTGTGCGCTACCACACGGACGACAGCATTCAGATCAAATACTACGACAACCCGGAAAGATTTCTAGACAAAGCCGCATTCTCGCTCACTGGCGATATGGGATGCGAACATGGCGGCGGTGTCAGCTGTGCCGGTAATTCCGCGAAGGGTCCCAAGCAGAGCTTTTTGGGTTACATGCTTTACGACCGGCTCTGGTTCGACAACGACCGTTATGGACTGACCATTGGCGGCGGACAAATCAACAATCCTGGGCGGTACTTGGTCTTGCTGCCGCCCATCAATGGAGCCACCGCGGCTTCTGGAACGCCCTACTTTACGGAGAATCCCGGTGATCCATACAAAGCCTGGGATATATCCGGAACCTTCGATTGGATGCCAAGCCAGTACATTACTTTCCGATGGGAGTACAACCATCGGGCCGCGAATGTGCCCTACTTTTCAGGTTCCGGAGGAGTCACGCCACCCGGTGGCAATCAGGGTACAGCGGGCTCATTTGTCTGCCTCAGCGGTTTCACGGCCTGCAACGGATCGCCAACAAACACGTGGTTCCCGGATCTCCGCAAGACCGAAAACCGAGCGACCATTGCCATCCTCGTGAAGTTCTAAATGAGCACCCCGGTATTCCGTTTCGTGGATCAGCTGTCTTTATGAAATCCTTACAAATTCCTGGCGACTTCCTTAGCACGTGGATGCCAGTCTTTACGGATGCGTCGCGACTGGATTTCAGGCAAGGGAATAGTGTCCCCAGTTTTCAAGCAGGGGCAAACGCCTGCGGCAGCCGCCGGCGGCGTTTCTGCTCCGAGAAACACACAGTCGAGTGGAGTATGGTAGGGCGGAAATCCAGGTTCGCAGTCTCCGCGACGCTGGTTATGTGGTCCTGCGCCGCGTACGCGCGAATGCAGGACCCAAGTTCGGGACCTCAAGAAGACCGGTTAGCGTCTCGCAGGCAGGTCGAGGAACTCCCAAGAAACCCGATACCACCAAATGACACGGACGCTCAAGCTGCGCAAGAGCGGACGCTCAATCCTCAGTGGCTATACGGGGGATTTCTCGACTCCGCATATCTTCTGGATTTCAACCATCCTTCGAATGATCTGTTTCGAAGCCGGGGGACTGCCTACAAGGTCGACCAGCCGATTCTGAATATGGGGGCCGCATATCTCCGGAAAACCGCCTCGGAGTCATCACGGTGGGGCATGGAATTCACTCTTCAGGGTGGGCAAGATTCCAGGATCTTCGGATTTTCTGCGACTGCGCCAAAGCTCGCGGGCTCGGAGTGGTTGCGTCATCTCGGCCCGACGGATGTCTCGTATTTAGCACCCGTGGGGAAAGGGCTGACGGTGCAGGCTGGAATCTTCTCCAGCTTTATCGGCTACGACTCGTTGTACGCAAAAGACAATTTCAATTACACGCGGCCGTGGGGCGCGGATTTCACGCCTTACCTCATGATGGGCGTGAACGCGAGCTATCCCCTGACAAGCAAGCTTACCGGAACGGTGTTCGTCGTGAACGGCTACTGGCATCTCGCCGATGCCAACAACGTGCCGAGCTCGGGTGGCCAAATCGCATATAAGGTTACGAACCACACGACTCTGAAGGAAACCGTTCTCTTCGGTCCTCACCAATCGGACACCGGGTTCGAATTCTGGCGCTTTCTTTGGGACAGCATCGCCGAATGGAAAACCGACCGGATTACCACTGCATTCGAATATCACGTTGGGACCGAAAAAATTACGGCACCTGGGAATCCGCGGGCGCTTTGGATGTCCGTCCAGTTGCCCGTGCACTGGGTCTTTAGCAAGAACTGGAGCGCGACCGTTCGGCCTGAAGTTTACTGGGACCGCGATGGCCGCTTGACTGGCTTTCCGCAAACCGTCAAAGCAAACACGACGACCCTCGAATATCGCGTGCCCTATCGTCAAGCCGCCGCAATCGTAAGACTGGAGCACCGGATCGATGATTCCCGCGGCCGCGCTGGCGGCTTCTTCCGTGGGAGTGAAACGGCGCCAGGAATAGTTGCTCTGACGCCAACACAAAATCTCTTGATCTTGGGAGTCATCGTGACCTTCGATTCGCACTTTTGATCCTGACACAGAAACGGACCCTGACGGGCATGGAATGGCACGAGTGGAGGAAGAAAAGACCATGATGCTAGACACGATTTTCATCGCTGCGACTGCACTGTTTTTCGCAGTCGGAATTTTCTACGTTCGCGGCTGCGAACGGCTGAAGTAAGGAGTGAGGCTATGACTGCGGGAGATACGGCACTGCTTGTGATTTGCGCGCTTCTCTTTGGGTATTTGCTCTACGCCCTGTTGAAAGCGGAGGAGTTTTAACCAATGACCGCGAACGGCTGGTTTCAGATCGGATTGTATCTCTTTGTGATTTTCCTGGTGACGAAGCCACTCGGGGTTTTCATGGCGCGAGTATTCAACCGGGAAAAGACATTTCTCGATCCCATTCTCAGGCCAATCGAGAGACTCGTGTATCGACTGACTGGCGTCGACGAAAAGCGTGAGATGCGTTGGACCGAATATGCCGTGGCCATGCTTCTGTTCAGCGGCGTTTCGATGGCTCTACTCTATCTCATTGAACGCACACAGAAATGGCTGCCATTCAATCCGCAGAAACTCCCGAATCTCGAGCCCGGATTAGCTTTTGGCACCGCTGCCTCCTTCACCACCAATACCAACTGGCAGGTCTACTCCGGCGAATCCACGATGAGCTATCTCACCCAGATGGCGGGCCTGGCGTATCACAACTTTGTGTCCGCCGCCGTCGGCATCGTTCTCGCGATCGTGGTGATTCGCGGCATCGCTCGCAAGGAAACCGACAAGCTCGGAAATTTCTGGGTTGATACGACTCGTTGCCTTCTGTGGGTTCTGCTGCCCGTATGCCTGGTGGGTTCGCTGATCCTCGTGTCCGAAGGAGTCGTGCAGAATTTCAAGTCCTACACCACGATCGATCTCATTCAGCCGTACACGGCGCAGGTCACAGGTGCAGATGGCAAGACCACGACGCAAACCGTCACGCAGCAGGTGATCGCGCAAGGGCCGGTGGCCTCACAGGAGGTGATCAAGGAATTCGGCACGAACGGCGGTGGATTTTTCAATGCCAACAGTGCGCATCCTTTCGAAAACCCCACTCCGCTCTCGAACTTCTTCGAGATGGTACTGATCTTCGCGATTCCGTCCGGGCTGACCTACACACTCGGCCGGATGACCGGTTCGCAGCGCCACGGTTGGGCAGTCTGGGCGGCTATGGCGTTCTTGTTTTTTGCCGGTGTGTCGACGGCCTATTGGGCGGAAGCCAAAGGCAACCCACTCCTTACCGGCACCGACCAGCATGCAACCGCCCAGCAATCCGGCGGAAATATGGAAGGCAAAGAAGTCCGTTTCGGCATCGCGAACTCCACACTTTTCGCAACGGTGACGACCGATGCCAGCTGCGGCGCGGTAAACGGCATGCACGACGCTTACACTCCGCTGGGTGGAATGGTGCCATTGATCAACATCATGCTAGGCGAAGTTGTTTTCGGCGGAGTTGGCGCGGGCCTCTACGGAATATTCGTTTTCGTCGTGCTCGCTGTGTTCATCGCAGGGTTAATGGTAGGTCGAACGCCTGAGTACCTCGGCAAGAAAATCGAATCGTACGACGTCAAGATGGCGATGCTTGCAGTTCTTGTTTTGACGTTCACCATTCTTATTTTTTCGGCTGTTTCGGTTGTAAAGCCTTACGGCACTGCGGGGATAACCAACCCCGGACCTCACGGATTATCGCAGGTGCTGTACGCATACGTTTCATCGACCGGAAACAATGGCTCGGCATTTGGCGGGATTAGCGCAAACACCATGTGGTACAACACCACGACAGCGGTCGCACAACTCCTCGGCCGCTTCTTCATGATTATTCCGGTGCTCGCCATTGCCGGAAGTCTCGCCAAAAAGAAAATCGTTCCGGAATCCGCCGGCACGTTCCCCGTTACGGGTGGGCTGTTCGCAGCTTTGCTGGTTTCGACGATTGTGATCGTAGGCGCTCTTACCTTCTTCCCGGCTCTCAGTCTTGGGCCAATTCTTGAACACCTGCTGATGAACGCAGGGAAGGTTTTCTGAGGTGTCTATGGACCCGGTCGCTCAAATTAGAAAAAAGTCGCTCGCCGATAGCGCCATCCTTTCGCGGGCGATTTTAGATTCTTTTCGCAAACTGAATCCCCGGACGATGGTCAAAAATCCGGTGATGTTTGTTGTCGAAGTGGGCGCTGTTTTGACAACAATTCAGCTCGCATGGAACGCGTCTCACCACGCGGGGCAGTTCGGCTTTGGACTGCAAATCACGTTGTGGCTGTGGTTCACGGTTCTGTTTGCCAACTTTGCTGAAGCGATGGCTGAAGGCCGCGGCAAGGCGCAGGCCGACACGCTGCGCAAAGCGCGGGCCGAAACACAAGCGCATCGCCTGCGCAGCGACGGCAGCATTGAGGTTGTGGTCAGCTCGAAACTGCGCTCCGGAGACATCGTCGTCGTCGCGGCAGGCGATTTCATCCCCGGGGACGGCGAGGTCATCGAAGGTGTGGCCTCTGTGGATGAATCCGCAATCACGGGTGAGTCGGCGCCAGTCATCCGGGAATCCGGCGGCGATCGGTCAGCGGTCACCGGCGGCACGCGTGTTCTTTCCGATGAGATCAAAGTGCGCATTACGTCGAATCCTGGAGAAACCTTTCTCGACCGCATGATCAAGCTCGTCGAAGGGGCCTCCCGGCAGAAAACTCCGAACGAGATTGCGCTGAATATCCTTCTGGCGGGCCTGACGATCATTTTCCTACTCGCCGTGGTGACGCTGCAGCCGTTCGCGATCTACTCCGGCGCTCCACAGAACATTTTCGTATTGGTTTCCCTTCTCGTGTGTCTGATACCGACGACGATTGGAGGATTGCTCTCGGCGATCGGCATTGCCGGTATGGACCGCATGATCCAGAGAAACGTCATCGCGATGTCAGGGCGCGCGGTAGAAGCTTCCGGCGACGTTGACGTGCTACTGCTGGACAAGACCGGAACGATCACCCTCGGGAACCGAGCGGCGACGCAGTTTTATCCAGCGCCCGGCATTGAGGAGGCCTATCTCGCCGATGCCGCACAGCTTTCCTCGCTGGCTGACGAAACGCCCGAGGGCCGCTCCATTGTGGTGCTGGCAAAGGAACGCTACAAGCTCCGCGGCCGGGATCTTTCCTCGCACGGCACGAATTTCATCCCGTTTTCGGCTCAAACCAGAATGTCTGGCGTAGACATCGACGGCCGCGAAATCCGCAAAGGCGCATTGGAGGCGATCAGCCGCCTCAGCAACGGCCGCGGCAACAGCATTCCGAACGAACTTCAGGTTTGTGTTCGCGACATTTCAAATACCGGCGGAACGCCGCTCCTGGTTGCGGAGAACGGCCGCGTGCTCGGTGCAATCGCCCTCACGGACATCGTCAAAGGAGGAATGAAAGAACGTTTCGATCACCTACGCGCCATGGGCATTCGCACCATGATGATCACCGGGGACAATCCGCTGACGGCAGCCGCAATCGCGCGCCAAGCTGGTGTCGACGATTTTCTCGCCGAGGCGAAACCAGAAGACAAGATGGCACTTATCAAACGCGAACAGGCAAAGGGAAAACTCGTCGCCATGACCGGCGATGGCACAAACGACGCTCCCGCCCTCGCGCAGGCAGACGTCGGAGTGGCTATGAATACCGGCACGCAGGCCGCCAAGGAAGCCGGCAATATGGTGGATCTCGATTCGAATCCGACAAAACTTATCGAGATCGTCGAAATCGGCAAGCAACTTCTCATCACTCGTGGTGCCTTGACGACCTTCTCGGTCGCAAACGATGTCGCTAAATATTTTGCGATTATCCCCGCGATGTTTGCGGGCGCATTTCCGGTGCTGAATGTGCTGAACGTGATGCACCTTCGCACGCCGGAATCGGCCATTCTCTCGGCGGTGATCTTCAACGCTTTGATTATTGTCGCCCTGATACCGCTTGCGTTGCGCGGCGTGCGCTATCGTCCCTTGGGAGCGGCAGCGTTGCTGCAGCGCAATCTGCTTATCTATGGAGTGGGTGGAATCATCGCCCCGTTTTTCGGAATCAAGTTGATCGACGTGTTGCTGACGTATCTTCGGGTTGTTTGAGGAACTTATGAAAAAAAATCTCGTGATCGCCTTTTGGTTCACCTTGGTTACGACAGTGATGTTCGGAATCCTGTATCCGCTTGCTGTCACAGGTTTGGCCCAGGTGTTATTTCCCGCGCGGGCCAACGGACAGCTGATCGAGAAAAGTGGTAAGACCGTGGGATCAAGAATCATCGGACAGACCTTCACGGAGCCTGGTTATTTTCACTCACGGCCGTCGAATGCTGGCACGGGATATGACGCGACTGCGAGTAGCGGCTCGAACCTCGGACCCACAAACAAGAACTTACTCGACCGGGTAAAAGGCGACGGCGAAAAGTTGCAAGCAGAAAATTCGACAAGCCCGATTCCAGTAGATCTGGTGACGTCGTCAGGTTCCGGCCTGGACCCTGAAATCTCACGCGCAGCTGCGGAATTCCAGATACCGCGTGTTGCCCGCGAACGCGCAATGAAGGAGGAAGATCTGCGCACAGTTGTACAGAAACATACCAGGGACCGCGACTTGGGATTCCTTGGCGAACCGCGTGTGAATGTTTTGGAACTGAATCTCGATCTCGATTCCGTCCGTCCCTTGCGATGAACCTTACTGCTTGCGCCGTGGCTGTTTTTCAGAGGCAACGATTGGAAGTTGGAACCGGTATCCGAGCCATGGTTCGGTCAAGATGTAGCGCGGGCGTGTTGGATCCTTCTCGATCTTCTTCCGCAGCTGGTTTATGACCACGCGAAGGTTCTCCGTCTCCTCACCATGGTCCGGTCCCCAGATAGTCTGCAGCAGTTTTTTATGCGTCAGAGGTTTCCCTTGTTGAGTGATGAGAAGTCGCAGGACATCGAATTCTTTGGGACTGAGATGGACGCGCTGGCCACGCACGTCCACAATTCTTCGCTCAACATCGACACTCAATTGCGGGCTTTCGAACATCGGAAGCGGTTCTTCCGAACTGGACCGTCGCAGGGCCGCTCGGATGCGTGCCAGGAGTTCCCCCATTGTGAAGGGTTTTACGACGTAATCGTCGGCCCCGGAATCGAGGGCGAGAATCTTGTCCTGTTGCGAATTTCGGACGGTGACCATGATGATCGGACCAGGGAAGGACAATCGAATCTTACTGCATGCCTCAAGCCCGCTCATGCCGGGCATGTTCGCATCCAACAGAATCAGATCCGGGTGCTCGCGCATAACCATTTCGATGGCTTCTTGTCCGTCCTCCGCCAATATGACGTCATAGCCGTTACCCGAAAGCGTGGTTCGCAAGACGCGACGAATTTGCGGCTCGTCGTCCACCACGAGGATCGTTGTGTCGGCCATAGCTATACCTCCGCATGCCGGAGCGGCGAGAAAGGGAACAAAGGACTCGTGGCTCTGAACATAGCGTTCGCAATGCTACGCAAGGAGCAATTAAGAACGCCTGAGGGAATCGTAAGGAGTTCATAAAGATATGGCCGTTCTGGATTTGCTCCAGGGATTCATTGAGATTTAGCTAATGTGAGCGCGAACTGTGACAATAGAAATGCTGCTTAAAAGGGGGTGGAGCAATGCCGGAGTCCGTTGACTGGCCGAGGATTTATCCGCCGCGCCGTCGCCGCCGCTTCTTTCTCCTCATTCTCGCCGTCCTTGCCCTCATCGTTTTCGGCGGTCGGACCGCGTTGTCCTATTACGTGGACGTGCTCTGGTTCGGGTCACTCGGCTACCGGGACGTATTGTGGAAAACGCTGAGCCTTCAGTGGGGAATCTTTACTGCTTTTGCGGCAGCCACATTTCTTATTCTGTTCGGATCGTTTCTGGCTCTGAAGCGAGCGCATCTGCCCGAGCTGCCGAGCGGTCACACGATTTTCATCGGCGGACAGCCGCTGAAGCTACCGGTTGAGCCTGTGCTGCGCCTCATCGCACTGGGCCTTTCACTCGCCATAGCCGCTGTAACTGGCGCAGGCATGATGATGGAGTGGCCGACTCTCGCGCTTTTCTGGCACGCACCTCGCAGCGCTGGTGGCTTCGTGGACCCGGTGTTTGGCAAGCCGCTGAACTTCTTCCTGTTCACCCTGCCTGGGTGGCAACTGCTCGTCGGCTGGCTACTTACGCTGGCTGTGATGACCTGTGTACTCGCTGTTTTTTTCATCCTCATTACGGGTGGAACTCGCGCATTCGCCGGGCGTAGCAGAAGGTACATCACATTGCCTTGGCATGGGCTCTCCATCACGTTGGCGGTCCTGTTACTGGTCCTTGCAATGCGTGTGTACCTCGGTCGATTCGAACGATTGTTCGATGATCATACGATCTTCACGGGTGTGACCTACACTGACGCGCACGTCACGCTTACTGGACTGCTTATTGTCTCGGCGGCGCTCGTTCTGGGTGCGGTGATCGCGGCGGTCAACGGCGTGACCCTGGCGCGCGGGCGCTGGATTGCGGCGGCGATTCTCCCAGCGGCGCTATGTTATATCTGCCTTCAAGTGGTCGGCTGGTACGTCAGCAGCTTTATCGTGAAACCGAACGAGCTGGTTCGCGAGCAGCCGTATATTGCCCACAATATTGCGCTGACGCGGCAGGCCTACGGATTGGACGGAGTATCGCAACACGAGTTTCCCGCTGAGACAGATGTTGCGGCAACCGATCCGGCGAATAATCAGGCTACCCTTCAGAACATCCGGCTGTGGGACTGGCACGCACTGCAGGACACGCTGCGTCAGATTCAGGAAATCCGCACCTACTACGACTTTCCCGACATCGACATTGATCGCTATGAAATCGACGGCGTAGTTCGGCAAGTGATGCTCGCCACGCGCGAGTTGAACGTCGACAAGCTTCCTGAGAGCAGCCGCAACTGGATTAACGAGAAGCTGATTTACACCCACGGTTACGGCATCACGATGAATCCAGTCAATGGGTTCACGCCGGAAGGACTGCCCACTTTGATTCTGAGCAACATGCCCGTCCAGAGCACGGTGCGTGGTCTAGCCGTGACGCGCCCAGAGGTGTATTTCGGCGAGCTGACCAACACCGATGTCTACGTGAAGACACGGCAGAAAGAATTCAACTACCCGCAAGGTCAGACCAACAGCCTGACGTCTTACGAGGGCAACGGCGGTATCGTGCTCGGCGGTTTTCTGCGCCGCATAATCATCGCGCTCGACCGCGGCGACCTCGCGAAGCTGCCGTTCAGCGATGACGTAAACAAGGATAGCCAGCTGTTGATGCGGCGCAACGTGCGAGATCGAGTATCGGCACTGGCGCCGTTCCTGATCTACGATTCGGATCCTTACATCGCGCTCGGCGATGACGGCCGGCTGTCGTGGATCATGGATGCGTTTACGGTTTCAGACAGCTATCCGTACGCAAGCCATTACCGTCTCGACCGCGATCCCATTAACTACATGCGGAACAGCGTCAAGGTCGTGATCGACGCTTACAACGGTGCGACAACGTTTTACGTGTTTGACAAGGAGGACCCGATTATCGCGGCGTACCGCCGCATCTTTCCGAGTTTGTTCAAGGATGCGGCCACGATGCCGCCCGGGCTGCGCAAACACGTGCGCTACCCCGAGTTGTTGCTCAAACTGCAAGCCGAAGTGTATGGGCTGTATCACATGACGGATCCGGGAGCGTTCTACAACCGTGAGGATCTGTGGACAGTCGCCACCGAAGTCGGCATGAGCGAGGGAGGGCAGCAAGTGACACAGATGATGCAGCCGAACTTCGTGCTGATGAAACTGCCGGGCGAAACCGGCGTTGAGTTCGTAGAGATTCTGCCATTCACGCCGGCCAACCGGAATAATCTGATTGGATGGATTGCCGGGCGCAGCGACGGCGCACAATACGGT
>WNGG01024786.1_pt1 | contig 19722 bp, 19 predicted proteins | sample 5400661 | NCBI WGS metagenome assembly WNGG01 (sample SAMN13153372, study PRJNA577476) | soil metagenome | isolation source: 100 cm soil or saprolite under Garry oak tree replicate 1 | place: USA:California | collected 2016-06-15
ATATCGCCTACAAGGCCGCCTGGGCCAGTGTGGATGTGAGGTTTGTTGACCCTCGGAATACCTCGCGTACTTGTAGCGAGTGTGGGCATTGCACAAAAGCCAATCGCCCATCTCAAGCCTCCTTTCAGTGTAAGCAGTGTGGTTTCTGCTGTAACGCCGACCTTAATGCGGCGATTAATATCTCACGGGCCGACGTCAAGCGACCTTTGGTAGCACCCGTACGTGGGTAGTTACAAGCTCATCCCCTTCTAGGGGATGGAGTACTTGACATTAACATTGTCATCGCTTCAGCCACCGTGTACACTGATACCCTGAAAGGTATAGAAATGAAGGATGACAAGTGTATGGATGAAAAAGAAACTGCTCGCCTGGAAGCCTTTAGCGATGGCGTCTTCGCCGTCGCGATTACCTTGCTCGTCTTAAATATTAAGATACCTCCCGATAATTTCCTGGACGACCTACATTTGAGGGGCGAATTGCTCGGTCAGTGGCCGATGCTGCTGGCGTTTGTAACTAGCTTTGCAACCATCGGCGTTATGTGGACGATGCCCCTTCATCGCTCTCAAAGCCGCTGAAGCCTACGATCTCCACTGGCAAGGGCCAATAGGCGCGTATTTGCCCTCTCGGTGTCATCTCGGCGAGTTCGTTTACTATCTCACATAGGTATGCTATGTCTTCCTCTTCTCCACTTGCAGCGTACTGCATGACAGCCTCTAAGTCTTTATAGCTTATGGTCTCCTGATACACATTGACTTTTTTCCGTCCACTCTTTAGCTCTTTTGACCTGACGACTCCCAGCGCATTCGCGTGTTGTCTGATGCTTGTCCAGGTACGCAGGGGGAGGAGGCGCATAATCTCTAGTTGATTACCTTTCGCCCATTGGGCGCGAAGTATGGCGTTTTCTTCCTCGCTCCATCCCTCATTATCCATGACCGCTTTCCCTCTCCACAGTAATGCGACATCTGGTCTCTTGGCTATCCCGTCTTGCCATAGCATGAAGAGGTAGAAGAAGTGTGGCGAGACATTGTTAATGCCAATCTGTTTGACTAATTTACTCATCATCTGCCGTTGCACATCGCTGCTTTGTTTGTGAAACTCTGTCGGTAGGTGGGAGAGGACAAAGTAAAAGTTCGCAATGGTCTCTGCTGGGTCTAAGTCAGGCTTATTATTTTGTTTTTTCAGGAGGCGGGCTAACTTGGGGCGTAACTCTGCCAGGTCTTTCGCATATTCTTGTGCTGTTTCCACGTCGAGGGGGATCGCAGGGTTTTTTAACAAGAAATCAAGTCGGTTGATCTGTTGCTGTGTTCGCTCAATTTGCCCACGTAACAGGTCTACTTCGTTTATGTCTTCGCCTTTCATACTCTCAAAGCTCTTCTTGACTCTCTCTGCCATGTCCGTATCATGTTTGGCTAGCTCACACAAGCGCTCAATGATAATTCGGTCCAACTCACGGCTTGGTATTGCCCATAAAATTTTCATGTCCATAAGCCCTGACCGAAGTTTCCGCGTGTATTCCTCTTGCTTGAACCCTTCGCAGCATTCGTAGTACCCTTTATTCAATCGTATGTCTATGGTTACGTGGCCTTGTTCGCTGGTAAGCAGAGGACTTTGAAACAAACTCTTCGGGCCTTGAGGATCGCTTCTCATATGCCGTCTGGTGTTCCTGTACCCTTCAAAGGGCGCACCATCAATATAATGTCCTGTGATGGCAGCATACGCAGGGTCTAACAGGTCAAGTGGTACAGCTGCATCAAAAGCGTTTGGGAGAAGTAGCTCGTTTCCCTCCGCATCTTTGCCTACTTTCGCGTAGCCGCCAAGGGTGAGATTGCTGAGGTAATACCGCACCGATGATACATCGCTGAACGTGTAGCCGCCTGGAACAAAGCGCATCTTGGTACGGAACATATAGCGTTGCGTATCCTCATAGGTGGGGCTAGGGAAGAGATGCGGTAAACTTTCAATATACCGACACATGTAGCTGACCGAAAAGTCATGCGCTTTGAACCGCTTAAAAAGGTCAATGGCTGGCTCTAACCAGGGGTGATAAATGATAGGTACTTGCTCATCTTTCCAAACGGTTCTATCTATCACGTATGGAGCGGGTAAATTTCCACCGCCATACAATCCGCGTTGCATTTTTTGGTCGCGTACAGCATTCATGTATTTGACATGCGTGGCAATGTAGTTATATGCATCCTGCATGTCCCGTTGAAACGCCTTTAAGTCGTCATATATAGTAAAGTCATAGATGCCCTTTCCAGGGACGATGAGAATAAGGCGCTTGCGCTCTGCCAGGTCGGTGAACATGCTGACGTTGGTAAAATGTTTATCGCGGAAAAGCCTGTCAGGACGGGCGACAAGGAGACTTCCAACAGTGTCATTAGCAATAGCAAGATACAGCGCTGATAATTTCTCCCGTTGATCGTAGCCCTTTGTCCCGCTTACCCCAGCGCCTTCATCAAATACCAGGATGTTTCTATCATCTTCGTCATCCCGTAGCTTTATTGCTATAGGGATGAGGTTTTCTTGAAACAAACGGGACTCGTAGTGGTCCTTATCAGCCTTCTTCATTGATTGCCGCATCAATACGGCAGTTTTTCTACTAAGGTCAATGCGGATGTGCCCTATATGGTAGTCTTGTGTCTGCGTGTAGGTGGTGATGATTTTGATTGCCATAGGTTCGTATCCTTTCCTGAAGTGCAGTTACGGCGTTTTATCTGCCATATGTTGCCGCTTGATCGTGATATACTCAGCAAGGAGCTTACGCCCTTGCTCTCCTAAGAGGTTTAAGCCTATTCGCAAGTCAATAGACGCTACTCTTCCCTGTATGCTCTTCTCTCTTTTTTCTCGTGACATTCGTGACATCTGATGCACTCCTTGCTATAGTGAAGCGGGTCTCTCGCCTTGCTTCGATTATAGCATAAGTGTATTCTATGCATAGACGCATGTTCTAATTCTATACATAGTCGTGATAAATAGCCGTTCCACATGTAGAGCAGCACGAGCGAGACAGTGCATAATGATTATGTATTTTTGCTCCCTTCTTCCGCGCTCACATTCTCCCGTAAAAATTCGTTGGTGCCGTCTTGTGAACTGATCGCGTGTCACAACAGGATTACAAAGTGCAGGTGAATATGCTGGACATCTGTCGGGAGAGCATTGCTATTGCTGATGCGGATCGACACGGTTTGTATCCCTGGCATGTGCAGCAACAGCGCAGTCGCCTCTTCCTTGCCCTTGCCTCGGATGGCGAGCTTGATTCTATCTCTCTGCGCCTGGCTAAACTGGTACATCCATGTGCTGATGACCTTCACCTGGAGGATCACCGTCTTGTGGCGTGTGTTCGTCATCGCCCTGGTGATGCTTGGTTGGAGATCTCCGACCAGACTGTAGCCATTTCCTAACTGCTTGATTGCTTGCTGGATCATGATTTGCATCAGCAGACCGTGAAGCGCGCTGGTATTGTAGACTTCACCCGTACAGGTCTCACTGACCGTGACACTGACCTGCGTTGTTTCACTTCCTGCTTGATGATCGGGGGTCACGGTAGAGCTACAGGGAACGGGTGTGACGAGCGATTCATCGGGTAGTACTTGCTGATTCAAAGCAGCCTGGACGCTCTGATCTAAGCTCGTCTTGAGGCTCGACGCGGCGCTGCTGATATCCTGGCGTGTGACCATCTGGTACGATCGGGCGTCCTGGCCTCCATGAAAGGGGCCGTTGCTCACAAACACGTTGTCGCGGCAGCACTTCCCGTAGATATCGCCTGCTCGGATGTTGCCTTGAGGTCCAACGTTGACCGCCTGAGCGGGGACAGTGACCTGTCCATTGGTGGCCAGCGTTCCGGCGGGGATCACCGCATTCTGCACGGTCACTACCTCTACCCCATCTGCTCCTGTCAAAAATTCCCCTGCTGGTATGGTCTGAGGGACGGGTAAGGCATTGTAAAAAGTAATGAAGCCATGTGCTGCTTGTGCCTGCTGGTGGCCTGTTCCTGTCGCTGCTACGGTCTTCGCCTGAGTCAACGTGATCGTATCAAGTAGTCTGCCTGGTACCTGTTGGTGTACAGCGTTTGCGTTGCTTGAAACTATTGTCACTGTCCTGGTTGTGGCGATCTGCCTTGAGGTCGGGATGATCGTCACCGTTGCCGATGCAAGCATGATGGGAAGATAGATCAGGAGGTTGAGGACTCCCAACGTCAGGCACAGCACCACAGCAAGAGCGAGCAGGATGTTTACATCACGTCTGCCGGTGCTCTCAAGTTGATGATCTGCTTCTTGCTGTGGTGCTGGCGTGGGCGGTTGGGCTTCGACGCAGTTTGCTTCTAGCTCTAATTGTTGGGCCTGCTCGTCGGTAAGGACGTACAGGTGGAGCACGTGCTCGACTGCTTCCTCTCCTTCGTCCGAAGGATGGGAAACTGGATCGCGTGCCGGTTCTGGCTCTGGCACTTCCTGCTGCTCTTGCCGCTCCCGTTGCATGTCGGCTAACAGCTCTTCTACCTGTTGGTGTGCGCTCTTGTGCATAACTACCTTCTTGAAGCGTGGGAGGGAGCGCGAAGGTGCGCTCCCCCGATGGGCTACAACGTGACGTGTTCTCCAGGTTGCAAGGGACGAAACGTTACACCGGTGTTGAGAAACACCATGATGGTATTGGCATCCAGGATGTGAACCAGCATATCCGGCTTGTGATCGCTGTTCACATCTTTGAAACTGAGCGTCACAGGGGTCAGGTCTTGGCCTTCGCCGTAAAGCGTTGGTCCCAGGAAGATACGGGCATGGGACACATCCCCGCCTGGATACTCGGTGATCTCGATGCGGCGGTTGCGGTTGACGACAATAAAATGGGAGGGGTTGTCTGGGCTGTCTTTGTGCCCCACCGTCGCATCACACTGATAGGTGCGCGGTCTACCATACTGAAGATCATCCACCGTGACATGGAGCCAGTTGAGCAAGGCTGACCCTCCCAGGAAGAGGGGCAGCATAAACAGCATCCCCACCCCCATGAAAAACAACCAGTGCATGCTTCTGCGTTTCGGTGGGAGTGGCTCGGTTGCCCTGAGCCGTTCCGTCTGTGCGTCTGCCATGCTTCGCCGTTGCCTGGGCATGGGTGGCGGCCCGTCATTGAGGATGACTTTGGTGTTCCCGAGCAGGATGTACGGGCGTCCCTGCCGATCTACCTGCACCTCTGCCCGATATGGTAGGCTACTGCGCGGAGCAAGAGATGATACTGCGACAGGTTCATTCTCCTGCTCATCGTCCTCCTGGTCTTCCTCTTCCCTGCGGCGCAGGCGTAAGGGCCGATCTTCGGTGGTGTAGAGCATATCCTCTGGATGCAACCCTGCATGCTGCCCGATCCGATGCGGTGAAGCGGCAGGAACCTCCTCGTCCTGGGTGCGGCTGGCCCGCCTGATGGGTGGCGTGGCATAGTGGTGCTCTGCGTGTTGCTCTGGTATCTCTCTCTTCCCCATCCCTTATGCCGCCTTCTTTGCTCGCTGTATGGTTGCCAGCAGCGCTCGCTCCTGGGCTTTGGTGAGCAAGAGCATTGACCGTCTCACCTGTTGCATAGACAGGTCAAACGTTGTCGTCGTGATCATCAAATCGTCCTCCCCCTGATGATATTGCACGCTTCATCAGGTGTAAGCTCCCCGTCTTGGATTGCCTGAGCAAGAGCTTCTCTGTTGTCGGGGTCTTCATAGCAAGGGCAACCGGGGTCAAGGCCACAAAAGGGACTCTCTGGTGTATGGAGTTCGGTCTCTGTTGGCACAACGGGGATGAAGTTGTCGCTGTAGTGTTGCATATTTCCTGCCTTCCTGAATTTGACAGGCAAGGCCGTCCGTGGCATACTACCACTAGGCCCTTCACCTGTCTTGGCAGCATAACCCCCCATTCGTCCTGGTTTTGCTGCCACTGTCAACAACAGTAAAGAGATAAGGTGCGATGTTACGTGCTGTGGATACTTTGCCAAGGTTGTACAGCACATAACAGCCAAGAAAAGGTCACTTGAAGCGTTTAGCAACCGGTTGCTAAACGCTTCTTGGTTGTATAAGCATCCCTCCTTTTACAGTAAGCTTGAGAACTCTCGTGAACAAGGTTGCATGCTAACAGTCTTCTGAAAAGCGGGGCTTTTCATTGCTCTATGCAACAGTGTATCCAAAAAAATGTGTAAAGTAGTCATGTTTATGACTATTCCCCCTATCTTTCATGCCTATTTGTCTGACTTAGAAGAGGAAGATGCCTTCAGACTATCAAGAAAGAGGGGATAGCATTGATGCTCCAACAGCCCACTTCGTATCGCGACACTGGAGCGCCTCCCATTCCGGTTCATCTGGGAGCTTTCCTCAAGATGTTACGGGATCGACACGGCATCGCACAGTCAGAAGTACTCAAACATCTTCCCGGCTGGCAGCAGTCCGCCTATTCAAAGGTCGAAAAAGACACGCGCTCTCCTGTCTTCGAGCAACTGGTTCCCATCTATAGGGCGCTGGCTCAGGCTGGGGTACAAATGACATTGCAGGACCGCCAGCAGTTCGTTCTCCTCGCCCGAAGAAAAATCGAGAGTATGAAAACGCGCCATGAGCGGAAATCTGATGCCGATTGGGAAGGGCTGCGGTCAGCGTTGGCCGGCATCGACCGTTTGCCTGAGACGGTTGCTCCCCGTCCATCAGTGCCTGCTGTGCGTAGCAGGCCTCCTCTTAAGAGGGAGACGAGCCATCTTGTTGGACGCGAAACCTGGTTGGATTCGCTCGCCGAAGCCATAAAGGGAGAGCGCCGCATGAAGGTGATCATTGTGCAGGGTCCTCCAGGGAGCGGCAAGACCTCGGAACTACATCGCATCGCCGAGCGGTTCCTGCAGTGTATCCCCCGTTATCATGTCGTGTTATGCGAGCCGCCTCCCATAGACCAGGAGGTGATTGGGCCAGAAATTGCATTGGAGTTGTTGCTCGAGGATATCTTGGACGTGGTTGGGTCGCCTCTGGCGTCTCTGCCTCCCGGCGCCTTACAGGCACGGGTGAAGTATGTCCTGGAGTGCCTTGCCAAAGCCGATCGACCTGTGTTGCTCCTCTTCGACCATACTGAGCAATCGTTGAACGAGCAGGGAGACCTGGCACCGGTGTGGAAGCAGTTTCTTTCCCGCTTTGTCCATTCACGGCTTGATGCCTCCCTAGTCCTGGCCTCCAGGGAGTGGCCAGCGTGGATCACGCTTGAAACTCAGTGGATCTTACATGCCATGATTCCACCTCTCTCGAGATCGGAAGGGCGCCAGGTACTCCAACGCCTGGGCCTCCAGGAGGTACCTGAGAGCCAGTTAGACTTCGTGGTCGAGGCTGTAGGTGGCATCCCTCTGTGTCTGGAATGGGTCGCCAGGCTTGTCCAGGAGCCGCTCTTGCAGAATGGGTGGGCGGCTTTCGAGGAAGAAAATGAGATCGTGTTGTCGGAGCAGGCGGGCATACACAGCCTGGCTCTTTTGCTGGAGGACGCTTCACTATTCGGTGGCCCCGTTGCCTTACGGGTGACTGCTCTCTTAGAGCGCGTCATCAAGCACCTGTCCTTGGAGGCATCTCTGGCACTGCGGGAGCTGGCCATCTCTCCGATACCCCTGGCCAGCCCTGCCTTAAAGGCACTCTATCATGATGCCTCACCCCTCAAAGCATTACGCGACGCCTCCTTGCTCGTTGCCCATCCCAAGCGAGTTCAACTCTTGCCAATGGTGGCAGCCCAGGTGCGAGAGCGTCTCGGTCAAGAGGAGGTGCGCGTGGCAGAGGATCGTCTGATCCAGGCCCTCACTGCTTGGTTGGACGGCATCGCTACTCTAGGTGAGCAAGGCATGGTGGTTACGGAACTTGCTCTGTTGTTGCTCAAGCAGCGCAGGCTTCTGGATGCTGCCGAACTCCTGATTGAGTTGGGTTGGCTCAGCAGCGGGTATGGAAATGGCACTCGCCTCGCAAGAAGAGCATTTGAGGTGATGAGCGACTTTGATTGGCACGCTGAACCCAAGACGGAATGTGGTGGCATCTTATTGCGGTATTACCTCGGGCGGTTTCGTGGAGAGAAAACGCCGCTTCGCGAACGGGCAGAGGAATATCAACAGGTACTTGCATGTGCGGCTGCACAGCAGGTGCCACTCAAGTCGGCGACGGTCGCTCATCTCGTGCAGCACATCGCCAATTATCTCATCTCGAAGGCTCAATTTTCCCAAGCGCATGAACTGCTCGATAGCTACCTCACCCGCATTGACTCTCAGCAGGGGACGGATCAGGTCGACATGCTTGCTCCGCTACTCAAAACCAGAGCGCATGCCTTCAACGCGCAGGGTGAATGGGAAGAGGAGCAAGGGAACAGGGACGGAGTGACCCGTTTGAGAGAAGAAGCCTTACGCGTAGATCTGCAGTGCATTGAGCTGCTGCGTGAGTGTGAAGGCATGGTTTCACATGTAAAGCAGAGTACGGTTCGCTATCATCTGGCCCGGACACTGAATGAGATTGGCTATTTCCTGGTCAACTTGAAACGGGGCGGAGAAGCTATGAAAGCGCTCGGGGAAAGTATCGATCTCAAACGCCTGGGTTATGCCCAGGCCGGCTCGATGGCGATGACTGTTGGCGAAATGGGACAGGCGCTCGAACTAGTCGGACGATTTCAAGAAGCCTTGCGCTGCAACGGGCAGGCGCTGGAGGAGACACAGCAACTTGCCGCATCGGGGCATGCCACCGCACAGGGCGATGTGTATGTCCACCTCATTGATCGAGCCCGTTTGCTGCTTCGCATCGGGAATCTGCAGGAAGCCGAGCGGCTCGTCAACGATGCGCTTCCGCATATCCGCGATTCCAGGGGTGTGTATCGCGACAGAGCACAAGAGGTGTTGAAGGAAATCGCGGACTGCCGCGCTGCTGCGCGGGATCTGGGGCGCGCGTACCTCGATTGGCGCTGGTACGCTCGTTATAAAAAGGCGATTGCGTTTGATGTCTTTGGTTGGTTGACCCACGCCGGGCCATTCTCCGCCGGAGAGCAGGAAGAATGGGATCGCCTGTATGATCGCCACGATGAACAGGCCCAGACGAGAAGAGAACAGATCATCAAAGCCTCAAGGGACCGTGAACTAGAAAACGCGCTTGATGAACAACGTGAACCCCATCTGTTGTACCCTGCTCTCAGGATAGAGGAGGTGCGAGCACACGTTGCAGTGCTGCAAAAACTTGCGGCTGAGATCAGCGAGCAAGAGCCGAATGCGATTGTGCGTCGGCTCTACCTCGAAGCGATTGAGGAGCAGGTCGATTACCTGCTCATGGTCGAGGCCACGTACCAGAGGGATTCTCTGGCATTCCGGGAGCACAATCGCTGCGTTCACGCAGAGCCGACGCCAGAGGAAATGGAGGCAACGCTAGGCCTCTTCCTGGATTTGCTCCAGCGGGGAATGCGGCAGGAAAACACGGCAGAGATCAGCGTCAGCCTGCTGCAAGATCTGCAGGGCACCTGCTACCCTGACGTGCTCGGTCATCTTCAGCAGAGTAAGGCCCAAGAAGGGAGGGATGAACCACCTGCACCTGCGAGTGGTCGAGTTGGGGATCAACGCCTGATCTCACCAGCGGTCGCAAAGCAGTTCTTTGAAGCGGTGCTGCTGGAGTACGGGTTCTCCGGTTGGATTATCCAACTCGATCACGCAACCAACAATTTCCGTATCGAGGCGAACATACAGACATTGTTCCTTCCAGCGTATAAGCCGCTCTCACTTGCGCGCGTGCGTGAACTGTTAGGGCACGAACTGGAAATCCATGTCCTGCGCGCCGAGGCTGGAAAGGCCTCTCCCCTTGCTCTGCTGGCGGAGGGGACGAGAAATTTTCTCACCATCGATGAGGGGATGGCCGTCTACTACGATCAGCAAACGGCGCAGACGCAAAACGAGGTGCTTGGTGAAGCGAGCGCGATGACCTGGATCGGAACACTGGCGACGGGGCTGGCTGCTGGGGTCTTGAGTACTCCTCAGACATTCCTTCACCTCCAGCAGCTGTTAGAGCGTCTGTATCTACTTGACCGACTGCTCTCAAAAAGGGAAGGTGATCTCGGCAAAGCGGCAGCTAGTGCCCGTAGGCTGGCATTGAATCGGTGTTTGCGAACCTATCGAGGAGTGCCTGATCTGACTGTTGCTGGTATCTGCTATGCGAAGGATGCCATCTATTTGAGAGGATATCTTCAGCTCCAGCAAGCGGTAAAAGAAGCTCCGGGGGTGCTTGACCAGCTGATGGTGGGAAAAATCGCCTATGAACACCTGCCGGATATGAAAGAGCTCGGTATCACGATCCCCTCAATCCGTCCCAGATGGTATGCTCAGCGCCCGAACCTGGATGAGTATATCCTCTCATTTGACGCTTCACATGCGGGACATGATGTGCAGAACCCCTGACCGCATGTGGAGAAATCAAATGAGAGGTGATATATGTTGTGTTAAAACAAGAGGAATTTTTAGCGCGTCGCCGTAGTGATCTCTCATTCAGCAAGGAGGGAATATGCCCCAGGAGCCAATCGAGGACGAAGACGAGTCAAAGTAGCATCGATCGGTAGAGTTGAGAAGAAACAGAGCTTTCCTCTTCAGCAAGCTCTGTTTCTTCTCAACTCTACCGATCGATGCTACTTTGACTCGTCTTCGTCCTCGATTGGTTCCTGGGGCATATTCCCTCCTTGCTGAATGAGAGATCACTACAGCGACGGAAAGGCGAGTACTCGTGTCGCATCACGCTGACACAGGCATCGAGTTACTCCTCCTCTAAGAAGTGCCGCCGGTCATGACTCTTCTTGTCCGGATCTTCCAGATCGGCGTCCACAATGACCGGCGGTGGTTGCTGCGACCTCGTATCAGGTGGCTCCTGAGCGGGTGCAGGTGGCTGCCTGTGCATGTGCGTCAGATGGTAAGGTATGTTCGCAAGATGGGCGACCTGTTTATCCTCATAGTACGGCGTGCCTACTGGCAGCATGGGTGGGAGTGACGACCGGAGCATCAGTATGGTGCGCTCTGGCATCGTGCGTAGTTCTTCGGGGGTGAGCAATCGTCGCCGTGCCTCGCCCTCTGTCCAGGTGTCTTCTGTTCCCCAAAATGACGCGCCGCGCGACGTGCGCGTCCAGGTGCGAACCGTTGTATCTCCAATCCGTTCAGAGTAGTATCGACATTCGCGCAGCCCTGCGCCAGGCAATAACAGATGCGTATTGGCGTTCTCCCGAATAGTCTCGGCTGCCTCACGTCCATAGCGCTCATCAAGTTGGGCGAAATTTTGAATAACCATGAGTAACGCGACGCGCAAGTACCGCGCCGTGGACACAAAATTGGCATAGCCGGGAATATACCCAATGTTGGCAAACTCATCCATGTAACAGGCGATGCCACGCGGAAGGGTTCCTCCCTCTGCAACGCGCTGCTCCCACATTCTGAACATTTGCATCGAAAAACAGGCCATCAGAGGCCGGTAGAGATCAACCTCACTGCGTGGGATCGACAAGTAGAGAGCGGTAGGCGCATCTACCATTTCACTAAAGTCAATCTCATTGATGGCAGTGACGGTGCGCACATTTTCAGAATCGAATAATTCAAAGCGACCGCCGATATCGGTCATCACGGACCCGATCAGGCGCTCGTTGAGGCTCAGGTTATGAAGAAAATTTTCCGCTTTGCGCCGGGCTTCGTGTGAGGGGCTATGCGTCAGGATCTCCTTCAGTTGCTCAAAGGTTTTGCCTGCGATATAGTCAGCCACACGCGAGAACGGAGCGTTTGGCTCTGTTGCTCGGAGATGGAGGATGACGGAAGCAATCAAGAAGCGCGCACACGTTGCCCAGAACGGATCGTTTTTGCTCTCGCCAGTATTGCGTACCCAACAATCGGCGAGCATATTGGCATCCGTCGCGTCCTTGATGTAGGCCAGCGGGTTATAGCCATGCGAGTGTGCCGGGTCGGCAGGGGCAAACCGCCAGACCTGGTGATAGCGTGCCAATGCTCCCGCCGTGATACGAAAGAGTTCATTTTTCAGATCGCTGATGAACAGCGAGCGGCTGCCTTTCTCGCGGAGCAAGTTCCGAATCACGAGCAGGGTGCTCTTCCTGCTCCCTGTCGGTCCGACGATGAGGACGTGTTCCTCCTGTATTTTTTCGATTAACGCTATGACGCGTCTGCGATAGACACCAACCAGAAACACGGAGGCAGTCGTGCTCAGTCGTCGGATGTGCGCATTATAAGGCGCAGCCACCAGTGCGTGTGTCGCGGTAGCAGCCAGAGTGACCGGGGCACGCGCCACCAACAGGAGCGAACCAAGGAACCAATTGGTGGCACGTCTGGCACGGACTCCTCGTAGGTCGCGCCGTCCGGCATACCCGGCTGAGCCGAAGGTCACAGGCTTGCTGAGGAGCTTCATATGGATTGTCGCAAGGACATACATGATGCAGAGACATCCGAAGACGATCCAGGTAAAGGGCTGCGAGAGCAGATTCGTCCTGGGCTGAAACTTACCGCTCACCAGTTCAGTAATGACATCTCCCCCAGGCAGCAAGCCTTGCCGCAGGTGATTCATCCACAGGGGCAGAGGTGTATGGAGAATCGGTATGTAGAGTACTGGAGCAACAAAAAGGAACAATACTGAAAGGCTACAGAGTACGAACGGTAGAACCAGGATCTGTGTCCATTTCATCGGTCATAACCTCCTCGGTGAGTAGCAATAGACGTAACATGAACGATGTCGCACTCCAAGAAGACACACACCACTTTTCTATTCTTATATAGACGGGGAGAAAACGGTAACGCACACACTCGTTTTTTTGCAAACGGGGAAGTACGCTTAGTGCTCGATCATGCGCTCGTTCTCCCGTTCATGTTCGGGAGCTTCGTGGATGATCGTGTCGCGTTCGTCCAGGTCATGCAAGGTATCCTGGATGAAATGGTAATGGTCATAGTCGCTGTGTTCACGGCCCGACTCGCGCAGGAAGCGAAAATCCTGCGGGGTCAACTCAACCGGTTCCTCTCGCCCGGTCTCGCGGTCAATCCCGGTTCCCGACAAAACAACATGCACATGGGGATCGTCCGTGTTGTGATGTTGAACGGCGTACCAATCCAGGTCTTGATGGAGACGCTCTTCCAGATCGTGCATCACCGAGCGAGTCCATTCCCGCAGATCTTCCACCGGTTCATCCTGGGCTGGTGAGAGGATCACGCGGTGATAGTAGATGTCACCTGCCCGCTCCCCCATCAGGTTGTCATGCACGGCTCTGCGATCAATGTGATCCTCCTCGTCATTGAACAGGTAGCGGTCTGCTCTACTTTCCATCTCTGGATCGCGCTCGCGGTACTGAAGGTATTTCAAATGACTTTTGAGTGCGGAAGAGGCTTGACCCTGACTCACCCGTGAGGCCCGTACATGTTTGCTTTTAACAATCATGGCTGCTTATCGATCGATATCATGGTCAACATCGTGCTCAAGGTCAAGCGTTTGCTCTGGCTCGAGCAAGCGTTCATCTATGTCCATCGGAGGAATATCGGGGATCGCATCCCGCTCAAACAACTCCTGGGCGTACTCACGCCCGAGTTCCTCAAGACGTTCTAGTTCCTCTGGCTCGAACTGCGGCGGCTCCAACACGTCTGGATGCTCCACCAACTCGGAGAGCGGCTTTTCAAGGTCAAGCGTCTCAAGCCATTGATAGAACTCATCTTGTTCTAGTAAGTCGTCTCTCTCTGCCATAACATGCTCCAACCTGACTCAGCCAACTACGAGACCTGTTCATCATCTTCAATATGGACATGCTCACTTGGGGCCTTTTTCGGCAGTAACTCGCGATTGGCTTTCGCCCTGGCGTCATCATAGGCCGCTTTTGCAAAATCGGTACCATGCGCTTTGGAGAGCAGCGTGAAGGAGAGCCGCCGTCCAATGCCGCTATTCCGGATCGCCATAATGATCAAACCTGCCAGCCGGTCCACCAGTTTGCGCACCCACTCTCGGTGTGACTCCGCCTCATGCTCCCGGTCTTCGCGCAGGTCGTGGCGCAACTGGGCGTGTGCCTGGCGTAGGTCTGCGGCGACCATCTCACGTATGACTATCAGGGAGTTGTGTTCGACGATCTGCCCGTTGCGTTGGGCCATATCCTGCCGGATGAGGTCAGCAATGATCTGGTTCCTGCCATGCTTCTCTTGCTTGGCGCGCCGCGAGACATAGGCGTGTAACTCTTCGGGAAGCCAGATATTCAATTGCTTCTCGTTATCAGCCATAGGAAGCGCTCCTGATTGGTACGGCGCATAACAGCATAGCAATATGCTTCGAGTATCCAGACAATGTATTGCGTGATGCCTACAGGGTAGTCCTGCTAAAAAGAACTTTTGTTCAGCTATGTCAGAGTATAACACGGTATGTCAAAAATGGGAAGAATCGCGCGGCTTGTCAATGCATACGCAGGATATACAACCAAAAGCGGTACATAAATTTGTAATATGGTCGTACTGCTCACGGAGCAGTACGACGCCAACATTATGCAAAAATTATGTAATGGAGGGGAGGGGCTTATCTTGCTTACCCCGCCGCAGCGTGGGTGACTTGGTGGGGGGTGTGGCCACTGCGATACGTGACGGGGTATGCGCGCAAAGTGCTGGGGTACGTTCCACCAACATGCTTCCTGGCTCCTGCAGGTGTAATGCATCGAGATGGAAGTAGGCCAAGCACAGCTGTCTCTGGTCGCCGACATGACTTCCTGGCTGCTCCCTATCTTGGCTAAGTACTCCTTCCGGCATCGAAGGCGGTCATGTGTATCCCTTAGGATGTTTATCGCACGACAATCCATTAGCAACCGCTCCGATTGGGTTCGCGGGAGACCTCGTATTCAGCCCTATCCCAGGCTTTTTCCCCTCAAGAACACTCCAGGTTTTCATCGGCCTCATCAATGCTGTACTTTTGATCATAGGCTTCCTTTTCCTCCGTGCTCCTGTGAAGCCATCGCAAGGGACGGGCACAAACACCAGCTTGCCAGGTTGAGGTTGCTCTGAGCAGTGGGGGTGAAAACAAACAGTATAGGCCTTTCGGTACGTTTCTGTGAGAAATGGTGCCTCGTGCAATGTCGAGACGTGCCATAAGTAGCCGACGAACATCGATGGGCGAAAGAACATTTCCGACATCAGCGTAACGCCCTGCAACCATACTTGTCCGTGCCGGGTGCCTTGTTTAGTAACTTATCCAGAAATCAGTAGTAGTTTTATTGTACCTACATTTACATGCCTGCACATCTCTACAGGTGTCCCCTGTTCATACTAACGTTGTCATTGCTTCTGCCACCCTATACACTGATATCTTATATTGTATTAATGAGGAGGGACAAATGTATGGATGAGAAGGAAACTGGTCGTCTGGAAGCTTTTAGCGATGGCGTATTCGCTGTTGCGATTACCTTGCTCGTCTTAAATATTAAGATACCAGGCATTGACCTTCCTCCTGATAAATTGCTGGAAGACGCAGAATTGTGGCGTATGTTGCTTAAGGAGTGGCCAATGCTGCTCGCCTATGGAACTAGCTTCGCAACGATAGGTATTATGTGGCTAAATCATCACAGGCTCTTTGTACATGTTAAGCACACCAATACTGGTTTGCTGCTGCTTAATCTCCTGCTCTTATCAATCATCGTCTTCGTACCTGTTCCTACTGCGCTGGTAGCTGAGTATGTTGTCCTTCTCAATCAGCATGCAGCAGCCATTATCTACAGTGGCACATTTTTTGTTCTGGCTTGCTGCTTCAATCTTCTCTGGCGCTATGCTTCCTATCGTGGTCGGCTCTTAGGAGAGAATGCAGATATGCGTGCTGTGACAGCTATTAGCCACCAGTACCTATTTGGCCCGCTTTCCTACCTCATCGCTTTTGGGTTGGCCTGGGTCAATACGCCAGCTAGCGTCATCTTCAATTTCATGGTCGCTTTATACTTTGCTCTGCCCGCTCGCCCTCCACGCCAGGTAGCATCAAGCAGTGATTCCACACGTCTGAACCAGGATTAGAAGAGCATGTTCATCCTGGCTGATCTCACAGGTGGGTACCACGGCTATACTAATCGTACGAAGCAAGTGGAGTGAAAACCTCCTTGAGCACGCCCTGGAACAGAGGTGCCCGGGATCCCAGGCATATTTCGGATGTTCGCCCCTTGTTCGCCCTTGCTCGTTATCACTGCCTGACCCAGCTTCCTGTGTGTTGTTCGTTCGCTGTTCGCCCTCGTTCGCATTTTCTGTGTGCTGTTTCCAGGAACGCGTGATTCTCTCGGGTTTCGCTACAACCTATTATAACATCACCTGCGCTTGCGGGCTGCTTCGCGGATGGTTTGCAAGTTGAGCAGTTCGGCCACCTCATAGCTCGTCACAGGCCCAGGCTTAGGGCGCAAGCGTATCAACGACGGGAAATGGCCCATACGCCCATGTAATTCAGCCAGCAACACAAATGCCGCTGGTGCGAACCCTGGTGGATTGATGAGTAATTGACGTGTTTGCCACTCTTCAGGGGAAAGGCCAGTAGCTTCAACAATCGCGATAATTTGCGCTTCGAGCGGTTCAGCCTGGTCAATCTGCACCGGAATGGTACGTACTTCCTCAACAGTAGTATAAGCGAGCGCCTCAATCTGCGCTCGCTGGTCTGGTGTAAGTGGGTGGGTGAAGTTGAGTATGAGCATTAGTTAATCCCCAGTATTTCTTTTATTGTTGCTGCGACTTTAAGCGTTTGAGGTCCTCCTATTGCTGTAGTATGTACTATTAGCCTGGTTGCCTTTTCGTTGTCTGCCCAAAGTAATATTATCGTTCCATCTTCAGAGACCTTTCTGATTCCTGACAGAAGTGTAGGCTCGAAGAATCCACCAGTGATTAGCTCTACGTAAGGAAGTTGAGCAATCTTGCGGCAGGCATCAACGGTGTTTTTAGGATAATGATGTTTTGTTTCTAACAGAGACGACGCAATTTTATCATCAATGTTTACAATATTGACTTGCGGAGGGTATGGAACTTGCGCTGCATCTTCTGCTTCACGCTCGAATCTCCGGCGTAGTGCATCACCCATTGGAGACAAAAATACATACCCATCTTTATCGGGGAGAGTCAGCAAGGTTCGTATACGTTCACCATCTGGTAAGTCTTTGAGTTTCGATTCTACTTCCGAATAAAATCTAAATTCATCGTCTACCCAACGGAAAAACCAGTTGTAGGTCAGGAACAGGCTTGTGTCCCAGTCAAGAGGTATAGGGTTAAATGTCACGATCCTATGAAACTGCTCATATATATATTTAACTGGAACTTGGTAGAGCATGCCGATCATAGTGCTGTACACGATCTGCGCCTTGAAGCCAGCAGTCGCGTTTATTACAACCTCTTCGTTGATTTTTCGTGCCTTTTCAACCTCGTCAATAAGCGTGTTAACCAGATTACGTATACCAAGTGTTTCTATATGTTGCTCATCTTCTTGAAACTGAAGAGCAATTAACCGAATATGTTTGAATCCTCTATTGCCAAAAAATTCTTGCAATAACTCTGCACATTTCCGCGCTTCTACAGTATCAGTGTGAAGAAGAACAATTTGGTCATTGAACTGAGCAATTTGCAGCAGGGAGTTCGCTTCGGCGGAAGCCCGTTCTGGCTCCATACGTAAGTATTGCCGCATCTGATCGTCAGTTGGCTCCTGGGTATCAAGTTTCCTCCCAGTGTTTGTGAACAGCGAGATACCCGTCGTTGTGAGAATTGTTGTCATGCCTAATGCCTTCATAACTCTTGAGAATACTCAAGAAATGTCACCTATCACCGAGGAATGCTTGTAGCTCCTTATACCATGCCTTATCAGCAGTAGCCTTCTCACGACCAGCTTGACGTATTTTCTCAGTAATTGCTCTGGCAACTATTGTGCGTGCCTCATCGGAGGCCAAGCCCTGCCACTTCTGGTAGTACGAATAAATTTGATTGGCCACATCTTTGGTTGGCATCTGCTCGATTTCTCTCCTATAGCCTTCCGCCTTTCTCACTTCGGGGTCTACTGGCTTAGCAGGAGACGATACAAATTCCATGCGCCCGTAACCGCTGGAGGTTTTAGCACCGATGCCAAAAGTTTTAAGTGCATCCTCTACTATTTTGAAGGTCACAGAGATCCATCCATCAGGCGTCTTGAGGTCTGGGGCTGCCAGGGCGATCAGATAGGTTCCGGTGGCACTGAGGAGGGGGACCGGGTTGGGACTATCTTTGTCCGCCGGAGCGTTAGTTGTGCCCTGGTAGTATTCCTGGTGATGAACGGTGATGACGTCAGGGTAGAGAGGCTTTCCTTCTGACCCTGTATTAGGAATGTAGAGTGCGTCGAAGAAAGTAATGTAGCCAGCGTCGTCAGTATCCCCGAAGACGACTTTGTAGTACTTACCGCCCTCTTGCCAATCTGCATTGAGGCGTTGACGCGCATAGCTGGCGGCCAGTCCCTTGAGAGCACTGCCGGGAATATAGGGGACACCATAGGTACGGTGCAGGCTGATCGACGTTTCCAGTACGCTTTCGCTGCCCAAGCCGACGATCATACGACCCTTGACCTTTGCTTCGCGCATCTGCGTGCCATACCCCTCTATAAGCATCGTTCGCCAACGCTCGAAGTAGGACCTGTATGCTGATGGAATGGGTAGTGTGGAAACTTCCTTAACCAGATTTTGACGACTATCGACTTTTTTAGGGTCCTGATCCTCAATATACTTATCGAGCCAGAGTCCTGCGTTTGTTTCTTTCGCGGCTCTCACTGGCTCTGGAAGTTTTTCACGTATCTCAGCTGGGCTAATCATTTTTCTCCTCCGGTAGTAGCGCGGCTTCACTGGTATCGACTTTTAGTATTGATTGTGCGAAGCGCTTATACCAGAGCAGTGCCGCCATGATATGCTGGGTAAGGCGCATATACTCGCTCAGGTTTGCGCTTCTCACAGATCTCAGCAGGTTTGCTGTATCATTTTGCTCAACCGTTACTGCCAGATCCTCAAGCAGTTGCTTTTGTAGTCCTTTGCCCCGCGCGTTGACAAACTCAAGCGCCTGTACCAATCCTGCTGTGCGAATGAGAATAGGAAGTTTATGAGCCATAGCTCCATATTGCTTATATCCTACCTGGTTTTCAATCCTGCTGACTCGATCGTATATAATGGCGGCGTATTTCTGGTCACGCGTTTGCATTGTTCGTGCTACCTTTCTTCGCTTCATCAGCAAGCTGCATCCGGCACAGGCCGCGCCCAACCGTTGCTTTGCCCCCGAACTGGAGCGTTTTTCCTGTCAGCTCTTGCAGAACTGTGAACACTTCTTGAGCCGTTATACCTGCTGCCTTTGTAGGCGTAGCCAACACGATACCCGATAGAATCGTCTCTGTTGGCAGAGCTTCCTCGTACCAAAGGCCACCCTCCTGAACTGTCTTAGCATCTTCTCTCAGCTTAATGCGAGCAGTGATCTCGGTAGCAGTATCGATCATAAAGTTGAAGACATCATCGTGAACAACACATATACGATCCATCAGCATCTGCTGCCAGGTCTTATCGTTCGGGAATACTCGCTCACCGATCCATTCGGCCCATTTGCTGGCTCCTGTGCTGGTTTGCGCGTCCAGTTCGAGGTCTTCGAGATAGACTTTCGAGCCTATCTCAATCTTGCTCGTGTCGGTTGCAATAGCGCAAGCATCTGTCGACTGGATATTGGGAATAGGCTCCGCTGGGGCGTTGACCCCTGCATCTTCTATGTCACGAGCCA
>WNGG01012997.1_pt1 | contig 19719 bp, 15 predicted proteins | sample 5400661 | NCBI WGS metagenome assembly WNGG01 (sample SAMN13153372, study PRJNA577476) | soil metagenome | isolation source: 100 cm soil or saprolite under Garry oak tree replicate 1 | place: USA:California | collected 2016-06-15
GAGCTGCAGGTGGGCGCGGGGATGCTCGAGCAGGCTGCCGCCAGGGCGGACGGCACCGCGGCCGACGCGGCGCGCCTGATGGCCGCCTCGAAGTCGCTTCGCAATGGCTCCACGCCGGCCATCGACGGCGAGATCGGCAAGCTGATGCGCCGTTACGCGGACCGGAGCCTCGCGACGGTCTACTCGCGCGAGGTCGAGGTCCTCGTCGAGGCAGCCAAGGCCCGGTTCAGCACCTGGTACGAGCTGTTCCCGCGCTCGGTGGGCAAGTTTCCCGATGTCGAGCGGCTGCTGCCGGACATCGCCCGGATGGGCTTCGACATCCTCTACTTCCCCCCGATCCACCCCATCGGCCGCACTCATCGCAAGGGCGCCAACAACCGGCCGGCCGCGGCTGGCGAGCCGGGGAGCCCATGGGCGATCGGTTCTGAGGAAGGGGGACACAAGGCCGTCAATCCCGAGCTGGGCACGCTGGAGGACTTCCGTCACCTGGTCCAGTCGGCCGCAAAGCAGGGCATCGACATTGCCCTGGACATCGCCTTCCAGTGCTCGCCCGATCACCCCTACGCGCGCGAGCACCCGGAGTGGTTCAAGCACCGACCTGACGGCTCGATCCAGTACGCGGAGAATCCGCCCAAGAAGTACGAGGACATCTATCCCTTCGACTTCGAGACCGAGCACTGGCGCGAGCTGTGGCAGGAGCTGCTGTCGATCGTCCTTTACTGGGCCGACCAGGGAGTGCGGGTCTTTCGGGTCGACAACCCGCACACCAAACCATTCGTGTTCTGGGAGTGGCTGATCGCCGAGGTCAGGCGCAGCCATCCCGACGTTGTGCTGCTGTCGGAGGCCTTCACGAGGCCGAAGGTGATGTACCGCCTCGCCAAGGCCGGCTTCAGCCAGTCCTACACATACTTCGCGTGGCGGAACACCGCGTACGAGCTGTACCAGTACTTCACCGAGCTGGATCAGGCGCCGATCCGCGAATTCTTCCGGCCCAACCTGTGGGCCAACACGCCGGACATCCTCACCGAGTACCTGCAGACCGGAGGCCGGCCCGCTTTCCAGGCGCGCCTCATCCTGGCTGCCACCCTGGGCGCCAGCTACGGGATCTACGGCCCGGCTTTAGAGCTCATGGAAAACCGCGCCCGCGAGCAGGGTTCAGAGGAATACCTGGACTCGGAGAAATACCAGACGCGGAAATGGAATCGCGACAGTCCCGACAGCCTTCGCGAGCTGGTCACGATCATCAACCGGATCCGGCGCGAGAATCTCGCGCTCCAGACCGACCGCGGGCTGCGGTTTCACCCGACCGAGAACGAGCAGCTGCTCGCGTACTCCAAGAGCACGCCCGACAATGCCAACGTGATCCTGACGGTGGTCAACGTCGACCCGCACCACGTCCAGCGCGGCATGGTCAACCTGCCGCTCGAGGAGCTCGGCATCGAGCGCGACCGGCCCTACCAGGCCCACGAGCTGATCAGCGGTGCGCGCTACCTGTGGAACGGACCGCGCAACTTCGTGGAGATCAACCCTCACTCCATGCCCGGGCAGGTCTTTCGCTTCCGCCGTCGAGTCCGCAGCGAGCACGACTTCGAGTACTTCCTGTGATCGCCACCACCACGACCGGCCGCCGGCGCAAACCGGAGACCTTCCAGCTCGAAGAGGATCCGCTTTGGTACAAGGACGCGCTCATCTACGAGCTCCACGTCCGCGCGTTCATGGACAGCAACGCCGACGGCAGCGGTGACTTTCGGGGCCTGATCGAGAAGCTGCCGTACCTGCAGGACCTCGGCATCAACGCGCTGTGGCTGCTGCCGTTCTACCCGTCGCCAGGGCGTGACGACGGCTATGACATCGCGGACTACAACAACGTGAACCCGATGTTCGGCTCCCTCGGCGACGTCATGCAGCTGGTCCGGGAGGCTCACCGGCGCGGCATCCGCGTCATCAACGAACTGGTCGCGAACCATACGTCCGATCAGCATCCGTGGTTCCAGCGGGCCCGACGCGCGAAGCCTGGCACCGCAGCACGGGATTTCTACGTGTGGAGCGAGACCAACCAGCGCTACCAGGACGCTCGGATCATCTTCAAGGACTTCGAAACGTCGAACTGGACCTGGGACCACGTCGCCAATGCCTACTACTGGCACCGCTTCTACTCCCACCAGCCCGACCTGAACTTCGACAACCCGAAGGTTCACGAAGCGATGTTCAAGGCGCTCGATTTCTGGATGGAGATGGGGATCGACGGTGTGCGGCTCGACGCGGTTCCCTACCTGTATGAGCGAGAGGGCACCAACGGTGAGAACCTTCCCGAGACGCACCTGTTCCTCAAGGAATTGAGGCGGCATGTCGACGAGAACTTCCGCAACCGGATGCTGCTCGGCGAGGCCAACCAGTGGCCGGAGGACGCGGTGGCTTATTTCGGCCAGGGCGACGAATGCCAGATGTCGTTCCACTTCCCGCTGATGCCGCGCCTGTTCATGTCGATCCGGATGGAGGACCGCTTCCCGATCGTCGACATCCTGGCCCAGACGCCAAGCATCCCGGACACGGCGCAGTGGGCGCTGTTCCTGCGCAACCACGACGAGCTCACGCTCGAGATGGTCACCGACGAGGAGCGCGACTACATGTACCGCGCGTACACCCAGGACCGCCTGGCGCGGCTGAACCTCGGAATCCGGCGCAGGCTCGCGCCATTGCTTGGCAACGACCGGCGCCGGATCGAGCTCATGAACGGCCTGCTCTTCTCACTGCCGGGCACGCCGGTCCTCTACTACGGCGACGAGATCGGCATGGGCGACAACATCTTTCTCGGCGACCGCAACGGCGTGCGCACTCCGATGCAGTGGAGCGCCGACCGCAACGCGGGATTCTCCCGCGCCAACAGGCAGCGCCTTTACCTGCCGGTGATCACCGACCCGGAGTACCACTACGAAACAGTCAACGTCGAGGCGCAGCAGGGGAATCCGCACTCGATGTATTCGTGGACCAAGCGGCTGATCGCCCTGCGCAAGCGGCATCGCGCTTTCGGGCGCGGCACCCTCGAGCTGTTGCGCCCGGAAAACCGCAAGGTGCTGGCTTACGTCCGGCGTTACGAGTCGGAGCAGATCCTATGCATCGCCAACCTGTCTCGCTTCTTGCAGGCGGTGGAGCTGGACCTCAGCCAATGGAAGGGCCTCGTCCCGGTCGAGCTGTTCAGCAGCAACGAGATGCCGGCGATCGGCGACAACCCTTACTTCCTCACGCTGGGCCCGCACGCCTTCTACTGGTTCGCGATGCAGCCGCGGGCTGCTCCGAGCATCCAGAGCGACGGGGCTCAGCCGGCAACCGCGCTGCCCGAGGTCCGCACCGCCGGGGGGTGGGAATCGGCGCTGGTCGGCGAGGCGAAAGAAAGGCTCGAGAACATCCTCCTCGGCTACATCCCGCAGCGCCGCTGGTTCGGCGGCAAGGCGCGGCGAATCAAGACGGCGTCCATCGTCGACGTGGTCACCGTCCCAGGCGCCGAGGGCAACTCTTATCTGACCTCGGTCGTGATCGGCTACGCCGAGGGCGACCCTGACACGTACATGATCCCCATCGCCTACGCCAACGCCCCCGAGGCGCCGCACATACTCGAGCGCTGGCCTGTTTCCGCGATCACATGGGTGCGCAACGCAGGCGAAGACGCTCGCGGGCTGCTGTATGACGCGCTGGGGCCGCCGAACTTCGCCGAAGCGATGCTTGGAGCGATCGCCCGGCGGCGGCGTGCCACCGGCGGCATCGGAACCCTGGTCGGGTCGACCACGCGCGCATTTGCCCGGTTGCGCGGGCCGGAGACCATTCGCCTCGAGGCGCAGCTGTCGGTCGCCGAGCAGAGCAACAACTCGGTGATCTTTGGCGAGCGGCTGATGCTGAAGGTCTTCCGGCGGCTCGAAGAGGGGGTCAACCCCGAGCTCGAGGTCGGCCGGTTCCTCACCGAGAAGACGAACTTCGCCCAGATCGCCCCCCTGGCCGGCAGCCTCGAGTACCGGCGTGGGAAAGGCGAGCCGGTGACGATCTCGATCCTGCAGGGTTACGTGCCGAACCAGGGCGACGCGTGGCAGTACACGCTCAACACTCTCGCCCACTTCTTCAGCGGTCCTGAGATCGTTGGCCTCGAGCCGCCCGCCACGCCGCGCAGCGTCGTCGAGGCGAGCCGGCGGGACGCGACCGAGGTCGCGACCAGGACCATCGGCGGATACCTGGAATCCGCCCGGCTGCTCGGCCGCCGCACGGCGGAGCTCCACGCGGCGCTGTCCTCCGATCCGACCGATCCGGCATTCGCACCGGAGCGGATCTCGCCAGGAGACCAGCGCTCGATCTACCAGTCGTTGAGCGGCCTTTCTCTGCGGGCCACCGACCTGCTTCGGACGCAGGTCAGCAAGCTGCCGGCGGATGCCCGAGAGGAGGCGCGCAAGGTGCTGGACCTCGAATCGCGGATCGCGTACATCCTGAAGTCGTTCCTCGCGCGTCGCCTTAACACGACCCGGATCCGAGTCCATGGCGACTATCACCTCGGCCAGGTCCTCTACACAGGTCACGACTTCGTGATCATCGACTTCGAGGGCGAGCCGACCCGCACCCTCTACGAACGACGGCTCAAGCGCCTGGCGATGCGCGACGTCGCGGGCATGCTGCGCTCGTTCTCGTACGCTAGTCAGGCTGCGCTCCGCTCGCAGGAGATCACGGCGGCGAAGCTGCCAAGCCTTCAGTCTTGGGCGCGTTTCTGGGTGGATTCCGTGTCCGCGGTGTTCCTGAAGAGCTACCTGGCGACCGCCGGCAGCGCCTCATGGGTTCCGCAGAATCAGGAAGACCTCGAGCTGCAGCTCACCACGATGCTTTTGGAGAAGGCGTTGTACGAACTCCGGTACGAAATGAACCTTCGACCTGACTGGGTGCGCATCCCGCTGCGGGGAATCCTCGATCTGGTGGCGCCCGCGTGATCGCGCGCTCGCTGATCAGCCCGTTCGACCTGCACCTGTTCAATGAGGGCACCCACGGCCATCTGTACGAAAAGCTCGGCGCGCACCCATCTAACGATCCCGATGGAACGTACTTCGCGGTCTGGGCGCCGAATGCCGACGCGATCAGCGTGATCGGCGATTTCAATGGCTGGGACAAGAACGCCAACGGCCTCTACCCGCGCGAGCAGTCAGGCATCTGGGAAGGCTTCATCCCGACCGTGAGGCACGGCGCGCTCTACAAGTACTACATCCATTCGCGCGCGACGCGCAACGGCGTCGACAAGGCCGACCCGTTCGCGACGTTCTCCGAAGCGCCACCGCGTCAAGCCTCCGTGGTGTGGGACCTCGCTTACGACTGGGGCGACGAGGGCTGGATGCAGAACCGCCGCAACGTCAACGACCGAAGCGCGCCCTGGTCCGTCTACGAGATGCACCTCGGGTCGTGGATGCGGGTACCGGAAGAGGGAAACCGCTGGCTTACGTACCGCGAGCTCGCTCCGCTGCTGGCCGACTACGTGAGCCGAATGGGCTTCACGCACGTGGAGTTCATGCCCGTGATGGAGCACCCGCTGTACGAGTCATGGGGCTACCAGGTCACCGGCTACTTCGCGCCGACCAGCCGTTATGGCACGCCCCAGGACTTCATGTTCCTGGTCGACTACCTGCACCAGAACGGCGTCGGCGTGGTCCTCGACTGGGTGCCTTCGCATTTTCCGGCCGACGAGTTCGGCCTTCAGAACTTCGACGGAACGCACCTGTTCGAGCATGCCGATCCACGCCTGGGCGTGCACCCCGACTGGGGAAGCTCGATCTTCAACTACGGCCGCAACGAGGCCCGTGGCTTTTTGCTGAGCAGCGCTCTGAACTGGCTCGACCGCTACCACGCCGACGGGCTGCGCGTCGACGCTGTCGCTTCGATGCTGTACCTCGATTACTCGCGCAAGCAGGGAGAGTGGATCCCGAACAAGTTCGGCGGCAGGGAGAACCTCGAGGCTGTCGACTTCCTGCGCCGGTTCAACATCGAGGTCTACAAAGAGCAGCCCGAGGTGCAGACGATCGCCGAAGAGTCGACCGCGTGGCCCCTGGTGTCGCGGCCCACATACGTCGGCGGGCTCGGGTTCGGCATGAAGTGGGATATGGGCTGGATGCACGACACGCTCTATTACTTCGAGCGCGAGCCCGTGCACCGCAAGTTCCATCACCAGAACCTGACGTTCCGGATGCTCTACGCGTTCGGCGAGAACTTCATGCTCCCGCTTTCTCACGACGAGGTCGTGCACGGCAAGGGTTCGCTCATCGCGAAGATGCCCGGCGACGAGTGGCAGAAGTTCGCCAACCTACGTCTGCTGTTCAGCTGGATGTACGCCCAGCCGGGCAAGAAGCTGATCTTCATGGGGGGAGAATTCGGGCAGTGGCACGAATGGGACGTCGAGCAGAGCCTCGACTGGCACCTGCTCGATCAACCGAGTCACGGCGGCCTGCGGCTGTGGGTCGGCGACCTGAACCGGATCCTGCGCGAAGAAAAAGCGCTCCACGAGCTCGACTTCGACCCGGCCGGTTTCTCCTGGATCGACGCGGCCGACGCCGAGAACAGCGTCGTGAGCTTGATCCGTCGCGGTCGATCGCCCGAGGACATCTTGGTCGCAGCCTTCAACTTCACGCCGGTGCCACGGCACAACTACCAGATCGGGATTCCGGGGCCCGGGCGCTGGCTGGAGATCCTGAACAGCGATGCGCCGCTGTACGGCGGGAGCGGCCAGGGCAACATGGGCGGCGTCGACGCCGTGCCGGTGGCGCTTCACGGCCACAGCCACAGCGTCACCCTGACCCTGCCGCCGCTGGGTGCGGTGTTCTTCAAGCCGGAGAGAGCGCCCGCTGAACCTGGGACGTGACGACATCCGGTCGCTGATGAATGTCGGCGGCCGTGAAGCGCAGTAGCCGAAAGCCCGCGTTGAGAAGAAGGTTCTGTCTTCGGTTGTCCTCGACCAGCCGATCTCGGTGATTGGCCCCGTCGTACTCGACGACGAGCCTCGCTGTGCGGTAGTAGAGGTCAGCCCGTCCGACGAATCGGCCGTCGGCGTCACGCAGGTCGGCTTGGACTTTCGGTCGCGGCAGTCCAGCTTCTTGGAGAAGCCACCGCAGCCGGGTCTCCATCGGCGATTCAGCGGGCTCGGCGAGCATGCCGAGAGGCGTATGAATGCGAACTCCTGTGCGCACGGCCGCATCGAGCAGAACCAGCGCCTCGACCGCCGGGAGCGTGCGACAAAGATCCCGCAGAGTGCAATCAATGCTCGTCGTGCGCATGCCCCGAACCTCGACTGAATTCCCGACATCGCCGTGGCGCACGACCAAGCCCCGGCGTGAGCGCGCTCCGGACTTGAGTGGAACCACGACCTCAACAGGATGCTGTAGCTCAAGGTCAAGGTGATGCAGCCAGGCTGCGCTGAGTCCAGCGAAAGCGGCGTCCGGAGGCAGCAACTTGCGCCAGGCGGCCAACAGCTGCCAGGGGTCCTCGCGCCAGTTGCGCCAGCAGTAGAGCCCTCGCCCCAACCGGCGCCAGGACTTACCCTGCAGCGCCGTTAGAGTCAGTCCAGAAGCTCGCGCCTCCTGAAGTGTGAAAGGTCTGCTGGTGAGGTTGCTCGGAATACGAGGCACACATCAACGTTGATCCCTGGCTGAAACGTCGCCAACCCAGGCCGTAAAGACATCTTTGCGCAAAACGGGTCCCTGCCAGGACGTGATTGACTCGTTTTGCGCAAAAACGGTCAATCAGGGTGCCATGACGTACGCCCGCACCGGGAAGCTCGCCCCGCCCACCCACGCGATCGGCACCGCGTGCAGGCGGCCTCCTGACGGCGGGACCGCCGCCAGGTTGGTCATATGCTCGCAGACAGGGATCCCGGCGCCCAGCAGCTTGGTGTGCGCCGGCCGCGACAGATCCTCTGTGTCGTCGATGTTGAGCGAGTCGATTCCGACGAACAGCGCCCCTCGCCTGACGAGCATGTCGCAGGCGTCCGCGGTCAGGAACGGGTTTTCCGCGAAATACGCCGGCGTTCCCCAGTGCCGTGAGAAATCCGTCCTGATCAGGACGGCGCGGTAGCGCAGCTCGACGCCGGCAAGGGCTTCGGCATCGATCGCGCGCTCTGCGCCTGAGCAGTCGATGACAACGGTTTCGAGGTCCGCCAGCCGTTCGAGGGGGAGCGCGGCGAGGTCTGCGCCACCCCGGTGGCGATGGATGGGCGCGTCCACATAGGTGCCGGTGTTGCCGCACAGGTGCAGCGACGCGATGCGGAACTCCGCCTTCCCCTGGTAGCGCTCCTGCGACATCTCGTAGTCGAAGACGATCTCGACGCGAGGCTCGGGAAGCCCCGGATACGTCTTCATGCCTTCCACGACGGGATGGCTGACCTCGATGAAATGGGGCATGCGGAGATTTTGAGACCAAAAATGAGAGTTTTTCGAGACTGCCTTTGAGACGGCCTTCGGCCGACGCTGCCCGCCAGCGGATTTTCTCGACCAGGAGGCGGTCATGAGTCTTTTGACCCGGCTGCGGCTGCTCTTCAACACGGAGATGAGCAGCGCCCTCGATCGGGCGGAGGATCCTCGCCAGGTCCTCGACTATGCCTACAACCAGCAGCAGGAGCTGCTGATCACGCTCCGCCGCGGCCTGGTGGACGTGGCCACCTCGAAGCAGCAGCTCGAGCAGCAGGCCACGCGGCTGCAGAACCGCATCCCGCAGCTCGACGACCAGGCCCGCCGCGCGGTCACGGCCGGGCGCGACGACCTCGCACGAGTCGCGATCGAGCGCAAGTGGCTGGCCCTGAACGAGGTGGAGGGTCTGAACAAGCAGATCGCGGAGGTGGAGGCCGACAAGCAGCGCCTGGCGGGCCAGGAACGGACTCTCCAGATCCGCGTCGAGCAGTTCCGCACGCATAAGGAATCCCTCGCGGGGGTTTCGGGTGAGCTGGCGGAGCTCAGCATGGCCGTCGGCCGCGCCGAGGAGAGAGCCGACCGGCTGCAGGCCCGGGCCAGGGCGATCGACTCGCTCGTCGACCTCGGCTCGTTTCCTCCGATCGGGGGCGGCGACTTTCTCGAAGCCGAGCTGCTCCACATCACGGTCACCAAGGAGATCGACGAGGAGCTCTCGAGGATCAAGACCGAGGTTGCCGGCGCGGAGCCGGCCAAGGAGACGAAGTGATGAGCTCGACGCAATGGCACCCCGAAGGGAAGCACCTGGTCTCGCCTGACGGGAAGTGGTATTGGGATGGGATCGCGCAGGAGTGGAAGCCCGTCGCAGGGCGGCCGGCGGCGGCGCCCCAACCGGCGAAGGCCCCGCCGGCAACACCGGAGCGTGGGCTGAGCTCTTTTGCCGGCACCGTCCGCTCCGAGGACCTCGCCTACGGCCAGACGGTGCTGGTCTGGGCGCGATGGATCCTGATCGGCACGGGCTTGCTGCTCTCGTTCTGGAGCCCCCAAAGCCTGACCACGCTGCAGATCCAGCTGGCCGCGATCATCGCGCTCGCCTTCGGCAACTTCTACCTGCATGTCCAGCTTCTGCGCGGACACCCGGCGCTCGACAACGTGGTCTACGCCGCAAGCGCAGCCGACATCACAGTGATCACGGCCCTTGTGCTGGTCCAGGGCGGCTATCCGTCGCCGGTGTTCATCTTCTACTTCGCCGCCATGGTCGGGATCTCGGTCGCGTTTCCGACCTGGATGACCGCCGGCTACACCGGGATCGTAATCGGGATCTACGGAATCATCTGCCTGGCCACGGCGCCAGGCGACGAATACCCGGCCGTGTTCACGCGGCTCTTGATGATCGCCGCCATCGCGGTCTGCGGCAACCTGTTCGCCCGCAGCGAATCAAGCAGACGGACCGACGCGATCCGCATCCACGACGAGCTGCTCGACGAGGTCGAGCAGGAGTCCTCTGTCCAGCAAGCAGCCCAGCCGGCCGCGCCGGTCGCATAGGAGGCAATGAAGATGTCAATCAACGCACGTGAGGTCCGCACCGCAAAGCAGGCGGAGCAAGAGGACCTGTTCTTCGGTCAGACCGTGATCCTGTGGGCGCGCTGGAGCGTCATCGTCGCGGGCATCGTGCTCGTGCTGTGGACGTCGACCGATGTCAGCCTCCTGACCCGGACCATGCCCTTCTTCCTGGTCTTGATGGCGGTCAACTTCTTCCTGCACGGCCGCTACGTGATGGGGAGCCCTCTCAACCGCACCGCCGTCGTGGTGGCAAGCCTCGTCGACCTCATCCTGATCACGGCCATCATCGTGCTCTGGCCCGGGTCGCACGGCCTGGACAACCAGTTCTTCGTCCTCTACTTCCCGGTCGTGTTCGCCTTTGCGCTCGTCTTCACCCGCCAGGTCGAGGCCGCATACACAGGCCTCGCGATGGTGGCCTACACGGCGGCCTGCTTTCTCACCGGCACCGTGCACCTCGACATCGGGAACGATTTCAAGCTGCTGGTCATGCGCCTGATCGTCATCGCTGCGATGGGCTTTCTCGGCAACTTCTACTTCCGCATCCAGCGCGACCGGCTCGCCCGCGCGTCCAAGAATCGGGCCGCGGCGTGAAGAGCCTGCTGGACCGGGTCGGCAGCTTGCTGAAGAAGGGAGCCGGCGTCGCGCTGGCGCCGGCACCCGACCCGAGGGTGACCCAGCTCACGTCTCATCAGAGACAGCGCGCGCTGCTGAACCAGGTGGTCAAAGCCGGCAGAGAGGTAACCGCGGCGAAGCACCGTTTGCGCGCCGCGGCCGAAGCGGTGCGCCAGAAGCTGCCTGCGATGGAGGATCAGGCGCGCGTGGAGCTGAAGGCCGGGCACGAAGAGATGGCGCGGCTCTCCCTGCAACGTCGCCAGGTGGTGATGAAGGAGCTCGAGACGCTCGAACGACAGATGGCGGAGGTCGAGAAGGAGGAGTCAGCGCTCGCCGTGATCGAGCAGCGACTGACCGGGCAGATCGAAGCCTTCGCCGCCCGGCAGGAGGTGATCAAGGCCCGCTTCAGCGCCGCCGAGGCGCAGGTGCGCATCAACGAGGCGATGACGGGCGTGTCGCAGGATTTCGCCGACCTGACCGCCGCCCTGCACCGCGCCGAGCAGACAACCGAAGACATGCAGGCTCGCGCCACCGCGATCGACCGGCTCGTGCGCGATGGGGACCTCGAGGCGATCAGCTTCGCCGCGGGGTCAGACGCCATCGACGCGCGTTTTCAGACGCTCGGCGCCGACGCGGACGTCGAGCGCCAGCTCGACGCGCTCAAAGAGCTCGGTTGACGACGCTGAGCTGGTCCAGACGGGTGGCCACCAGCTCGAAACCGTGGTGCAGCCGGCGGTAGTAGGTCGGCCTCGACATGTGCAGCCGTTCCATGATCAGCTCGTGGCTGCCTGCCCTCTTCACGTAGTAGTCGAGCAACAGGTGGCCCGCCTCGGCGTCTCGCGGTGCGGTCGAAGACGCGAGCTCGCCGATTACGTCGATGAGCAGGGCGCGAAGCTCGACCGCGGCGGACTCCCCTTTCGAAACCACGGGCATCTGAGCCAGCGGGCTTCTGCCCAGCGCTTCCGGCGTCCCCAGGTCGTCGAGGGCCGCTCGCACCAGCTGCTCACGCGCGGTGCTGTCCGGGTCGAGCGTCCAGCGCTCGGGCTCGGGCTCGCCCATGAACATGGGATACGGCGCGATCACCGCCGCCGGCAGGCCGGCACGGAGCAGGCGGCCCAACAGCCAGCTGAGCAAGGTGGAGGCGATGATCGCGCCGGCCCACAAGGACGGGCCCCACGAGCTCCCCGCCGGACGCAGCGACAGGTCCGCCATGTAAGCGATCGCGTAAGCAGCTCCGATCACCGCGCACAGGGACGCCGACGGGCGGCCGGGCCGGCGCGCGGTCCACGCGACCCATGCATCGGCGGCGATGCCCGCGGCGATGGGCACCGGCAGCAGGTAGAAGTTCCCCTTGGTGATGGTCACGAGGATGCCGTTGAGCGCGAAGACGAACGTGAGCGATCCAGGCCGAATCTTGAAGCCGCTGTTGAGCAGGAGTCCGGTGCCGGCCAGGATCGCGGTCTGTGCAAGCAGCGCCGCCATGCCCATGTTCTCGCCCAGCCACGCCGGCGCCGAGTGGAGGAAGGGGTAGTCGGCGGCGGGCCACGGGTCGATCAGTGGATGCGCGAACTGTGTCGCGAACGTGAATATCGACAGCAGCAGAGCAGCCGACGTCAGGGCGACCGGGCTGGCCACGATCTCGCCGCGCCGCGCCGCAGCGCGCAACGGGCCGCTGACGATGACCGCCGCGGCGGTGATCTCGATGAGGTGCGGCGGGGTGAACAGGGTTTCCAATCCGACGCCCCCGGTGCCGAACGCCGGGGACCAGAAAGCGTCGTCCACGATCCACGCTGAGCCGAAGATGAGCGCGGCCGCGAATGTGCCGGTCTGGCCGTCCGGGAGGGCGCGGTTCCACGCCCGGCCGGCTCTCAAGCCGACGGCGAAGCCGGCGAACAGGTACAGCGTGAGCGCCGACCATGCCGCGGTCACGATGGTGCTGCCGGTCCGGGCGGTCGTCTGCAGCACTTCGGTCGGGTCGTGCACGTAGGCGTAGGCGACGATGTAGGCGCCCAGCACGAACCACGCCGACAGCACGACCACCACCGAATCGACCGCTCGTGGCTCTTCCGCGAGCCTGCGCAGGTATTTCAGCATCCCACCCGGCCAAACCATAACCCCGGCCCGCATGGTTTTTGAGACCGATTTCGAAACCCCGCTGAGACTGCGGCTGAGACCGGATTCAGGGAACCCTTCGCTCCGTTGACGCCCACTTCGTGCTCAAGGAGGAAGGTCCCATGTCCATCAACGCGGAAGTCGACGGAATCGTAGTCCTGCCGATCCCTGACCCGCTCCATGCCGGCAACGGCCACCTGGAGGAGGTCGCGCCTCTGCCCGAACCGGCGCCAGAAGCACCGGCGGCTCAGGCCTCCATCGCGTCGGAAACGCCGGCACGGCGCGCGCGCCCGGCGTGGATGGTGCCGGCGGCCATCGCGTCAGTCGGCATCATCGTCTCGGGCACCCTTGGATTTCTTCTCTACTCCACGCTGCAGCAGCGGGACGCGCTGCACTCGCAGCTCGTCGCGACCAAGACGACTCTCACCTCGACCCAGGGCCAGCTGACCGCGGCTCAGGCCGATGCGGCTTCACGCAAGGTGACAGCCGACTACGTCGCCCTGTACGTCGCCGACGAAGGCAAAGTCCTGACCGACTACGAGAACGCCATCGCATGCAGCGGCTACAGCAGCTGCCGCACAGTTGCACAGCAGTTCATGACCGATATGCAGACGTTTCAGGCCGACCGCAAGTCGGCCAATGTTCCTGCCTCACTCAGCGCCAGCGACAGCAGCCTGGGCGACGCTTTGAGCGCAGCCATTGCAGGTGACCAGGAGCTGATCACCGGGATGGACAACGGCGACGTCCCCAAGATCGACGAAGGCGGGACCAAGGTCGACGCCGCGATGTTGAACATGGCAAAAGCAGAAGCGGCTCTCGGCACCGGGCTCAAGTAGTTGCGGATCCCCGTGATTGCGGCGGCGGTCCTTGTGACCGTCGCCGCGATCTTCTTCTGGCAGGTGAACACGTCGCTTCGGGCGGAGATCGCCTCGCAGCGCCACACCATCACGCAGCTCCAGGGTCGGGTGTCGCTGCTCGAAAACAAGTCGAGCTCACAGGCCGACTGGTCGTCCGTCGCCGCACGAGTCGAGCCTTCCGTCGTGAAGGTCGAGGCGGGCGACGCCACCGGCTCGGGATGGGTGGTCCGGAGCGACGCGACCGGTTCGGAGCTTGTGACCAACTTCCACGTCATCGCCGACGCATGGTCGTCAGGCGATGCGTCCGTTGACGTGCGCCAGGAGGACCGCACGCTCAAAGGCACCATCGTGCGGGTGGATGGCAACGACGACCTCGCGGTGATCCACGTGTCCGAGCGCTTGCCCGCCCTCGTCACAGCGTCGGCGCGACCGAAGCTCGGTACCCCGGTCATGGCGATCGGATCCCCGCTCGGTCTCGACGGGACCGTGACCTTGGGAGTGGTCTCCGGCTTCCGCAGCCTGGACGGCAGCGACTACGTCCAGTTCTCGGCGCCGATCAGCCCGGGCAACAGCGGCGGCCCGGTGATCGACTCGCGAGGCCAGGTCGTCGCGGTGGCCTCGGCGAAGCTGGTCGGCACCGGCGTGGAGGCGCTTTCCCTGGCCATCCCGGTCCAGGTCGTGTGCCTGAGCCTTGTGCGCTGCGCCGCCGCTTAGGGCTGAGGCAGTGCCGCGTTGAATTTGCTGGTGATGCCCTGCTCCGCCTGGATCACGTGCATCACGGCGTTGATCAACGCCAGGTGAGAGAACGCCTGGGGAAAGTTACCCAGGTGCCGTCCGCTGCGCGGGTCGATCTCCTCCGCGTAAAGCTGCAGCGGGCTCGCGTAGGACAGCAGCTTCTCGCACAGCTCGCGTGCGCGATCGAGCTCGCCGATCTCGCACAGCGCAGAGACGAGCCAGAACGAGCAGATCGTGAACGTGCCCTCTTCGCCACGGAGCCCGTCGTCGGTTTCCGCGGTGCGGTAGCGAAGCACCATGCCGTCGACCGTGAGCTCTTCGGCGATCGCCAGCACGGTGGCTCGCACCCGAGCATCGTCGGGGGACAGGAAGCGGACAAGCGGGATCAGCAGCACCGACGCATCCAGGGTCCTGGCTCCGTAGTGCTGGACGAAGACACCTCGCTCGTCGACGCCGCGGACGCAGATCTCGGCTTTGATCTCATCCGCTTTCGCCTGCCAGCTTTTGGCCAGGTCCATGTCTCCATGCATCTCCGCCAGCCGCGCGCCACGGTCGCACGCGACCCAGCACATGAGCTTGGACGACACGAAGTGCTGCGGCTCGCCGCGAACCTCCCAGATGCCGCGGTCCGGCTTCTGCCAGTCCTCGATCGCCGATTCGACGGCTCGCTTGAGGATCGGCCACACGACCTCGGGCAGGAAGTCGCGCGACTTCGTGTGCAGGTACACCGAGTCGAGCACCGCACCCCACACGTCGTGCTGTACCTGCTGATACGCGGCGTTGCCCACGCGCACGGGCTGCGACGCCTCGTAGCCGCTCAGATGATCGATGGTTTTCTCGGTCAGCTCGTGCTCGCCGCCGATCCCGTACATGATCTGCAGGTCCTTTTTGCCGGTCGCGACGTCGGCGATGAAATAGAAGAAGTCGTTCGCCTCGCGCGCGAATCCGAGCGTGTAGAGGCCCCAGAGCATGAAGGTGCCGTCACGGATCCACGTGTATCGGTAGTCCCAGTTGCGCTCCCCTCCGATCGTCTCGGGCAGCGAGGTCGTGGGCGCGGCAAGAAGCGCTCCGGTCGGGCTGTACGTGAGCCCTTTGAGGGTCAGCGCGCTGCGCTGCAAAAAGCTTTGCCAGGGATGTTCGGGAAACTCGCCCCGGTTGATCCATTCGCGCCAGAAATCCGCCGTGCGTTCGACCCGCTGAAAAGCCTCTTCGGCAGTCGGCGGCGCCGGGTGCTCCGCCCAGTACTCCTTGCCGGTCGAGTGGCGCGATCGGGGCCACACCAGGGCCGCGTACGCGCGCTCGCCCTGGCGCAGCGTCTTGGTCGCATGCGCGCCGGGGCCTTCGAAACCCACACGGAGGTCGGTCACGAGCCGGACCGGCACCTCGTCCTGGCCGCCGCTCGCGATGGCCTCGTTGTACCCCTGTCCCGCGTACTCCCACTTCGCCGCCGCCTGGCCGTAGTCGAAGACCGGCTGGCAGTCCATGCTCAGCTCGACGCTGCCGACCACGCAGCGCGCCGTGCGCAGCAGGATGTGCTCGGCCTCGTTGTCGGACGGCGGCCGCCGATATGTCCCCGAGCGGCGCTCGCTGTGGTACCAGGGCCCGATGCACATGGCGTCTCGCACGATGAGCCAGCCCGTGCGCGTGCGCCACGTCGTCTCGAGCACAAGCGTGCCCGGCAGGTAGCGTCGCCCGGCCGGCACCTGGACGTCCGAGGGGCCGAAGCGGAAGCTGCCGGCCGCGCGGTCGAGGATGGCGGCGAAGACGCTGGGGCTGTCGGGACGCGGAAGGCACATCCACTCGACCCGCCCGCTAGGGGCGATCAGGCAGTTGACCTCGCAGTCGGACAGGAAGGCGTACTCGGCGATCGGCGGGAAGGGGCTGGAGACACGCGGTCCGGCGGCCTGCGACTCGGGTTCGAGCGACGGCCCTTTACCGTCCCCATTGCGCCGGGCGCGCGCAGGGCGCTCCTCCTCGAGAGACGGGCTGATAGCCCGGCCCAAGTCAGCCTCGCTTGCCTTCCTTGCCACCCTTCACCTTACCGAGAGCTTATGCCGATGACCCGCCGTACGCGCTCGAAAACCTCGTCTGGAGACCCCATCCCGCTGACGATCTCGACCGGCACCCCCTGCCGGCGGTAGTGGTCGAGCACGGCCTCGGTGAGCTTGTGGTACTCATGCATCCGCTCGGTGATCGCCTCGCGCGTGTCGTCGGATCGGCCCTCGACCGCGGCCCGATGCAGGAGGCGCTCGACCAGATCCCTCTCCGGCACGTCCAGCGCGAGCCCTCGCCGGCCAGCATGGCGTCCAGCGCCTGGGCCTGGCGCAGGGTGCGCGGAAAGCCGTCGAGCAGCACGCCGGCGCCGGTTTCCGCTTCGGGAAGCCGGCTCCGTACGATGTCGACGATCAGCTCGTCCGGTACGAGGTCGCCCGCGGCCATGATGCGTCCGGCCTCCTGGCCGGTCGGCGTTCCCGTCGCCACCTCGGCCCGCAGGATGTCGCCGGTCGAGAGGTGCTTGAGGTGGAAGTCCTTTTCGATCCTGGCCGCCTGGGTGCCCTTGCCGCTGCCCGGTGGGCCGAAGATGATGCCGATCACGCGAGGCGGATCTTGCGCCGCCTGCGCCACCATGTCTTGGCGTGCTCGGCGAGCAGGGCCTGGACCGCAGGGTCTGGGCCCGCCGGCTCACCCTCCTGACTCAGCGCCATCCAGCGACGGGTGACCTCCACGTACAGGTCTGCCTCAGTCCAGCCGGGCAGCTGCTCGAGCACCTTGTGGCGCCGGATGGATTCGGCGATCGGGTGATAGACGTGGTCGTACCAGCTGGCGGCAGCCTCCTGCAGCGGCACGTCGCGGTGCTGCTCGAGGGACAGGAAATAGCGGTGGCCGATGATGTGCTGCATGATCTCGTCGTAGCGCCCGAGCCGGCTGCATTCGAGCCGCGCTTGCGGACGCGAGCGGTGGAGTTGCGTGACGTCCAGGAAGGCCGCATACTCGGCGGCCTTGAGCAATGCCTCGGCATCGATCTCGGGGCCGAGGGGAGCGCGAGTCTTGATGTTGATCACTCGGGCGTTGATCATCGGACGGCCCAGGTTTCGCGCCACCGAGACGCGATGGTGGCCGTCGATCACGTAGTAGTTGTCATCCACCTTGTAGACGTCTATCGGCGGCAGCTCGTCCCCCTCCACCATCGCCTGATAGATGCGCGTCCATCGCTCGCGCATGCGGCGATTGATGGGGAGAAACCCCGGGTCGAAATCTCCCGTCTTCACCTCAGGCGCCACCGATCCGACGATGCGGTCGATCGGAATCTCCTGGTCGCCGCCAAACGAGCGGCCTTCCAGTCCCGCCGCCCGGAGCAACGGCTCCAGCGAGCGCAGTCGCTCGGCGCGACCGGTCAGGATCGTGCGCAGGCTGCGCCGAAACGCCCGCGCCCGGGCGGAATCGAAGTCCTGGATCGCGCGGATGCGCTCAACGCCCATGTGGCGATCCCGGACTACCGAACGATCGGACTAAAGAAGCGCCTGCTCGCTCTCGGCGTCGAAGAAGTGCAGACTCCTCGTGTCGAGGCCAAGCTTTATGCGGTCGCCCGGCGCCACGCTTATCCGCGGATCGATACGCGCGGTCATCTGGTCGCCCCCAACCGACCCGTAGAGGTACTGGTCGGAGCCGAGCCTCTCCACCACGTCCACCTTCATGTCCAGCGTGGGTGCGCCATCCGCCACGCGGTCCGTGACCGCCTCCGGGCGGAAACCGAGGGTGCCTTTGGAGGCGCTCACCGGCTTGGGCATCTTGACCTCGAACCCCGACGCCTTGGCCGAGCCATTGCTGATCGTGGCGGGGATGAAGTTCATGGTCGGCGTCCCGATGAAGCCGGCGACGAACAGGTTCGCGGGGTGGTCGTAGATCTCGCCGGGCGTGCCGACCTGCTGCAGGATCCCGGCGTTCATGATCGCGATCCGGTCACCCATCGTCATCGCCTCGACCTGGTCGTGCGTGACGTAGATGAAGGTCGTCTGGAGGTCGCGGTGCAGCTTCTGCAGCTCGACCCGGGTCTGGCCGCGGAGCTTTGCGTCCAGGTTGGACAGAGGCTCGTCGAGCAGGAAGACCTTCGGGCTGCGCACGATGGCGCGGCCGAGGGCCACGCGCTGGCGCTGGCCGCCGGACAGGGCTCGCGGCTTGCGCTTCAGGAAGTTGTCAAGGCCCAGGATGCGGGACGCGTTGCGTACCCGCTTGTCGATCTCGGTCTTCTTCATGTGCTGCATCTGCAGCGGGAATGCCATGTTGTCGTAGACGGTCATGTGTGGATACAGGGCATATGACTGGAAAACCATGGCGATGTCGCGGTCTTTGGCCGCGAGGTTGTTCACCACCCGGTCGCCGATGAGGATCCGCCCCTCGCTGATCTGCTCCAGCCCGGCGAGCATGCGAAGCGCGGTCGACTTGCCGCAGCCGGAAGGACCGACCAGGACCATGAACTCCTTGTCCTGGATCTCGACGTTGAAGTCCTTCACGACGGTCAGGTCCGCGGTGTACCGCTTGACGACGTGGTCGTAAGTTACCGATGCCATCTCTTATCTATTCCCCCTACACCTGAGTGCCACGTGCGCCCTCCAGATGACAATTCTATTTACCTCCCCTTAATTCGCAAATCCGAGTTTATGAGTCTCGAGGTTGACTTGCGTACCACCAGGCTCGTGCTGAGCGGAGCCGGCGACTCCACCGGCATGCCTTTCATGCGCTGAATCAGGAGTCGAGCGGCCAGCCGGCCCTTCTCGACGATCGGCTGACGCACCGTCGTCAAAGGCGGATTGGTCCACGCCGACGCCGGCACGTCGTCGAATCCGACCACCGAGAGGTCCTCCGGTACCCGGAGGCCCCAGGCCTGAGCGGCCGACATGACGCCGATGGCGGCCATGTCGCTCATGGCGAGCACTCCGGTCGGCCTGTCCTTGCCCTTGGGCAGCGACTCGAACGCGCGCGCGCCTGCCGCGACCGAGATGCCCGCCACCACGGCCACGGGTTCTGGCGCGCCGGCGGAATCCAGCGCCTTGCGGTAGCCGTTGAGCCTCCTGGTCGCGGTGGGCGTGCTGTTGACCTGCGCGCGCGCCGGTGGCAGGACGAGGATCGCGAACTGCCGGTGCCCGAGCTGCAGCAGGTGCCGAGCCGCCGCCTGGGCGCCACCTTCGTCGTCGATGTTGATCGCGGGATGGGCAGGCGAGCCGTCGGAATCCACGAGCACGGTCGGGATGCCGATGCGATCGAGGACTTCGAGCGCCCGATCGTGGGGAGAGAGGCCCAAGCTGATGAACCCGTCCACCGAGGCCTGCCGGATCGCGCCTTCGAGGGAGCCGTCGAGAGGCGGCACGAGGAGCAGGGTCAGGTCATGCTCCTCGCACTGCTCGCCGAGACCCTGGATGAGCTCGCTGACG
>WNGG01003128.1_pt1 | contig 19715 bp, 15 predicted proteins | sample 5400661 | NCBI WGS metagenome assembly WNGG01 (sample SAMN13153372, study PRJNA577476) | soil metagenome | isolation source: 100 cm soil or saprolite under Garry oak tree replicate 1 | place: USA:California | collected 2016-06-15
GCACCGGAGGAAGTTCTCCTGCACGGTCTCTCGCGCTTTTTCCAGGGGGGGTGGTGGCCAGCGGGTAGCTCATAGGCCACCTGGGTTGACCCCCGAGGAATCAGGTGAGAAGAGCGATTCGCGCCTGTTTTCTTTGCCAAGGAAGGGATCATTTTTGTACCAGCTTTTGCGAGAAACATTACAAAACAGAGGCCCTCCTCGCCTGAATTGCTACTAAGGAGGGAGTCAAGAAATTGCTTCGTCGTTGATGTTGTTGGCAGGTCTGTGAGCGTGAAATCGAGATAATTAGCGTGTCGCACCAACAGCCCTACAGCCAAACTGTCCACTAATTCGAAGAGGCTAATAGCTCATGGCTCTTGCCGGGTGATTCCCTGGATACGGTCAAACCTTAACGATCTTCCTGCGCAATTTCTCGCATCTGTTGCCAGGATAGAGGTTTGCTTAAGCTGCCCGCAGCGCCACGGAGCGAAGCAATATTTGTATAGCGAGGAACTCTTAAGGTACTGCGCCCTTTTGATCAATCACAAAGGCAATCTTGTCATTAGTTTTGATACCAAGGTATTTCCGAACCTCAGCAGGAATTGTGACCTGTCCTTTACTGGTGACGGTGGAGATTATCTCTTTCATAGCGCTTCCTTTTTGATATCAAAGCTCTGGGTAAGGAATTTTTATCACGTACAACGGTCAATTTGCACTGGCAACTTCTGTAAAGAGCAGAATTCACGAGCACGCTTCGACCACAGCCTGTTGTCTAACGCTGGAATTACGCGGAGGAACGGTAAGTCCTGCACTCCAGAGGCCTCGTGCGGCGGAGGTGGCAATGTTGTTGATGTATTGGGCGTGGGGGTCCTCCATGCTGTGCCAGGCCGACCCGTCCCAGTGGAGGAGCAGCCCATGAAAGACCTGCCCCTGCTGACTGTCGTCAACCACGAATAAGCCCGCGGCCCAGACATCCTGGGAGGAGTAGGCAGTGACGCTCAAGAGCACCTGGTGATCCCCTTTTTTGGGAAATGAGACCACCTGCCACTTCTGCCCATCCCAGTGCTCGATCAGCCCTTCTGTTCCGATATATACTGGATCACGGGCCTGCTTATACCCACCCGCGGAGGTAAACGATGTCAGATTCGGATACATTATACCAACCGCCCACACATCGTTTGACCAGGCCGCGGCGACGCTTAGGAGCGCATTCGCGGTTCGCGAAGGGTCCGGGCTCTGAACGATACTCCAACGCGAGCCGTCCCAATGTTCGGTCAGGGTCAACTGCGACCCCTCATATCCATGCGAGGTACCTACTGCCCAGATGTCGTTGGCGGAGAGTGCCGATATGTTGTCAAACTCATTATTTTCGTCCGCGACGTTGGGGCTAGGAACGCGCCGCCAGGCAGAGCCATCCCAGTGTTCGACGAGGGTCTGGGTAAATCCGCCGCCGGGGGCATACCCAACAGCCCAGACGTTGTCGCTGGCCAGGGCGGTCACGCCGGTGAGCTTGCTAAAACCATGGTAGTCAGTGAGCTTGAAGGAGGGCAGCAGGCGCCAGGTATGACTATCCCAGTGCTCAGCCAGGGGGAAGAAGTCAGCAGGAGTAGTGTAAGTGCCGCCAACCACCCAAACATCGCTATCCGAGATGGCGGCAATGCCGTCCAGGCTCCCACCCACGGCGCCAGGATCAAGAGGGAAAAGCGTCTGCCAGGTGTGACCGTTCCAATGCTCCACCATGGGCCTATTCTGCGCGCCAAGGGGGGAGTTCTCGCCCGCGAGCCAGACATCGTTGGCGGAGAGCAGCGCGACGCTGGTAAACTGGTTAGTCCCGCCGGGTTGAGCGAGAGCCATGCTCTGCCAGGTGTTGCAGGTCAGGGTGCCGCTGAAAAGATGGAACGCGAACCGGGCCAGCAAGAAGCCTCCACCGAGGACGAGCAGCAGCACGGCGAGCGTGTACAAAAGCGGTTTTCTCACGTGTTTCCCTTTGATCTGAGTTTCACGAGCACGACTGTACAGAGCGTGCGATCAACGTCCTTGGCCCAGGCCCGGTTGGGTCATGTACCTCGCCCACGAGCCAGACCTGGCCATTGGGGAGCGCGGCGAGATTGCTGATGGAGTACCCGTTCTGGTCGGCGTTGGGGAGAGTTGAGAGGCTCCAGACCTTGCCGTTCCAGTGAAGCAGGGAACCATTATAGGTGAGCGCCCAGACATCGTGATCCGAGATGGCGACAATATGGCGGAGGTTATCCGACTTGACGGCTGGAGTGGGCGTGGGAACAATACTCCAGGAACGGCCATCCCAGTGCTCGACCAGGTAGCGCAGGGAGACATCGCCTGGGAGTTCGTAAAAGCCTGAGGCCCAGATATCGCCGGGCGAGAGCGGCGCTAGACTCCAGAGGGCGGCAGAGCTCTCGATATTCGTCCCTTGAGGCTGGGGATTGGAAACCACACTCCAGGCTTTGCCATTCCAATGTTCGATTAAGGAGAGCTGGCCCTGCTTGATCGAGGAGGTGCTGCCAACAACCCAGGCATCGGTGGGAGAGAGGACCGAAATGCTAGAGAAGGAGTAGGAGTAGATAGACCGGGGGGACGCAGGAGTATCGACTGCCCTCCAGGCGCTGCCATCCCAATGCTCAAGGAACCCTCCAAGGCCATCGCCAACTGCCCAGATATCGTTGGCCGAACTTCCCGCGATCTTGCCCAGGGTATCGGGGTAGTTCCCTTCGCCTTCAGAACTGGGATTCGGGCTGGGAACCACACTCCAGGTCTTGCCATTCCAGTGTTCGACCAGCGTTCTATTATCGGTGCTGGTGGAAGTGCTGGCGACGGACCCGGTGACCCAGATATTATCGCTGGCCAGCGCGAAGACACCAGAGAGTCCGTCAGCTACATTCCCCGGATTCGGGCTGGCCACAATTTGCCAGAACGAGCATCCCGTCTGATGTCGAGGAGAAGTGTCGCAGGAAGAGAGCAGAGAGCAAGCAATCAACATGAGAAAAATCACGGGCACGCGGGGGATGCAGGCATGGCGCATAGAATCCTCTTTCTCAGCTGGGGCATCGGATGGCGAGAGGCTGGTTATGAATTGAGAGAGACAAACGTATTTATACTGAATACGCCTCGGAAGGTGGAAATCTCTCGAAGGAAGAAAGAGCCCGGAATGCCCTGTTGTCAACAGGATTTCCCCTTGACATTCCTTTGACTTCGCGTTAAAGTAATGACTAACAAGTCATGGGAATACTTACCAGTCATGATTTGTTATCATTGTCAGAAAATGAATCAATGAAGTGTCTACCGTTCAAGAAGGTGCAATGATGCAATCCATAACTACAATCCGTTCTTTGAAAGAGAAGCAGCGACAGGAGCGTGAAGAGCTTATTCTCCAGGCAGCAGAGGAAATGCTGGCGGAGAAGGGATACCATGAAACATCGATGGATGAAATCGCTGTGCGCGTGGGGATCGCCAAGGGCACTGTCTACCTGCATTTTCCCAGCAAAGAGGACCTGGTTATGGCCATTTTTGAGCGGGGTATGCTAAAGTTATTGGAAGGAGTTGAGGCATCCATTACTTCAGAGACAACAACCCGCGCAAAAATGGAAGCCGTGCTGCGCTTTATATATGGGGGGTTTTTCAATAAGCGCGGTGAAGCGCTGTTTTCTATATTCGGCAGCAATAGTGGTGAGCTGCGCCGACTCTTCGCTGAGAAAAAAGGCCAGATGAATGCTCAGTGGGAGCAGCTTTCTGCGCGCATCAGTTCACTGCTCGAGGAAGGCAAAGCGGCCGGGGAATTTGATACAACTATACCAACAGGTGTTATGTTAAACGCATTTTTCAGTCTATTAGCGCCAAAATTGAATGAACGTTTGATTGCTGAAGGACAGATATCACCGGATGAACTGGCAAAGTATCTGGGGCGCTTTTACTTCAAGGGTATCACAGCCATTTAAGGAGAATCTTGATATGAAAACTGTATCGTCTGGGCCAGATGTCGAAGCAGGGACATTAAAGCGTCCATCAACCTGGCAAGATTTCGAACAACCACGCTACTCACGGCGTGAGACCATATTGACGATGATTGGCGTGCTGCTCGTCATGCTGCTTGCCTCGCTCGATCAGACCATCGTCTCCACAGCAATGCCACGGGTTATTGCTGATCTACAGGGCTTTGACCGCTACACGTGGGTCTCCACGGCTTACTTGCTCACATCAACGGTGATGGTGCCCATTTATGGGAAGCTCTCCGACATGTTTGGGCGGAAGCCAATCTTCCTGTTTGGCATCGTCGTATTCCTCATTGGTTCAGCACTGTCTGGCGCCTCGCAATCGATGAATGAGCTGATTGCCTTCCGTGCCCTCCAGGGTATTGGTGCCGGAGCTTTGATGCCCATCGCAATCGCTGTCGTCGGTGATTTGTTCACACCGCGCGAGCGCGGCAAGTGGCAGGGCGTCACGGGCGCCGTCTGGGGCTTCTCGGCTATCGTTGGCCCAACGCTTGGCGGCTGGATTACAGAGAATACGTCCTGGCGCTGGGTATTCTATGTGAATCTGCCTATCGGCATTATCGCGATGTTAGTACTGATCTTCCTGATGCCGGCGCTGCGCGGTGTTGAGAAGAAGGTTTCAATTGACTATACCGGCGCTGCTATGTTGATAGCAGGGACGGTGGCGCTGCTGCTGGGTTTTACCTGGGCAGGAACACAATATGACTGGCTCTCACCGCAAATTATTGGCCTGTTCGCTGGCGCAGTAATTGTGTTGACCGCCTTTGTGATATACGAGGCTCTACTGGAACGGCGTGGTGGTCAGCCGATCATCGAGCCAAGCCTGTTTAAGAATAGCATTTTCAGTGTCTCGACGATTGTGACGGTCATCTTTGGCATGGGCCTGTTCGGCAGCATCTTCTTCATCCCATTGTTCGTGCAGGGAGTCATTGGCACCTCCGCGACCAATAGTGGTTTGATCCTGACACCGTTAATGCTGACCTCGATTGTTGGCAGCGTTGTCTCAGGCCAGTTGGTTTCGCGCCTGGGAAAATACAAATGGATTGCCATTCTTGGTATGATAATCAGTGTCGCGGGTGGGGTGCTCCTGGTACGCCTGGGTGTGAATTCGACTAACAACGATGTGCTGCTAGCAATGCTGGTGATGGGCCTGGGAATGGGCTTTGGGATGTCGCTGTACACGCTGGTTGTGCAGAATGCTCTACCCCGAAAGATTGGGCAGGCGACCTCCGCACTAGTCTTCTTCCGCTCTATCGGTGGTACGATAGGTCTTGCGGCTATGGGTTCGGCCATGACATCGGCATACCTGCCGACATTCACCAATGCGTTACCGGCAGCCGTAAAGCAGTTACCGGCAAAGGCACTGGCGGCTTTCAATAACCCGCAGGTCTTGCTCTCGGCGGATACCAAAGCGCAGTTGCAGTCAGCATTTGCCGCCTACGGTCCGCAAGGCACGGCGATCTTCAACAGCATCCTCGCAGCGGTAAAGATGGGCCTGGCGCAGGGTATTCATAATGTCTTCGTCCTGAGCCTGGGCATCATGATCGCTGGTCTGGTGGCGGTCTTATTCCTCAAGGAGATCCCCTTGAGAGGTGGGAGCAGCCGCAAGACGGAAACGGCTGAGTCTGTCGAGGATGCAGCGCCAGGGATGGCAGAGAACGTACCGGCAATGCTGTAATCATCTACAGAAGGCACCGAGGCCATATGCTCTGGACAAGGCATATGGCCTCTTTTTGTGCTTAAGATTGCTAATCTCTACATGACATTCTTCAGATCTACGTCCATTAGGGGGATTTTAGGGTTTTGGTTCGCGACAGGGACATCACATAACATTGACGTTTACGGCAATCTTATGCTAGGCTAGATGCATAGCCACCACTGATCCAAAGGGCGCGATAATGGAGATGAAGAAATGAACGCGGGTTTTGCCCCACCACCAAGGCCGATAATGAGCTTTAGTCAAGGTTCATAATTGCGATCTTACGAATTCGATGTAGAAAGGTAACCGGTCATGTCCAGCGCGGCCAGGTCGAGCGAGGTATTGCAGGAGCGCCATAGATGGGGGGCGCTGGTGACGCTGTTTTTCGCGCCTGCTTTTATTTTTGCCAATATGTACACAACGCAGGCGATTCTGCCGGTACTCAGCCATGATTTTCATATCAGCGCGCCAGCGGCGGGATTGACCGTTTCTTTGCTGGTGTTGGCGGTGGCGGTCGGGTCGCTGTTTTATGGGCCGCTTTCGGACCGTGTTGGGCGGAAGCCTGTGATGGTGGGGATCAGCTTCCTGGTGATTGTTCCGACGCTGTTGTGCGGGCTGGCGCCGAATTTCAGTGTGCTGGTAGTGCTGCGTAGCATGCAGGGACTGCTGATGCCGGGTCTCACGAGCGTGGCTATTCCCTATGTCAACGAGGAGTTTGCAGGCAGGGGAAGGGGGCTGGCAATGGGTGTTTATGTGAGCGGGTTGACGCTTGGCGGATTGTTTGCCCGCGTGGGCAGCGCGGCGCTGGCAGGCATTTATAACTGGCGGATAGCTCTGCTGGCTTTTGCTATTCCCACGCTCATTGCTGCGCTGGCGATGTGGCGATTCCTGCCGGAGACGAAGGGGAAGCGGGTAAGAGGGGTTTCGTCCTTGCAGATGGATGGTGAGTTTTTCCGCCAGACGCTGCATGATATGGCGCTCCACTGGCGCAACCGGAGGCTTGTAGGAGCATTCATCATCGGCTTCACGCTCTTTTTCGGCTTTATCGGCACATTTACCTACCTGCCATACTACCTGACCGGGCCATATTTCAGGCTGCCGACGGTGGCGCTGAGCCTGGTGTACCTGCTCTGGCTGACGGGTGTGTTCTCGCCGACTGCCGGGACGCTGGCCGGGCGCATTGGCTCGCGGCGGGCCATTGTCTTCAGCATGGGGTTAGCGGCGATGGGATTGCTGATCACACTCATCCCGCTGCTGCCCGTGGTGATATTTGGCCTGGGGCTGCTGGCGCTGGGTATGTTTGCCACGGTGCCAGCTGTGAACCTTTATTTAGGTGAGCAGGCGATGACGGCCAAAGGGGCGGCTGCATCGGTCTATCTCTCCCTCTACTACTTCGGCGGGAGCTTTGGCGCGGTTTTGCCAGGCCTGGCGCTGGTGTGGGCAGGTTGGAGCGGTGTGGTGTTGCTGTGCCTGGGGATGGTGCTGGTGGCTATTGCCGCCGATATAGCTCTCTGCTGAGAGACGGTTAAGGCAATGCAGGTGTAGTAGTAGGGGTTGTCCCAGGCACGGAGGTGGGCGTTGTTCCGGGCGTGGGGGTTGTTCCGGGCATAGGTGTGGGTGTTGTGCCAGGGGTCGGTGTTGGAGTTGGCGTCTTTCCCGGCGAGGCTGTGGGGGATACCGCGGGCGAGACCGTGGGGGAGGCAGCGGGCGAGAGCGTGGGAGTCGTGCCAGTTGTGGCAGGAACGGTGCTGGTAGGATTGGCCTGGTTACCGGGGTTCGGCGAGTTTGCATTTTGTATGAAATAGGCAAATACTACAGATAGCAGGATCAGTGCTATTACGAGTGCTCCTGTGGCGACTGCGAGGAGGGGACTCCAGGCCCTCGTTCGAGGAGGGAGAGCTGGAGCCGGATTAAACTGGGTGGGAGCGAAGGCGACCGGGGCCTGGTTATAGGCAGACAGGGGCGCGGGGCCGAGTACCATCTGACCAGGCTGGTAAGGGCCTGCGGGAACAGGAACGACCGGCGCTATTACCGGATGTTGTATCTGCGTTGCAGCGAGATCAGGTGGTGTTACAGGAGGCAGTGGAAACAATGCCTCCGACCACTGTCCTTTGAGACCAGCATCAAAGGCTGAGGCGAGCGCGGCAGCGGTGGCGAAGCGGTCGGCGGGCCGCTTGGCGAGGGCTTTTAGAATCGCTGCTTCTGCAGGTTCGGGGAGATCCGGGCGCAGAGAGCGTGGCGACCGTGGCTGCTCGTTAAGATGTTTCATGCCCACGGCAAGGGGATTATCGGCACTGAAGGGGACCTGGCCGGTGACGAGCTGGTAAAGCAGGATGCCGAGGGCGTAGATGTCGGTAGCGGGTTCGGCCTGTTCCCCCTTGAAGCGCTCGGGAGCCATATAGGCCGGCGTCCCGTACATTCTACCGGTGGTAGTCAGGCTCGTTAGCGCTTCTTCGAGCGCGTAGAGGCCGCTGTCGAAAAGATGTATGATGCCAAAATCGACGAGGTAAACGCTGCCACGAGTATCGATGAGCACGTTGCTGGGCTTGATATCGCGATGCACGACGCCATGTTGATTGGCGTAGTCGATGGCACCTGCAAGCTGGTCCAGGTAGCGCGCGATCTCGGCCAGGGGTAATGGGCCACTGGCGGAGGCCAGCCGGGTGGTTAATGTGCCGCCGGTGATGACGGGCATGATCATATAGAACAGACCCTGCTCTTCGCCATAACCCAGTACCGGCAGGATATGCGGGTGGTGCATATGGTAGGCGGCCTGGGCCTCGCGCATGAAGCGAGCCTGGAAAGAGACAAACTCTTCAGGGGTAGGAGCCGTGGAAGGCATGAGTATCTTAATGGCGACGCGGTCCTGCGGACCATCCAGGCGTTGTGCTAAGAAGACGATGCTCATACCGCCTCTCCCCAGTACTTCGAGCAGGCGGTAACCCGCGATGGTGCGGCCTAGCAGGTCTTCAGATCTCGTGAGCATGCATGTCCCCCTCTTTTGCAGCGCAAATACTTCTTTCTCATAGAAGGAAACGATTCAGGAGGGCAATAGATTTCACCTGGTAGCCTGCCATACCTGAACGGTCATATCTTCACCGCCAGAGGCAACTAGCGAGCCAAGGGGAGACCAGGCCACGGCGAGGACTTCATTGGTGTGGCGGAGGTAATGGAAGGAAGCGGCTCCGGTGGCAGCATCCCACACATCTACAGTAGCGCCGGCGCCTTCATTGCCGGAGGCGATATGTTTGCCATCGGGCGACCAGGCCACGGCAGACACTGCACTGGTATTGCCATGATAGACGAGCAGGGCACTTCCCGTAGCGACGTTCCAGACCTGAATCGTTCCATCAGCACTGCCCGAGGCGATGCGAGTATTATCAGGCGACCAGGATAGGGCGGCTACATGGCGACTATGGCCGCGATAAACGAGAAGCGTTTTCCCTGTGAGAGAGTCCCACACCTGTACAGTCCTGTCAAAGCCTCCCGAGGCAATGCGCGTCCCATCGGGCGACCAGGCCACGGTCTGGACCGCACTGGTATGGCCGGTATACGTAAGTAAGGTGGTTCCTGAGATGATGTCCCACACTCGCACGGTATTATCTGCACTGCCCGAGGCGATGCGCGTGCCATCGGGCGACCAGGCGACAGTAGTTACGTCGCTCGTATGGCCGCCATAGGTCAGCAAGGGTCTCCCGGTGCCGGGATCCCATACCTGCACCGTTCCGTCGCGACTGCCCGAGGCGATGCGCGTCCCATCGGGTGACCAGGCCACGGAGGTTACTTCATCTGAATGGCCGCCATAAGTCAGCAAGGTCTTCCCTGTGAAGGCATTCCAGACACGTACTGTTCTATCGCTGCTGGCGGAGGCGATATAGTTTCCATCGGGCGACCAGGCCACGGCATTCACAAAGTTGGTATGGCCGTGATAGGTGAGAATGGTGGTGCCTACGGGATGGTTGGCATGAGGAGAAGGCGAGCGAACCACAAGTGCTGCCACAAGGTTCGCACCATCCAATACGATGATGGCCAGTGCCAGGATCAATAATCCGCTGGCGACCGCGTAACGGGGGAGACCCCGCCTGGGGTGTTTTTTTTGCTCAGACATGACTGGAAACCTTTTCTCCACATGCAAGGGATAACCAAGTTTAGTTTATATAGATACATATTAATTATACCTATTGACACGTAACTTCGGTGACTCATGTTTTAGCGAGGGACGCATTGAAGGGCTACGAACGAGGCATGCCTTCTGCACATTGCATCCATGTCAAAAAACGTTGCATAATTACGAAGAACTGAGCTATGCGCATGATCGACCCAGCAGGAGAAACCTGGAAACGTTTGATGATAAAATTGTAGACCTACATGTAACGAAGTTTGTCTTGAGAACTATACTGAGTGGGAAGGAGGTTAACTATGAAAATTGGCATCGGTCTGCCCGGGACGATTCCGGGCGTACACCGTGAACTTATCTTTGATTGGGCAAGGCGGGCGGAGAGCGGGCCTTTCTCCAGCCTTGCTACTCTTGACCGTCTGGTATACCCCAACTATGAGGCGCTCATGACCCTGGCGGCTGTGGCAGGTGTGACGCAACGCGTGCGCCTGGTGACGACTGTTCTGCTTGCGCCGCTGCGCAGGCCCGCTATACTGGCTAAACAAGCGGCTAGCCTGGATGCGCTATGCGGGGGGCGTCTCACGCTGGGACTGGGAGTCGGCGGACGAGAGGACGACTATCGCGCCGTCGCGGTTCCGTTCAACAGGCGGGGCAAGTACTTTGACGAACAACTGGCTATTATGAAGCGAGTCTGGTCGGACCAGCCATTGAGCGCCGATGTCGGGGCGATAGGTCCACTACCGGTCCAACAAGGGGGGCCCGAAATACTGATTGGCGGCTACACACCGGCTGCGGTAGAAAGAATTGGGCGCTGGGGCGAAGGATATATCAGCGGTGGCGGTGGTCCAGAGAGGGCGGAATCATTTTTCAAGATGGCTCAGGAGGTGTGGGAGGCTGCAGGAAGGTCGGGCAAGCCTCGCCTTGTCGGGTGCACTTATTATGGGCTGGGGCCGAACGCGCCAGAGGAGATAGGCGCGTATATAGGTAATTACTATTCTTTTCTGGGCCCGATGGCGCAGCAGATGGCAAAAACGATTCCTGCTTCACCCGGGGCGATTAAGGGGGCTATCCAGGGCTTTGCGAATATTGGGGCGGATGAGGTAATATTGTGGCCGTGTATTCCCAAGCTGGACCAGGTTGATCGGTTGGCGGAGATGGTGGGGTAGTCCCGCGACTTCCAGGGCGATGGCCGGCAGCAGGACGATGGCAAGCATCGCCCTACATTTAGCCCAGGACATACAAATGAAAGTAACTGCAGACGATATTCGCCTGGTTATACGAAGCCTTAGCCTGTCGGGGCTGCCTCTCTGTGTTCATTCCTCCTTACGTTCGTTTGGGTGGGTGGAGGGAGGAGCGCAGGCAGCGGTTGATGGGTTTTTGGCGGAAGGATGTACTGTGCTCGTACCTACCTTCTCGTGGGATGAGTTCGGGCTTCCGCCACAGCCGGGGATGCAGCCGACGCGGAACGGGTGTAATTATGCTATTACGGATAGGCCAGCACCCGGGAAGGGCCGGATTTATAAGCCTGATTCTATGGTCATTGATAGGGGAGATATGGGCGCTATTCCCGCTGCTGTTGTGGCTATGCCACGACGAGTGCGCGGGAACCATCCATTGTGTTCATTCACGGCTGTGGGGCCACTAGCAGAAGAATTGATGGCAGGCCAGGAGGCGTTGGAGGTATTCAGGCCGTTGAGGGCTTTATCAGAGGCAGGTGGCTATGTTGTATTAATGGGGGTAGGCCTGGAAGCGATGACTCTGATCCACCTGGCAGAACAGATGGCAGGACGCAACCTGTTCAGGCGATGGGCGAATGGCCCTGATGGCAGACCGATGGAGGTTGAAACGGGCGGATGTTCGCTAGGATTTGGCAAGTTCAGCTCGATCTTTGCGCCTCTGACGAGGCAAACCAAAGTTGGTCTGAGCACGTGGAACGTTATTGCAGCAACGGAGGCGCTCGCGGTTGCAATAAGGGCCATTCAGGACAATGCCAACATTACTCATTGTGGTGATCCAGAGTGTGGGCGCTGCGATGATGCTGTGATGGGTGGGCCACTTGTGGGATAATAGATGTGGGAAATAATGTGGCAAGTAAGTTTTTTTGATGAGGTGACGTATTTATCAGTGTGAGGAGTTTAGGAGGAACGGGCGCGATAATGAACGTTAACAAAATAAACGGGATATGTTCCACTCCCCACCCAGGCGCCATAAATGTCGCAGCTACGCCCTTGCCTTCGCTTCGCTCGGCCAGGGAGGATTCCATCGTTCTCCTGCTTATTTTGTAAAACTTATTATCGCGGCCTCACGATATATCGGTAACCTCCGCTCTATTCATGGTATTTTGTGAAAACTCATCATTGAAGACCTACGAAGGTAGGTATGACAAATGGACGGATTTGTTTAGCAGGAGAGGCGTGAGAATATGCCTGATGACCAGCGGGTCGACTTTCTTAAAAGAGGAAATGAGACAAGCCAAGGCATAGCGGATACTCATGCCGGGCTACCACCTGACTCCACGGGCGCGATAATGAGTTTTAACAAATTCATCCAGGTATGTGGAGGGTTCCCCCAGGCCGATAAATCGGCGATGGGCACGATAAATCGGCCCCTACAGATGTTTCTTCGCTGTGTACGATACCCTGGTTATTTCGTTACAGTTCATAATCGCGGTCCCACGATACATCGGGATACCTGCCCCCCAGGCAGGATGCCTACGAATTGGCCGGGGGCGCGCACGAAGTTTTTTGTTGCGCTGGTTTTTGCGTTTTTCTTGCTGCTTTTTCCTGCACAGGCGTCGGCACACGCGACGAATACGCCCGCGGTTGGTCTGACGCTCCAGGTGGATGCAGGGTTCAACTCGTTCTACAGGATCGGGTACTGGACGCCGGTACGCATCAAGCTGAGCAACCAGGGAGCGGATTTCAGCGGGACACTGGCTATTAATACAATCAGCGGCCAGGCGGGCACAAGTGGAGGAGCGAACACCTCGCCATGGCGTTTTGAAGAAGCTGTGATGCTGCCTCATGGGACCCAGAAACAGCTTACGTTGACTGTGCCGCTGTATATGGGTCTATTCGCGCCTCATGGCATATTGGTACAAGTGCTCGACACACATGGTCGAGCTGTGGTTACACAACAGGCAACACCCGAAAACCTCAATCCGGGAGATGTTCTGGTTGGCATTTTCTCCGACAACTTCGCGGGTTTCAGCCCGCTGAGTGCGGTGACGCTGCCAAATCGCTATACTGCCGTCGGCCTGGCGCCGCTGGACGCGACAACGATGCCGACAACGACCGCAGTTCTTTCCAGCTTCGACATGATTATACTCGACGATTTTGCAACGGCTACACTTAGTCCGGCGCAACTACGTACGTTAGAGGCGTGGGTGAGCCAGGGAGGAGCATTGATCGAGGTCGGAGGGGCTACGTGGCAGCGCACGTTGAAGGCTTTGCCGCCTGATCTTTTACCGGTGGAGGTCAGCGGGACGAGCACTATTCCGGCGGGCATCCACCTGCTCCCTCCCGGCAGTGTCCCCAGCGGGCAGCCATCAAGCGTGGATACGCTACAAGAACCACTGGCAGCCAGCATAGCAAGACTGCGCACGCAAGGACAGGGGCAAGCCCTCCAGAGCCTGGTGGTGCTTTCGTTGGGCAACACTCCTCTACTGGTGCAGGCCCGGCACGGACAGGGGATGGTCAGTTACCTGGCCTTTGATCCCACGATTCAACCTCTCGCTAACTGGTCTGACCTTGGTACGTTCTGGAAACAATTGCTGATACGGGCAGTAGGTGACCGCGCGCTCATCGGAAATACGCCGCTCTACAGCAGTGGTCCCGGCCAAATCATGACGCGCGGGGGTATACTGCAAATTTTGCAACCGCCGCCGCTGCTCTCACCCTGGTTTGTTGTCCTGCTGTTCCTCAGCTACATCGCTATCATCGGACCCGCGCGCATTGTGATCGTGAGGAGGCTGAAGCGACCAGAATGGGGATGGCGCATCATCATGAGCAGTATTGTGATTTTCTCCCTGCTGTCCTACGGGTCCTCGCTTTACCAGCGCCGGGCATCCCTGCTGGACAACAGCATTTCTATTGTGCAAATCAACGCGGATGGCTCGCCCGCGCATATTACAACGTATCACGGTTTCTTCGATCCCAGCGAGAGCGATTCCCGGCTCTACCTGGTAGGCAATAGCATAGCGCTACCCACGCCCTCCTTGCTCGTGCCGGGAAGCCCTGTTTTTTCGCAAAACGATCCACAGGCGGCGATTACACCTGTTCCCGGCGGGGCGAATGTACACCTGCCGAACGATGGCAACTGGCCCTTTCACGGTCTTGTCTCGGAACAGGACAGCCAGATCCAGGGCGGCATTCTTGCTCAGCTCGCCTTGCAGAACAACAGGCTGGTCGGATCTATAACGAACACGCTTGACACAGCTCTGGATGACGTGTATGTGTTGCTGCCTCATAGCCTTGTATCCATCGGACACCTGGCAAGCGGGCAAGCCTTGCAGGTCGATCTTCCATTACAGAAGGCGCTCGCCAGGCAGGGTACCACGCTTGCAGATGCGATTGCGGCGAGTCAAGGTTTGCCCGCGTCTTATTTCCCTTATAGCCAGGATCAGCAGCCAGGTACTGATCTGCAGCGGCACCTGGCTATTTTGTCGGCACTCAGCGGCACGGGGTTTCCCTATGGGCCATGCGGGGGGCCATGTGCCACACACGCCCTTGTGAGCAAGGGAGAAATTCTCACTATACCCGCGGGAACGCCGCTTAGTATCAACCTGCCAAGGGGCAGCGATCCATTGTTGCTCAACAATGCTCCTGCAACGCTGATCGGTTGGGCAAGTGCGCCGCTGGACGCGATAGGCGACACAACTATTGATGACTTCTCGGTTTTTGGTGTGCACGATAACCTGGTGCAGATGCCGCTGAAGATCGATTTAGCCGGTACGTTAAATGCTCCTCCTAATGTCATTGCAGGATACCTGGTAGATGAAGACAATAGCGATGCCGAGGATAGTGTACCCGATACCTACACGCTATCGACGGGAAGCGTGACCTTTGAGTTTGCGCTGCCAGACATGAAGCAGGCGAGGATCGACAGTTTGACGTTGACGGAGCCAAACGAAGTGGGCAATATCAATCCTCCACCTCCGACAAATCCGGAGCTGACGCAGGTCCGGCTCTACAACTGGCAAACGATGTCGTGGGATAGCGTTGCGTTGACCTCGTGGAGCTTTACGACGACGGACATTGGGGCGTATATAGGACCAGGCGGCCGTGTATTGTTGCAAATTACTAACACTTATCCCGCGGGTTTGCTTGTGTTTGGGAAGCCGTATTTGAGCCTGCAGGGTATGGCTTGATGGTGCGTCATGAAGATTCGCAGCGAATCCAGCGGAGCTGCATCTGTGCAAGGGGTTGATCAAACAGACTTGTTTGTCCATCGAGACGGAAGAGCTGATCAAAATCGTCGGGGGCGAAGGCGACTTTGAGACGCGAGGCATAGGAGGTGAGGAGCACTCGCAGGTAATGGTCAACATGGTAATCTCGACGATCAGCGACGGATGCAGTATCATCAAATGACACTGCTGTTTCAGGCTCATCTCCATCTTCCAGGTCATCCGCTGCAAGGGGCGCATCGTCGGTTTCTTCAGGCAACCAGGTGTACACACCGCCCTGCGCCCGGTAGAAGCGCACCCGCTCGCCAACGTTCCACTGCGCCCGACCAGCCGAGAGCAACGCTTCATACTGCGGTTCGGGATGCTTTGCACGTGCCGCAAGGTAGGCTTGTGGGGTTTTGGAGAGGCGCACCTGCGAGGCTACATCCGAGGCCGAGAGGAGGCGACGGTGTACAGCTTCTATTGTTTCCTGGTAGCAGCGCTGGACGCCTGCAATATCACCCACCATCGTATAGTGCAATGCCTGGCGGAGGAAGCGTTCGCCGAAGGGTTCGGCCCGACTGGAACGCAATGCGACACCGCGCATAATGAGACGTCCATCGTAGGTCAGCAAGGCATAGTTCTTGATAGCATGGCTCACCATTGCCTGGTACCGCCCTTCGTACTCCAGGCGAATTCCCGCGGGCAGCAGCGCTCCTATCTCAGCGACAAGACCTTGCTCCTGTGCTTGCGTCCAGTCCGCAGGCACTGCGAAATACACGCCATCGGTATCGGCTTCGATGGGCACCATGCCCCGTTCTCGCAATGCATCGAGGATATGATCGAGCAGTTCGCGGCCACGCCTCGTCACCTCGTTGGCGGCATCGGGGTCGGCGAAGAGGGCCATAGAGCCTGCACCCATATAGCCATAGGCTGCATTGATGAGGGTCTTCATGGCAGCTTGCGTCCCATCATGCTGATTGGCCTCCATCGAGCCAGGGGGAGCCGCTTTTGCCGCGGCCTTATGGTGCAAGCGGAGTTCAGTCAGGCGGTCAAGAATGTGTAATAAAACACCAAGGCCGTCGCAAGCTGGTCCGATGCGGAAGATGCGCATCAGTGAAGGGTAGAGGGAAGCCACGTCAGTTTTGACTACATGCTCTGCGACACCTGCGGCAAGGAGATAGGTTGCTCCACCGGCGTGTGGTTCGCTATTGGCAAACACATCAGGAGGGGTGTATGGGAGGGCGGCGCCTGCCGAGAGATAGGCCCTCACCAGCATGGGCTCAAGGATGCCCATAGCAGGCCCTGCCGAGGCGATGCGCTCATAGCGGCGCGGAGCCATGCCAGCCAGGGCAAACGCTGCACCCATGAGCCGTCGCGAAAGGCCATCCACCTCCTCCACATCGTCCAGGGCATAGCGACGCACGTGCTCCGGGTCGTGTCGATAGGTCTCAAACACTTTCGAGCCTTCCAGGTAGACGCGATGGGGTGAGGCCAGGCCGAAATGGCGAGCCACTTCTTTGAGGCGATAACTCGATAACTCACGCACGACGAAGTCGTAACGGCGCACGGCATCCAGCGTATCGATCAATTCCCGTCCAGCTACGCTGTAGCGTGTATAGCGTCGAGTATAAGGACCGGATGCAACGATGTCCTCATAGGATTCCAGGTGCTGTGGACCACCTGGACGTGCAAAGAGCAATGGCACCTTGAGCAGCGAAGCACGTTTTTGCATGAAAGGCAGATCGAAACCCAGGAGATTATGGTTTTCGATGATATCGGGATCGCGTTCACGGATGAGCGTACAGAGGTCGGCGATGAGCTGTGCCTCCCGATCGGGCGCCGGGGCCTCAAGGATGGTCGAGAAACCCCGGTTATCGCGAACAGCTATAAGAAAGATGCGGCCACGTTCGGGGTTTAACGAGGTTGTTTCCAGGTCGAATTGCAAGCGGTGCAGGTCATCGTAGGCAAGCCCACGAAAATAAACCCGACCGGTGAGCATGAGGTATTGTTCTACAGGGCCAACGCGATAATAGGTGTCTTGCAGGTCGTTCAAGCTGGTGATTTTACGGTCCAATCGACGCGAGGCGCCAACACACAATGCACGCTCTAGAGTACGTCCATCGCGGGCTGAAAGCAGATAGCGGTACGAGTCAGGTGGACCGTCAAGCTCCAGAAATGTGATAGCACCTGTTTCCGCGTTTGGGGCTGTGGCTGGTTGCACGCTGCGCCCGAGATGCTCCAGGTCGTCGAGGGTTCTGGCGAAGAGCCAGGGACGAAAGCGCTCTTCCTCGCACACCACTTGCTTGCCAACGCGCCTCCACACCAATGCCTGCCCTGCTCGACTGGCCCAGACGGAGACGATGCCAGGTGTTTCGTCCCAACCAAACAACCATTCATCTTCCCGGCGCAATGATGATGTAGTGTGGAAGGGTTCCATGATTCTCCTGCTGGATACTGAAGCGACAGCGAACATGTGTTTCATACCATAATGCAGTATACCACGAAAAGCGACCTTTATGTGAGTCAGCAAGCGACCGCAAGGGGCGACTTACAAACATGATTCCATGAGTATACATCTCGTACCGATCAGATCTTTCTGTACCTGCTGATCGTACAGTATTCCCGGAAGCCTATGCGACGATAGATGCGCACTCCATAGGGAGATGCCGTCAGGATGGCTACCCGGTATCCCGCACGACGGGCCTCGCGCAGTGCAGCAAGAGTCATGGCGGTCCCAATGCCTTTGGAGCGTGTTTCCGGCAACGTTACGACCGAATGCAATGCTGCAACACCTGCTCCGAAGAACAGGAGAGCGGTCGCGATTGGTTTCCCCTGGAAGGTGCCGAGGTAGTAGCGACAGGGAAGATGGAGGCCGAGACCCAGTTGGGCATGCACGTCCTGGAAGAGGGGAATGATATCGCCTGGTACGCCAAAGCCCCATACCGCAACCCATGTGTGTAAAGTAGACATAGTGTCTACCAGTCGAATATTTAACCCTGGCAGTGCAGGGAACTCGTCGTTCATGGCGAGCAAGTCTACAGCCATGCCAGGTTCGTCTTCTTCGTGGGTAAAGCCATGCGCGAGCAAGCGCTGTCGTAGATCATGAGGCTGCGAAGATGGGCCGAGTTGCCAAAGCATAGGAAGCTGACGGCGACGGAATTCCTGCATAATCTCTTCGATCTGCGTATCGGCCTGCTGTGGGTCGAGAATACTACGAAAGACGCCGTTGAAGGAATCGATTGGTACGCCCGTGGCGACCCACATCAGGTCGGGCGTGTCGTAAATCTCCGCTCCAGGTAAACGCGCTAAAATTAGCGGGAATGTAGCCAGACTCTCTTCTATGGCCCTGGTGAGAGAAGCTGCTGATAGATCTTGAAGTACACGCATGGGGGCGTTGTTTTCATACATGCTGGTAGTTTCCTTATCCAGTTGGGCGACCGCAAGGAGTGCCCTATATGTGTCAAGTTAAGGTCACCTGGGTGCAGGGCTGGGGCAAGCCCAGCCCCTGGTACGCGGGGGCAGCGTGGGCAAGGACAGCACGAGGTCGAAATCGTCGTCTGCAGCGATGCGGTTGAAGCGTTCGAAGCCGCAGCCGAGACAACGATGAACTAAGACGTGCTCTCCTTTGAGACGCTGGAAGCTGCCAATGGGCTGCATCTGTGAACCACAGGAGCTCATCCGGTCTCCCGAATGCCGGTCATCAACGTGACGGGAGTAGAGACAGAATGGGCAACCGTACTGGATACAGTGGCGTCTTCGTGAGCAAGCCTGAGCAGTGGCTTCATCTCCTTCATAATCGCCGGTGGGCTAACCTGTACTTCTATCCTGTCCGGTACACTCGCAGGGTGGATATAGACTTTTATCCCAAGAACGCGGCAGGCGAGCCGTTTTTCTTCGAGAAGTATATCATTGGCACACTGCGGGTCACTCAGGCGCGGTGTGACCTGCATAACCCAACGCTCGAAGCGGTCAACTTCCTCCATGATTTTCTTGTTCACCTCTTCCCGCTCCTCTTCGTCAACCAGCATAGTATACAATTCCCGCCGCTCCCGCTCAAGCTCTGACAAGCGTTTCTGAAGTGTGGCGATTGAGTCAGCATCCATCGCTATTTCAGCCATTTTGAGGATATTGTCCTTGCGCTTGGTGATCTCCTCAATTTGCTTTTCAATGGCATCGCGGTGGCTTTCAATAGTCAATTCCTTCCGCAGAGCAAGGATGCCATTTCTTACCTGCTCTGGTTTACGAAGGTAGGACACAACCACATCCCACACGTATTGGTCTGCGACAGGCAAAAGAATAGCAACAACGTGGTTGCATCGCTTCTCTTCTCCTCCGTCCTTCCGGCAGCAAAAGTACTGCTGCGTGATCGGGCTTTCTGGCCGTGCTTTCCTGCTCCTGGCAACCATTGACCAGCCACAGACAGCGCACCGGACTAAGCCGCCACGAAGCATACCGTACTCTTTCTGCTTATTCCGGCGAAGCGATAGCTGTTTATTCTCTGCGAGGCGTTCCTGCACGCTCTTCCACGTA
>WNGG01002807.1_pt1 | contig 19711 bp, 12 predicted proteins | sample 5400661 | NCBI WGS metagenome assembly WNGG01 (sample SAMN13153372, study PRJNA577476) | soil metagenome | isolation source: 100 cm soil or saprolite under Garry oak tree replicate 1 | place: USA:California | collected 2016-06-15
CCGCGCGGCGCCGGCGCGATGCCGGCCAGCTCGAACATGCCGAGCTTCTTGTTGTACGCGGCGATCTCCCGCTCGCCCTGGAAGACCTGGATCTGCACGGACGGCTGGTTGTCGTCGGCGGTGGTGAAGATCTCCGAGCGCTTGGTCGGGATCGTGGTGTTCCGCTCGATCAGCTTGGTGAAGATCCCGCCCTTGGTCTCGATGCCCAGCGACAGCGGGGTCACGTCCAGCAGCAGGACGTCCTTGACCTCGCCCTTGAGCACGCCAGCCTGCAGGCTCGCGCCGACCGCGACGACCTCGTCCGGGTTCACGCCCTTGTTCGGCTCCTTGCCGCCGGTCAGGTCCTTGACCAGGTCGACAACGGCGGGCATCCGGGTGGAGCCGCCGACGAGCACCACGTGATGGATCTTGTCAAGCTTGATCCCGGCGTCCTTGATCACCTGCTGGAACGGCGCCTTGCAGCGGTCCAGCAGGTCGGACGTCATCTTCTGGAACTCGGCCCTGGACAGCTTCGTGTCCAGGTGCAGCGGGCCCTGCTCCGAGTGCGTGATGTAGGGCAGGTTGATCTGCGACTCGGTCGAGCTGGACAGCTCGATCTTCGCCTTCTCCGCGGTCTCCCGCAGCCGCTGCAGCGCCATCTTGTCCTTGGCCAGGTCGGTGCCGTAGCTGTTCTTGAAGTCCTTGACCAGCCAGTCCACGACCCGCTGGTCCCAGTCGTCGCCGCCGAGGTGGTTGTCACCGCTGGTGGCCTTGACCTCGACCACGCCCTCGCCGACCTCGAGCAGCGAGACGTCGAAGGTGCCGCCGCCCAGGTCGAACACCAGGATGGTTGCCTCGGTGTCCTTGTCCAGGTGATACGCCAGCGCCGCGGAGGTGGGCTCGTTGATGATGCGCAGCACGTTCAGCCCGGCGATCTGGCCGGCCTCCTTGGTGGCCTGCCGCTGCGCGTCGTTGAAGTAGGCGGGCACGGTGATCACCGCGTCGGTGATCGTCTCCCCAAGGTAGGACTCGGCGTCCCTCTTCAGCTTCTGCAGGATGAACGCGCTGATCTGCTGTGCCGAGAACTTCTTCCCGTCGATCGAGACCGACCAGTCCGTGCCCATCTGACGCTTGACCGACCGGATCGTCCGGTCGACGTTGGTCACTGCCTGCCGCTTGGCCACCTCGCCGACGAGCACCTCGCCGTTCTTCGCGAACGCGACCACCGACGGCGTGGTCCGAGATCCCTCGGCGTTGGCGATAACCGCGGGCTCGCCGCCTTCCAGAACGGCGACGACAGAGTTAGTGGTCCCCAGGTCGATGCCTACCGCACGTGCCATGAGTGAGTCCTTGAGTGTGATCGGGAATCCGAAGGTTGAGTCTTTCCGACGCAAGTTTGCCATCTGGCATGGCTCAAGTCAAATGAGTTGAGCCGATGTAACTCAACTTTACGGTGTCGCCAGGCCGTTCCCATCTCAGGCCGCTGACCTGCTGATATGTGGCCGCTAGGCAGTGCGGCGGGCCCGGGCGGCGGCCGGCACCAGCCGGAGCCCGGTGCCCAGCCGGAGCACCAGCCGGTCGGGCGCGCCGTCCAGCACGCCGCCCGCCGGGTCGTCATCGCCATCGCGGCGCACCACGTCGGCCTCCGGCCGCAGGATATCCCTGACAACCAGGGCGGCAAGCAGCACGACCGTCGCTGACCTTGCCAGCAGGGCGGCGAAGTAGAGCCCGGTCCCGATGCCGCCGGCGCCAGGCCCGGCCACGATCGTGATCAGGTAGGCCCAGATCGCCAGGAAATACCCGACCTCGGCCGCCTGCCAGGCCGCATAGGACGCCAGCCTCGGCCGGGCCAGCACGACGAGCGGCGCGAGCCAGATCACGTACTGCGGCGACCACACCTTGTTGAACAGCAGGAACGCGGCGATCACCAGGAAGCACAGCTGCGGCAGGCGCGGCCGCCGCGGCGCCGCGAGCGCCAGCAGGCCGATGGCCGCGCAGCCGGCCGCGAACAGCCCGAGCGAGACGACGTTGACGGCGCCAAGCGGCATGCTGCCCAGCACCGGCCAGTGCTCGGTCTCGAAGAAGTACCAGACCGACCCCCAATCGGCCCCCCTGGTCGCGTTGAAGCGGTAGAACGTCGCCCAGCCGCCCGGTGCGGCGAGGGCCACCGGCAGGTTGACCGCGATCCAGGCGGCCGCCGCGGCGCCTGCCGTCACCCAGAACGCCCGCAGCCGGCCGGCCCGCAGGCAGAGCAGGAACAGCGGGCCGAGCAGGAAGACCGGGTAGAACTTGGCGGCCACGGCCAGGCCGAGCAGGACGCCGGCCGCCACGCAGCGCCGGCCCGCCCACGCTGCCAGGCCCAGCGTCGCCAGGCTCATCGCGATCAGGTCCCAGTTGATGAACGCTGCGAGGATGACCGCGGGCGACAGCGCGACGAGCAGCGCGGTCCACCGCCGCGGCGGGCCGGCCAGGTATCCCGTCGCCAGCACCGCCGCCACCGCGAAGATCACCAGCAGCGCCACCGTGACGTCGAAGAACTCCCTCCCCCTGACGAACGCGTCGCTGACCGGCTGGACCACCCAGGCCACCGCCTGCATCGCGGCGCCGGTGAGCACCGGGTACTCCACCGGGTGGCCGAGATAGGGGACCTGGCCGGCGGACAACTTCTCGGCGAAGTACAGCGGGTAGATGTCGCTGTAGCAATGCGCCTGGAACTGGCCGATGCTGGTGTTCCAGGCCCCGGCGCGGCACGCGGCCTTGCTGAGGAAGGCGAGCGCGCCGCCCGCCAGCCCGGCGGTCAGCAGCACCGTGACCGAGCCCGCCAGCATGGCCAGCCGGCCTTGCCGCGGGGCCCACGGCCGCGGCCGCGGCTGGCGATCATCCCCGTGCGTCCCTGGCCGGGCCACTTCACGATCCGTCATCGGGTGCCAGCTTCACCGATCCGCGCGCCTATGCCGTGGAAGGTCGTCGGCCCAGGGCCAGGCTACCCGCGGGCGTAGCCAGGGTATCCACCGCGCTCGGGGCGGCGCCCAGTTACTGCTGAGTACGGTTGCGGCGCTGCCGCGCCCGCCCGGCCGCGGCTCGATGATCAGCCGCTGGCCGGGGGCGGCGTACGCTGGCAACGGCGCGCCGCCGGAGCTTGCGCCGGGGCGGCGCCGGACTGACGCCGCATGAGGAGGTCCCGTGGCTCTGCGCATCATCGCCGGCCTCGTCATCACCGCCGTCGCGTTCGCCATCGCGGGCCGCCGGCTGTGGTGGCTGGCCCGGCTGGGCATGGCCGGGCAGCCGGCCCCAGAGCGGGTGCAGGCGCTGCGCGAGCATCCGGGCCGCGGCGCGGGAACCCAGGTCACCGAGGTCTTCGGGCAGCGCAAGCTGCTCCGCTGGTCAGTGCCGGGCACGGCGCACTTCCTGACGTTCTGGGGCTTCGTGATCCTGCTCCTCACGATCATCGAGGCCTACGGGGACATCTTCAGCAAGACTTTCGCCATCCCGCTGATCGGTCACTGGGCGGCGATCGGCTTCATCGAAGACCTCTTCGCGGTCGGGGTGCTGGCGGGCATCGCCACGTTCGCGGTGATCCGGCTGCGCAACGACCCGGCGCGGGCCGGCCGCGCGTCCCGCTTCGCCGGGTCGCACACCGGCACCGCCTGGCTCGTTCTCCTGATGATCTTCGGCGTGATCGCGACGCTGCTGCTGTACCGCGGCGCGCAGATCAACACCGGCGACTTTCCCTATCCGCACGGGGCGTTCGCCTCGCAGATCGTCGGCCACTGGCTGCACCCGCTCGGCCGGGGGGCGAACGGCGCGGTGGAGACCGCCGGGATCCTGGCCCAGCTCGCGGTCATCCTCGGCTTCCTCGTGTTCGTCACCTACTCCAAGCACCTGCATATCTTCATCGCCCCGCTGAACGTGCTGTTCTCCCGCCGGCCGGACGGGCTGCGGGCGCTCCAGCCGATGCGCTCGGGCGGCAAGGTGCTCGACTTCGAGGAGGCCGACCCGGACACCGACATCTTCGGGCTCGGCAAGATCGAGGACCTGAGCTGGAAGGGCATGCTCGACCTGGCGACGTGCACCGAATGCGGCCGCTGCCAGTCGCAGTGCCCGGCCTGGGCGACCGGCAAGCCGCTGTCCCCGAAGATGCTGATCCTGGATCTGCGGGATCACGCGCTCGCCAAGGCGCCGTACCTGCTGGCCGATTCCGACGGGGCACGGGATCGGCTGGCAGCCTCCGTTAAAAATGAAGCGGAACGGCCGCTCGTCGGTGACTCGGCCGCTCACGGCGTCATCGACCCCGACGTGATCTGGTCGTGCACCAACTGCGGGGCATGCGTGCAGGAGTGCCCGGTCGACATCGAGCACATCGACCACATCACCGACATGCGCAGGCATCAGGTGCTGATCGAGTCGGCGTTTCCCGCCGAGGCGTCGTCGATGCTGAAGAACCTGGAGAACAAGGGCGACCCGTGGGGCATGGGCGAGTCGAAGCGGGCCGACTGGATCACCGAGCTTGACTTCGACGTTCCCGTCGTGGACGGCCCGATCGGCGATGACGTCGAGTACTTGTTCTGGGTCGGCTGCGCCGGGGCCCTCGAGGACCGGGCGAAGAAGACCACCAAGGCGATCGCCGGGCTGCTGCACGCCGCCGGGGTGCGGTTCGCCGTGCTCGGCCCGGCCGAGACGTGCACCGGCGATCCGGCCAGGCGGATGGGCAACGAGTTCGTGTTCAGCATGCTCGCGCAGCAGAACGTGGCGACGCTGAACGAGGCAGGCGTCCGCACGATCGTGGCGAGCTGCCCGCACTGCTTCAACACGCTCGCGAACGAGTACCCGCAGCTGGGCGGCAGCTACGAGGTCATACACCACACCCAGCTGCTGGCCCGGCTGGTGGCCGACGGCAGGCTGACGCCGGTCACGCCGATCGAGGAGAAGATCACCTATCACGACCCGTGCTTCCTCGGCCGGCACAACAAGGTATTCACCGCCCCCCGGGAGATCATGGAGCAGGTCCCCGGCGTGCAGGCGCAGGAGATGCACCGGTGCAGGGAGCGCGGGTTCTGCTGCGGCGCAGGAGGTGCCCGGATGTGGATGGAAGAGCGGATCGGCAAGCGGATCAACGCCGAGCGCATCGAGGAGGCACTCGGCACCGACCCGGACACGATCTCCACCGGCTGCCCGTACTGCATGGTCATGCTGGGCGACGCGATCAGCGCCAAGAAGAGCTCTGGCGAGGCCAGGGAGTCGCTGGAGGTGGTCGACGTGGCCCAGCTGCTCGCCCGCTCGGTAGGCCCGCCGGGCGGGTCTCCCGGGGGGGCCGGTTCCGGTGGCCCGGATGGATCCGCCGGCCTGCCCGCGCCCGCGGCTGGTTCCGGCGGCACGGCCAGGCCTGGTGCGGCGGGCGGGACCGGCGGCGCGGCTGGTTCCGGTGGCCCAGCGGGTCCCGGCGGCGGGGCGGGCGGGACCGGCGGCGCGGCTGGTTCCGGTGGCCCAGCGGGTCCTGGAGGTCCATCGGGTGCCCGTGACCCGGCTGGTTCTGGCGGCCCAGCGGGTCCCGGCGGCTCGGGCGGGTAACACATGGAGACCCGCCGCGCTGAGTCATTCAGCGACGGCGTCTTCGCCGTCGCCATCACCGTCCTGGTGTTCAACCTGCTGCCGATCGGCGCCGACACGATCACGTCGCGCCAGCTGACGACTACGCTGCTGCACGCCTGGCCGCAGTACGCTGCCTACGCGGTCAGCTTCCTGACCATCGGCATTATGTGGCTGAACCACCACACGATGCTCTCGCACGTTACCCGGGTGGACAGGGCGCTGCTGGCCATCAACTTGTTCCTGCTGATGGGTGTCGTGGCGATACCGTTCCCGACCGCGCTCGTCGCCGAGCACCTCACCGGGGAGTCCCATTCGGGCGGGTCGGTCTCCGCGGTGCTCTACGGCATCACCATGATCGCGATCTCGATCGGCTACTCCGGGATGTGGCTCTACCTCGAAGCCCACCGAAAGAAGCTGGGCGCGTCCACCCAGATGCGCTCGCCCAAGTCGGCGAGCCTGCGATTCACCGCGGGCCTGGCCGGCTACGTGCTCGCGACGCTGGTCGCGGCATTCGTATCGGCGGGGGTCGCGCTGGCCATGTATGGCGTGATCGGCGTCTACTACCTCTTCGAGCACCTCCCCGACCCGGGCACTGACGCAGGCCCGCCGGATGCTGCCGGAGGCCGGCTGGGTGCCGCCGCCGGGGACGACCCCGCCGCCACCGGCCAAGCCCCCTTCTCGTAACCCGCCGCCGCCGGGCACGGCCTCTTCCCGGGACCGGGCCGCCGCCGGGCACGGCCTCTTCCCGGGACCGGGCCGCCGCCGGGCACGGCCTCTTCCCGGGACCGGGCCGCCGCCGGGCACGGCCTCTTCACATGATCTTGGAGAGTTTGCGGGGTTATTGCACCCGCAAGTCTCCAAGATCATGTAATAGCGCGGCGAGGGCGGGCTGGGAATCGGGTATCAGGGTGCATTTCGGGCGGGCAGCCAGATGCGCACCCGGGTGCCGCGGCCTGGCCAGGACTCCAGCGCCACCTGGCCGCCGTGCGCCCGGGCGATCGCCTGCACGATCGAAAGACCCAGCCCGCTGCCGCCGCCCCCGCCCCCGCCCGGCTTGCCACTCCCGGTGCCGCCGCCGTCGTCCGTTCCGCCGCTCCTGCCGCGCAGGGAACTGCCCCCGTCGTCCATGATGCCGTCCCGGCCGTCCATGATGCCGTCCCGGCCGTACGTGCTGCCGCCCCCGCCGCGCAGGGAGTCGCTGGCACCACCGCCTAGGGCGCCGGCGCCCACGCTCCCGACGCTGCGGCCTCCGGTGCCGCCGGCCCCGGTTCTGCTGCCCTGCGGCTGGCCTTCGCCGGTGCCGCGGCCGGGCTCGCCGCCATCCGGCTGCGCGGCCCGGTGGAACCGGTCGAATGCCCGGCTGGCATCCTCGGCCGACATGCCGGGGCCTGCGTCGGCCACCTCGATCAGCACCCCGCCGCTCACCTCGCCGAGCCTGACCGCCACCGGGGTGGCGGGCGGCGTGTGCGCGCGGACATTGCCAATCAGGTTCGCGAGCACCTGACGAATCCGTGGTTCGTCCACCACCGCGACCAGCCGCGGCGGTGCCTCGGCGCGCACCGGCCGTCCCGGCTCCACTGCGACGGCGTCGGCGACGGCGTCACGCACGACGGCTGCCAGGTCGGTCTCGGTCAGGTCGAGCGAGGAGGTCCGGTCCAGCCTGGCCAGCTCGAGCAGCTCGGCAACCAGCGTGCTCATCCGCTCAGCCTCCTGCTCGATCCTGCGCATCGCGGTGGGCATCTGATCCGGGCCGAGCGCGCCCTGCCGGTAGAGCTCCGCGTAGCCGCGGATGGTGGTGAGCGGCGTGCGGAGTTCATGGGAGGCATCGGCGGCGAACTCGCGTACCTTCTGCTCCGACCGCAGCCGCGCGCCGAAAGCCTGCTGGATCCGGTCGAGCATGGTGTTGATCGCCGAACCCAGCCTGCCCACCTCGGTCCGGTCGCCCGCCTCCGTCATCCGGGCGTTCAGGTCACCACGCGAGGTGATCTCGTCGGCCGTGTTCGCCATCTGATCGAGCGGCTCAAGCCCGCGGCCGATCAGCCACTCGCCGCCGATCGCGAGCAGCGCGATCAGGGCGGTGCCGGTAATCAGCTCGGCGATGACGAACGCGCGAACCTGCCCGGTCACATCCCGTACCGGCCGGGCAACGACCAGGATCGCGCGGGCGAGCCGGAGCCGCGAGCCCGGACTGCGAACCAGGATCTGCCGCGCAGCGGCGCGGAACAGGATTCCGTTGCCCTCGATCTCGAAGAGCGGGCCGCCGACATGCGCCGCCAGCGCTGCATGGCTCAGCCGCCCTACGGCCGCCGCCAGCGCGGCGGTCTCCGGCACGCTGCTGGTCACCGGCCTGATCGTGATGCCGGGCCGGACGACCTCCACGGCCGCGTAGCCGCCGGTGCCCGCGGCAAGCTGCGCCGGGCGCCGGGTCGCGGCGGCCCCCAGGCTTGCGTCGAAGTTGCCGGTCAGCCGCTTGTTCAAGACGAAGGTGCCGACTACCCCCATGACCAGCAGGAACATGGTGGTCACGCCGATCAGCAGGACGAGCATGCGGGCGCGCAGCGACAGCCTCGTCGGGCGTGTCATCCTCGCCGGCCCGGCTGGCCGTCCTCGTGCGGCCGCAGGCTGTATCCGACCCCGCGCTGGGTATGGATCAGCGGCGGCCCGAGCGGGTCCAGCTTGCGGCGCAGGTAGCTGACATAGGTCTCAACGATCTGGGACTCGCCCGCGTAGTCCCATCCCCAGACGTTCTCCAGCAGCTGCGCGCGGGTCAGGACCCGGCCCTGATGGCGCATCAGGTAGGCAAGCAGGCGGAACTCGGTGGGCGAAAGCTCGACCGGGAGCCCGGCCCGCCGTACGGTCCAGCGCGCCTCGTCAAGCTCCAGGTCGCCTGCGCGCAGCAGACTCGCGTCGGCCTGATCGGGGGCGGCGCCCCGGGACGCGCGCCTGAGGACGGCGCGGACCCTGGCCACCAGCGCCTCCACCGAGAACGGCTTGGTGACGTAGTCGTCGCCGCCGATGGCCAGGCCAGTGACGGTGTCGGAGGACGTGTCCCTGGCGGTGAGGAAGATCACCGGTACCTCGTTGCCTGCGGCACGCAGTCGGCGGCAGACCTCGAAGCCGTCCATGTCCGGGAGCATCACGTCGAGCACGATCAGGTCGGGCTGGCCGGCCTCGGCCTGCCGGAGCGCGTCCTTGCCGCTGGCCGCCGTGCTCACCGAGCAGCCGTGGAACTTCAGCGCGACCTGCACAAGCTCACGGATATTAGGCTCGTCGTCTACGACGAGCACCCGGGGGATACGGTCGTCAGCTGGCATGGCACCGGGGTTATTGTCGCCTAACGGATCACCGCGGCCGCGGCAGTGCGACCCCGCGATGGCGGCGTGCCTGATGAGGCTACTCGCGGAGGCCGGCAGGCCGGTGCCCGGGGCCAGTGCAGCCAGCCCTGGGCAACGTTACCGCGATCGCCGGGCCGCGCCGGCTCGCGCCTGTCCAGGAAACAGCTGCGGCATGGCCTGGCCGCGTCGCCCCGCGTCCGGTCCGGAGCCGGCCGCGGGGCGGCATTGCCTTGCGGCGCCGGGCCCAGGGCCGGTCCGGAGCCGGCCGCGGGGCGGCATTCCGGGCCGCGTCGCCCCCGCGTCCGGTCCGGAGCCGGCCGCGGGGCGGCATTGCCTTGCGGCGCCGGGCCCAGGGCCGGTCAGGAGCCGGCCCCGGCATTGCCGGGCGCTGCGGGACGGATCACTGCCAGCCTGATGTCGTGCACGCCACTAACGACCGGGCCTGCCACGAACACCGCCTGGCCGGCGGCCAGCGCGCTGACGCCGACCCGGCTGCCGTCGCGGCGGACCACGCTGTCGCTGACCACTTGCCAGGTCTGCGTGGTGCCGTCCGCCGCACGGACGACCACGGAGCTGCCGTCATCGGACGTCACCGTGCCGCGCTCGTAGGCGATGGCCCGGGTGCCTGCGGCGGTCCGGAAGGTGAACTGGCCGTACATCCCGCCGAGCAGCCGGATCCCGATCCGGCGCCTGATCAGCCGGCGGCAATGGCGCCGGACGGCGCGTGCCGCATGATGCCGTCCGGTGGCCCGCAGCCGCCGGATCGCCAGGCGGCATCGGCGTGCCGCCGACGCGGGGACGACGGTCGTGGCCGTCGCCGCCTGGCTGGCGCCAGCCGAGCTGAGAACGGCGCTGAGCACGGCGGCCTGGCCGGTCGGGCCAGCCGACCCGGCCGGGCTCGCGGCGCCTGCCTGGTTCGGCGTGCCCGCCTGGCTCGCCGAACCGGTGGCGGCGGCCGGGACGGGCTGGCCAGCAGGCGGGCCGGCGTTGCCCGCCAGCGCCACGCCGCCGAAGATGCCGACGGCCAGCAGGGCGGCCGTGGCGGCGACGTACCCGTAGGGGCCGCGCCAACGGTGCGCCGGACCCTGATCGCTGCCCGGGGACTCGCTGTATGTGTCCATGACCGCAACCATGCCGCCGCGGCCTGGGACATCAGCGAGCGATTCCTGGGAGCTGCCTGGGAACCAGCGCAGCACCAGCCGGGCGGGGATACCCGGGTCAGGGCCGGGGATCGGGCCGGATTACGGTGAGTGCCTTCTCCCAGGGAAAGGCGGTAGGCGCTTCCGGTGCCGGGATCGTGCAAGGGGCAGACCTCGGGCCCGAGCAGAGCCGTTACCCCGGGAGCAGAGCCTGGCGACGTTGCCAGTGAGGCATGCAGGCATCCCAGCCTTGTTCCTGGCGAGCTTGACCAGGTTCCTGAGCGAGATTGACCAGCTGGCCTACCTGGCTTGCCGGCGGGGCGGCGCGATGACGTACAACACAGGCCGGTCCGTCAGCACGGAGAACGGGCCGGTCCGTCAGCACGGAGATTTGGGGGGTCAGAGCACCGCGAAGTCTCCGTGTTCATGGGCGACATGGCAGGCCAGCAGCGGATGCTCCCAGAGGGCGGATGCTTACATGCGGTCGGGCACGGGGATGCCGAGCAGGCCGAGGCCGGTGACGAGCACCCGCAGGGTCAGCGCGGACAGCGCGAGCCTGCTCTGCCGGATGGACGGCTCCGCTGCCTGCAGCACCGGGCACTGCTCGTAGAACGTGGTGAACGCGCTCGCGGTGTCGAACAGGTATCCGGCCAGCTTGTGCGGCTCGGCCGTCGCCTCGACGGCGCGTACCGCCGCGCCGAGCCCGAGCAGCCGGAGCGCAAGCTCGCGCTCGGCGCCCTCGGTGACCAGGATCGGCCCGCTGGCCTGGTCCGGGTCACCCGCGGCGCGGTGGAAGATCGAGCGGATCCGGGCGGTGGCGTACTGCAGGTACGGCCCGGTGTTGCCGGTCAGCGCCAGCAGCCGGTCGAACTCGAGCGCGTAGCTGGAGTCCCTGGCAACAGACAGGTCGCCGTACTTCAGCGCACCCACGCCGACAGCCTCGGCGATCCTGGCTCGCTGCTCCGGATCGTCGTAGCGGTCCTTGATGACCTTCTCGGCCCGCTCGACTGCCTCATCGACCAGCGTGACCAGCTTGATCTGCTCGCCGGTGCGGGTGCGAAGCCGCTGTCCGCCAGGCCCGGTCATCAGCCCGATCACTGCATGCTCGGCGCTAGCCGCGTCGGTCAGCCAGCCGGCCTGGCGGGCGGCGGCGAACACCATCTGCAGGTGCTGCGACTGCTCGGATCCGACTACGTAGATGAGCCTGGACGCGCCGAGCTCGACGAGTCGGTACCGGATGGCGGCCATGTCCGTGCTGTCATAGCCGTACCCGCCATCGCTCTTGCGCAGCATCAGCGGCAGGGGCTTGCCGTCGCGGCCGGTGAAGCCCGGCGGGAATACGCACAGCGCGCCGTCGCTGACGACCGCGATTCCGGCCCGCTCAAGCTCGGCGCAGACATCGGCCAGCATCGGGTTATAGAAGCTCTCCGGTGCCATGTCGGCGTCGGTCAGGGTGATCCCGAGCCTGGCGTAGACACTCCTGAGGTACTCCATGGAGTCGCCGACCAGAAGCTGCCACAGGCTCACCGCGTGCGGCTCACCCGCCTGCAGCTCGACCACGCGGCGCCTGGACCGGTCGGCGAACGCCGGGTCGGCCGTGAACTTCGCCCTGGCCGCCTGATAGAACGCAGTGAAGTCACCTCCCGCCAGCTGGTCGTAGGTGGCCTGCTCGCCGATGTCCTGTGCATGCTCGATGAGCATGCCGAACTGCGTTCCCCAGTCCCCGAGGTGCGCGGCGCGGATCACCTGATGGCCGAGAAACTCCAGCGCCCGTACGATCGCGTCGCCCACGACGGTCGGGCGCAGGTGACCGACGTGGAGTTCCTTCGCGACGTTCGGCCCTGAGTAGTCCACCACGATCTTCCGCGCCGGCTCGGCTGCAGGCACGCCGAGCCGGGGGTCATCGAGCAGGCTGGACGCCTGCCCGGCGATCCAGTCATCGGCCAGTGTCAGGTTCACGAAGCCGGGGCCGCTGACCTCGGCATTCGCCAGCACGCCGGACCCGGCCAGCTGGCTGGCCAGGTCGGCGGCGACTTCGCGGGGGGCGCGGCCGAGCTGCTTGCCCAGCGGCAGCGCGACGTTCGCCTGGAAGTCGGCGAACTGTGACGGCCGGATCAGCGGGTCGGCGGCGGCGTGTTCCGGGCCGAGCGCGGCGCCGAGCGCATCACGGACCAGCTGGGTGAGGGTCTCCTGCGGATCGGCCATAAGCCCAGCCTATCGGCCGCGCTGTCCGGCGCCTGCCCGTTGCGGGCCTGGCACCGCGGGCGCCGGCCGGGACGGCCCGGCCAGCCCGCAGCCGGCTCAGGGCCGGCGCAGGAAACCCCCGCGGGCCGGGCCGAGCCGTTCCCTGATCTTGTCGGTGATGTTGCGCCCGGCCAGGCTGTCGGCGAGCACGCAGGCCGCGGCGACGGAGCGAGCCTTCGCCGCCCCGTGCGCGATCACCACGTTGCCCTCAAGCCCGAGCAGCGCGGCGCCGCCGTAGCGTTCCGGATCCAGGCGCTCGGCGAGCTCGCGCAGGCCGCGGCGCTGCAGCAGGGCGCCGACCCGGGCTGCCATTGAGCCGCCCAGGGCGGCGCGCAGCTGCTCGGCGGCGAAGGCCGCCGTGCCTTCCAGGGTCTTCAGCGCGACGTTGCCGGTGAAGCCATCCGTCACGATCACGTCCACCCGGCCCGCCAGCAGGTCGCCGCCCTCGACGTTGCCGACGAAGCTGATCGGCAGCCCGCCGTGCGGTGGCCCGGCGTCAAGGAGCTCATGCGCGCGCCTGGCCAGCTTGTTTCCCTTGCCGGGCTCGGAGCCGATGGACAGCAGGCCCACCCTCGGCTCGGCGATTCCCAGCGCAGTCTGCGCATAAGCGACGCCAAGCTGGGCGAACTGGACCAGCATCTCCGGCTTCGGGTCGGCGATCGCCCCGGCATCGACCAGCACCGCCGGGCCTGACGGTGCCGGGAGCACGACGGCCAGGGCAGGGTGCAGGACGCCGGGGATCGGCCGCAGCCGAAGCCGGGCTGTGGTGACGATCCCGCCGGTCGAGCCGGCCGAGACGACGGCCGCTGCCTGGCCGCGCCGGACGAGCTGGCAGGCGACCGCGATGCTCGACCGGGGCCGGCGCCAGCTGGCGAGTGCCCCCTCGGCCATCGAGAGCGAGTCGTCGGCCGTCACGATCGGGATCTCCGCGAGAGCGTGATGCCCGGCCAGCAGCGGGCGCAGCGGGCCCGAGCGGCCGGTGAGGATCACCGACACGCCGCTGTCCCTGAAGGCGCGGACGGCTCCGGTGACGATCTCGGCTGGCGCATGATCACCGCCCATCGCGTCCACGGCTATGACGGCCCGCTGCGCGCCGCCAGCCGGCCTTTGTGTCCCGGGCGAAGCGGGATCTGCCTGGCTGGTCAGGTTGCCACCGTCAGCGTGCTCGCGGCCGGCCGCCGCAACCCGTTGGCGCTGTGCCGCATGCGATAAGCCTCTCACCGCCGCCGCCGCCGGCGGCGGCGGGCTCGCCGGGACCCGGCTGGTGGAAAACCCGCCCGCGCGGGGTATATCCGAGGTTGACTGGCGGGGCATCACAAGTTAGGGGCCACCGGCCGGAGACGGCCATGCGGAGAACCTTAAGCATCCGCTGAGCGTTCTCGAACTGTGACCTTTTTTTGTATTGCTACGCGCTGCCCTTCGGCATGGCAGCTGCGTCTCAGGGATAGCCGGCCCCGCGGCGCGGAGCTGCCGCCAGGCTGGAGACTCGCAGCATGCCACCGAGGCTGCCGCGACCGACCGGAGGGAGATGCGTGACCGGAATTCAGCACACAGTGCCTGACAGCCCACTGGCAGGCCGCCGTTTCCGCGCGTACACGGCGAAACATCTGGACAGTCTCACCGCGCGGGCCGGGCTCGACGCAAGCCAGCGGCTTGCCGTTCAGGCCGTGGCCACCGTCTTGCCGTTCCGCACGAATGCGTATGTGGTCGACGAGCTGATCGACTGGGCCGCGGCCCCGGACGACCCCATCTACCGGCTGGTCTTCCCCCAGGAGGACATGCTGCCGGGGGCGGACGTCCGCAGGATCGCCGGGTTGCTGGCCGGCGGGGCGCCGCAGGCCGAGATCACCGCCGCCGCGCATCAGGTGCGGATGCGGCTCAACCCGCATCCCGCGGGGCAACTGGAATTCAACATCCCCGACCTGGCCGGGCCGATCTCCGGAATGCAGCACAAGTACCCGGAGACGGTGCTCGTGTTCCCCAAGCAAGGGCAGACCTGCCACGCGTACTGCACGTACTGCTTCCGCTGGGCGCAGTTCGTGGATGAGCCCGAACTCAAGATGGCAACCGCCGACATCGACCGGGTCGTCGCGTACCTGCTGGCGCACCCCGAGGTCACGAGCGTCCTAGTGACCGGCGGCGACCCGATGATCATGGGGGCGCCGGTGCTGCGCCGCTACATCGAGCCGTTGCTCGACCCGCGGCTCGGCCACATCGAGTCCATCCGGATCGGAACGAAGTCCCTGGCCTACTGGCCGCAGCGGTTCATCAGCGACCCCGATGCCGACGACACGCTGCGGCTGTTCGAGGAGGTGACCGAAAGCGGCCGGACGCTGGCCTTCATGGCGCACTTCTCCCATCCCCGCGAGCTCGAGCCAGAGCTTGTCGGGGCTGCCGTGCGCAGGATCCGGGCGGCCGGCGCGGTGATCAGGACGCAGGCGCCGCTGATCTGGTCCATCAACGACGACCCGGCGACCTGGGCTGGCATGTGGCGAACTCAGTCCAGGATGGGGATGATTCCGTATTACATGTTCGTCGAGCGGGACACGGGTCCCCAGGACTACTTCGCCGTGCCGCTCGCCCGTGCCTGCGAGATCTTCCACGACGCCTACCGGAGCGTCTCCGGGCTCTGCCGGACGGTGCGCGGTCCTTCCATGTCGGCGACGCCGGGAAAGGTATGCGTGGACGGCGTCGTGGAAGTGGCCGGCGAGAAGGTGTTCGCCCTGCACCTGATCCAGGCGCGTGATCCCGCGCTCGTGGGCAAGCCGTTCTTCGCCCGGTTCGACCCGGGCGCCGTCTGGCTGTCCGACCTTGAGCCTGCCTTCGCTGCCAGGTTCCCGTTCGAATCCGACCCCGGCGACCTGCCCGACCTGCTGGGCCCGCCGATGCTCGTCCCGGTGAGCTAAGGCTCCCGCCGCAGTACCCCCGCTACGGGCACGGCCCGCCAGGATCGAACCTGGCGGGCCGTTCTCGTTGTGCCGCGCGGCTGCGCCCGCAGATCAGGCGGTGGCACGCTCCGACTCGGCGGCGGCGGCCGCAGTCGGCGGGCCGGACCGGGCCGGCCGCTTGCGCTGGCTGATCGCCAGGCAGCTCGCCGCGCCCACCAGCAGCAGGGCGATCGGCAACACCATGGTGGAGCGCATGGCGTTCACGTAGCCGAAGGTGAACACGTCGTGGCCGATCCTGCCGACCTCGGCGACGAGGTTGGCAGGCAGCCCGGCCTGCCTGGAGATGCCGCCGTTCTGGCCGGCCCCGACCTGGATCCCGTTCCTGGCGGAGTTCTGGATCTCCGTGATGAACCGGCCGCGCACCTGCGGCGGCAGCGCCGCCGACCGGGCAGCGGCCTGGCTGGACATCGACGCCACGAGCCTGTTCTGCAGCAGGGCGCCCACCGCGGCGGTGCCGATCACCAGGCCGACCTGCCGTACGGTGTTCAGCACGCCCGATGCGGCTCCCGCCATCCGCGGGTCGATGTTGCGCATTGCTACCGTGATCAGCGGCGCGAAGATGCAGCCCATGCCGAGCCCGGCCACGATCAGCGGGGCAACGAAGCTCTGCCACGACGAGCCCGGGTGCGCGATCAGCGCCATCGCGCCCATGCCGACCGCGAACAAGATCAGGCCGGACATCAGGATGAACTTGCCGCCGATCTTGTCAGTCATCCGGCCCGCCACGGGGGCGACGAACATCGAGACGATCGATGCAGGCGCCATCGCGAGCCCGGCCTTGAGCGCCGAGAAGGCAAGGACGGACTGCAGGTAGATGGTGAACGGCAGGAAGATCCCCATCATGCCGATCGCGAGCACGCCGGACACCCAGTTCGTGACCGCGTAGTTCCGGTCGCGGAATACCGAGAACGGCACCAGCGGCTCCCGGTCCTGCATCAGCTTCTGCACCACCAGGAAGGCCAGCAGCAGCACCACCCCGGTGCCGAGAACGAGCGGGATGCTGATGAACGAGGTGATCGTGCCCCAGTCGTACTTCTGCCCCTCGACCAGGCCATAGCAGATGGCCAGCAGCGCCGCGCTGGCCAGCAGGACGCCCGGGATGTCGAGCCGGTGCTTCCGGCCGAGCCGCAGGCTCGGGATGATCACGTAGGTCAGCGCCAGCACGAGCGCCCCGACCGGCAGGTTAACGAAGAAGATCCACCGCCAGTCGAGCGCGGTCACCAGCAGCCCGCCCAGGGTGGGGCCTGCGATGGTCGCCACGCCGGCCACCGCGCCCCAGACGCCGAACGCCGCGCCGCGCCGTTCCGGCGGGAAGGTGTTCGTGATGATCGTCAGCGTCTGCGGCATCAGCATGGCGGCGCCAAGGCCCTGGACGGCGCGGAAGCCGATGAGAGCGCCCGGGCTCGGGGCCAGGCCGCACGCCGCCGAGGCAGCCGTGAACACGGCGATGCCCGCGGCGAACATGACCCGGGGCCCGATGAGGTCACCCAGCCGGCCTGCCGTGATGACCAGGACGGCGAGCACGAGGGAATAGGCGTTGATCACCCAGAGGATGTCATCGAGCGATGCGTGCAGGTTCGTGATCATGTTCGGGATCGCGATATTGACGATCGTCAGGTCGAGCAGGGTCATGAAGAACCCGAGCGAGACGACAAGCAGCACCGCCCACGGGTTCCCGCGGTACTTCCTCATGCATTCCTCCTTACCGGGCCAGGCCCAGCCATGGCCGTGAAGGCTCGCATCCCATCATCGTCGCCGGATGCCTCGGTCAGCACTGGCGGCCGGCCCTGCATTCCCGAGCCTAGGCCCGGCCACTGACAGAGCAGCCGCCCGAATCCCGTTCGGTACCGGCCGGGGCAGCCGGTCCGGCCGGGCAGCCGGTCCGGCCGGGGCAGCCGGTCCGGCCGGGCAGCCGGCCAGTATGCTCCGCCCATGGAATTGAACGGAACGGCCGCGATTGTCTCCGGCGGCGCCAGCGGCCTCGGCGCGGCCGCCGCCCGCGGGCTCGCCGCCGCCGGCGCCGCGGTCCTCGTCGCGGACCTCAACGAAGAGCAGGGCACCGCGGTCGCCGCGGCCGCGGGCGGGCGCTTCGTGCGCACAGACGTCGCCGACGAAGCCTCGGTGCAGGCGGCCGTGGATGCCGCTGTCGCGCTGGGCCGGCCGCTGCGGGTGGCCGTGAGCTGCGCCGGAATCGGCTGGGCGGCCCGCACCGTGGCCCGCGACGGGACGCCGCACGACCTGGCCGCCTACCGCAAGGTGATCGACATCAACCTGATCGGCACCTTCAACCTGATGCGGATCGCCGCCGCCGCGATCGCCAAGGCCGACCCGGCCGACTCCGACGGGCAGCGCGGGGTCGTCATCAACACCGCGTCGGTGGCCGGCCTGGAGGGCCAGACCGGCCAGGTTGCCTACTCGGCTTCCAAGGGCGGGATCATCGGCATGACCGTGCCCGCCGCCCGGGACCTTGCCGCCATCGGTGTCCGGGTGAACACCGTCTGCCCGGGCATCATCGACACGCCGATCTACGGCTCCGGGCCGGCCAGTGACGAGTTCAAGGCCAGGCTCACCGCGCCGGTCGTCTTCCCCAAGCGGATGGGCACCGCTGAGGAGTTCAGCCACCTGGTCCGGGCGCTGATCGAGAACGACTACATCAATGCCGAGGTCGTCCGCTTCGACGGCGGCATCAGGTTCCAGCCCAAGTGAGCGCTGCCAGGTTCCGGCCCAGGTCAGCGGAGCCAATGCCCGCGGCCAGGCCGGCCGGCCACGGGACCGGAGCGCGACTTCGGGCGCCAGCCGGAGTGAGGTAACGATGGCGGATGCGATTCTCATCACCGTCGACGACGGCATCGCCGTCATCACGATCAACCGCCCGGAGAGCAGGAACGCCGTCAACGGCGACGTCGCGCGCGGCATCGCCCGCGCCACCGACGAGCTGGACGCCCGCGGCGACGTCCGGGTGCTGATCGTGACCGGCGCGGGCGGGAACTTCAGCGCCGGGATGGACCTGAAGGCCTTCCTGGCCGGGGACTTGCCCGTGGTCGAGGGACGCGGCTTCGCCGGAATCACCGAGCGGGCGCCCGCCAAGCCGGTCATCGCCGCGGTGGAAGGCTACGCGCTGGCCGGCGGCTTCGAGCTGGCGCTGGCCTGCGACCTGATCGTGGCGAGCGATGAGGCGAAGTTCGGGCTGCCCGAGGTCACCCGGGGCCTGGTGGCCGCTGCGGGCGGCCTGGTCCGGCTGCCCCGGCGCATCCCCTACCACCTGGCCATGGAGATCGCGCTGACCGGCGATCACTTCCCGGCCGCCCGGCTGCGTGAGGCCGGCCTGGTCAACCGCCTGGTGCCGGCCGGCCAGGCGCTGGCAGGCGCGCGGGAGCTGGCCGCCCGCGCGGCGCGCGCCGCGCCGCTCGCGCTGGCCGCCAGCAAGCGGGTCATCGTGGAGTCCGCTGACTGGGACAGCGCTGAGGCCTTCGCCCGCCAGGGCGAGATCATCGGCCCCGTGTTCACCTCCGCAGATGCGATGGAGGGGGCAGTCGCGTTCGCCGAGAAGCGGGCGCCCGCATGGCGGGGCGAGTGAGATCCTGGCCACGAGCGGGCATCGCCGCTCGATAGCGCGCGGAACGCGCGGAATCTGACCGGCCCGCGGGGCAGAAACGGCACGATGCCCGTGATCAGCTGCTTCCCTGTGTAGGGTGATCCGCACTGTGCCGGATCTCCTAGGCTTCTGGGGGAGTGCCTGGCTAGCCTGCCACCTGGGGAAAGTTGGGAGCTGCGAAGATGACAGTGCCGCAGATCAGCGTTGTCGTACCGTTTTACGACATCGAGGATCTGCTGGGCGACTGCCTGCAGTCCATTGCCACGCAGACCTTCGCCGACCTCGAGGTCATCATGGTCGATGACGGGTCGACCGACGGCAGCGCCGCCGTCGCGCAGCGCATGGCCGCGGCCGACCCCAGATTCAAGCTGATCAGGGTGCCCAACGGCGGCCCCGGATACGCCCGCAACCGGGGCGTCGAGCAGGCCAGCGGCGAGTTCCTCGCGTTCGTTGACGCCGACGACATGCTGCCGAGCCACGCCTACGAGAAGCTGCATGACACCCTGCTGAAGTCGGGCTCGGATTTCGTTTCCGGCAATGTGCTGCGGATCGGCCCGTCCGGCGCCCATCAGTCGGCCCTGCACGCCAAAGCGATCAAGGGCTACCGCATCGGCACGCACATCAGCAAGACGCCGCAGCTGCTCTACGACATATCGGTGTGGAACAAGCTGTTCAGGAAGGCATTCTGGGACCGGGCGGATCTCACCATCCCGGAGGGCATGGTCTGGGAAGACCTGCAGATCATGACCAGGGCGCACGTCCTGGCCAAGGCCGTCGACGTGATTCCCGACCCTATTTACTACTGGCGCGAGCGGGGTAAGGGCGCGCTGTCCATTACCCAGTCCAGGACGGACATCAGCAACTTCCGGGACCGGATAACGG
>WNGG01003450.1_pt1 | contig 19710 bp, 18 predicted proteins | sample 5400661 | NCBI WGS metagenome assembly WNGG01 (sample SAMN13153372, study PRJNA577476) | soil metagenome | isolation source: 100 cm soil or saprolite under Garry oak tree replicate 1 | place: USA:California | collected 2016-06-15
CGGCGGAGCGGAGCCAGCTTGGGCTCCCCCGCCGCGCCGGCGCAGGTCAGCGCCCTGCATCCGTGACCTGCGCAGTCTCAGATAGGTGGTCCGCAAAGTTTCTCAATGAACGGGGGCTATCCGTTACCCCTGTCGCGCCGGCGAGGACGCGCCCCTGGCAGGCCTCGTCGGCCAGCCCGGCACGGCCAACGGCCGCCGCAGCGGGATCAGCGCCGACGCCCACACGCCCTCGCCATGTTCCGGCGCGAGCGTGTGCATGTGGCCGTAGGACACGACAGCGGCGATTCCGGCCAGCAGAAGAACGCTAGCCGTGGTAATTCTGCGGATCCACCGGTCCGCAGAGTAAGCTTGAGTTTGATTGAATAGCTCAGCCTGGGAAATAACCGCCATCACCGGTCACCGTCCCGAGCCGAGCAGCAGGCGATGGGTAATGGTGAAGGGATGTGCTAGAGGTTCATCTCGGGCCTCGGACACCAACCAAGACGTCTTCACGTTTCACCAGGCTCTATGTTCACGTTGGGTCTGACAGTTTCGGCTGCCGGGGCTGCCTGAGCGGAGATGATCTCGTGCGTGCCGGCGGGCCCCCGTGAGCCGGGTTGCTGGCGCGGGCCAGGGCGTGCGGGACCGTCGCGGTGATCGTGGATGGTGAGCGGTAGCGGCGGGCGGCCGTGGCGCGCGTGATAGCTGCCTGGCTATCGCGGGGCGGCGGCGAGGCGGGTGAGGGTCGTGCGCCGGCGGCGTTTCCTGGTTTTGGGCGGGAGCCCGGCGGCGGCGCGGCGGGTGTTTTCGGCTTGGCGGGTGTCCCAGGCGGCGAGGATGCGCTGGTTGCGGATGGTGAGCAGGCAGGCCAGCCATAGGGCGAGCGGGGTCAGGCCATGAGCCGGCACCAGCCTCGGGCGATGTTGTTGCTGGCGGTGTCTTTGAGGGTGGAGTAGGTGCGCTCGGCGCTGGTGCGCCGGCTATGGGAGCGGCGCCAGGCCGCCGAGGGGTAGTCGTGCCTGGTCTTAGCCGCGACGTCCGGGGGGACGGTGATGGTTTGCTGTGCGCAGCAGGCTGGGGGATGCTCGGGCGGGGTGAGGATCTCGGGGCGGTCCCGGCTGAGCGTCATGGATGCCGGGCGCAGCGGGCAGCGGATCTTGCCCATGGCGGCGGGGCAGGTGACGCGGTGGTAGCCGTCGGCGTCATCGCTGGTGATCCGGCCGAGCTTGTGCCGGGATAGCTCGGCGGACTGCTGGTTGTGCGCGGCGGCCTGTGCGGGGGTGGCGGCGGGGGCAGCGGCCCGGAGACCACCTGGCTGGAGCACGTCACAGATGACGAATACCCGGGCCTGCGCGTGAGCACCCGCTCTGTCCGGCGAGCGCGTCGGGAGAATCCGGCGACGAGCCGTGACCGACGACCACGTAGCGGCCGTGCTCAGCGAGGTGACCGGTCGCCGTGTGCGTCACCAGACCCTAACGACGAGCAGATCCTCGCCGACGCGATCAGCCTCGGTAGGCCGCCGCTGATCGCGCAGACCGCAGCTGGCTTTGGCCGCGCCGCGCGGGAGGGCCGATTCGACGTTGTCACCGACGTCGTCGCGCGGATCACCGGCCGGCAGCCGACGTCGGTCGCTGGGTTCCTGACCACCCACCGGCGGCTGCTCGTCCCAGCCTGACGCATGCCACGAACTGGTCGCTCATCTCCACCCCCTGCCCGGAATCGGTGTCTTCGGGCAGATTCTGAGCGGCGTCACGCAGGTCCAGATAGCCGTGGAGCGCCTCCCACAGCTCATCCTCCGGGTAGCGGCCACCCCCGCGATGCTCGCGGCGCCAGTCGCGGTCCCAGTAGGAGGCGTGCACGGCACGAAGGTGGCTGAGCGCCGCTTCCAGCTCCGCAGCGAGTTGCCCGCGCTGGGCATCCGGGGAGGGCGCCGGCCGGGGAAGGTCATCGAACCGATGTGGTGGTTGGCGACCGGGTCCAGGTGCGACCGCCACCAATAGGCGAATCCGCCTTTGCTCAGCCGCAGCCGGTCGGCCAGCCATTCGGTGCCGTGCGGGTTGGATCCCCAGGCCACCTCCTGCGGCGGCAGGTTCAGCACCAGCACGACCTCGGCACACTCCAGCGGATCAGCTCCGCGAAGCACGTCACCGAACACGTAGGCCTCCAGCAGGAACGGGTCCTCGGGCGGCCAGCCCTTGACCGATTCGCAGGCCTCCGCCAGAGCCCGTAGTTTCTCAACCGCGCGCCGGTACCGCATGAGCCCATAATGGCGCGATCGGCTACCTGAAGCGGACTCGACCTCAAGGAGCCTGGGTGATGGCCGACAGCCTCGAACGCCCGGTGCTGTCCGCAGCGAATGCAGCGCTGGACCGCAACGGGTTCGTCGCGCCGATCGACGTGCTGACTGGGCTCGGCTGGCTCCGCACAGAACACGCCGAAGCCTGGCGGCGCGGGCGTGTCCCCTACCTCGAGCGGGTCACGGTGGCAAGCCTCGGGAAGCTAAGCAGAGCGCTGCGCATCCTGCGACGTTGGGCGCAGCAGCGCGGGCTCCAGCCACGCGAGACCGTCTATGTCTCCTGGACCAAGAGCCGCCACCGGCTGCGCTTCACCAGAACCTGGAGCGTGTCTACCGGACACACTGGATCTCACCCGATCTGGTGGCAGCCAAGCGACATCAAACGGGAGAGAAATCGCAGCCACGGTGACAGGGCACGTCAGCCGTTCGGAATAATTCGACCAAATCTCTTTCATAACGGCTCACGCGGCGTGTCGCGGACACGCAGGTGGCGCGGGCGTCGTCGGCACGCCAGCGAGGCCCAGCATTGCCGAAACCGAAAGCGGCCCTCAACGTCATAATCAAGCCAAGCACGACCGCGACCAGGCGCCAAGTAACTCGTTACCTCAGCCCGCACTAACTCCTCGCCGCACCAGTGATGGGACACACCCGGCGGAGAAAGCGCTGGCGCTGGTCATCGACCTGGCCTGCGAGATGAAGGACCACCAGTACTTCCGTTCCGAGGACCCGGTGGAGGCGGCCAGGATCGTGGTGTCCGACGCGGCGCTGCTGTGGGAAAGCTTCGGAGCCGGCCAGCCCGTTCAGCAGCAGGCCGTGCCATTCCGCGAGGTCGCTGGTTCGCTGGCGGCGTGCGTAATCGGCGTCGTTGTATCCCCAGGACCCGTAACCCCGCAGTCGCAGCACGTCGGGGCACAAGACCCTGCGCTACAAGATCCTGCACGCCGCCGCCCGTCACACCCGCGGCCGACACGACCCCCGTTCCGCCCGCGGTGACCTGCAAGCCCTTCAGCCCGTTGCGCGGCACTTTGCGGATCGATGCGGCCGCACAGGATGTGGTCCGTTTCGCGCCCGAGGGTGGCTCGGTTTCCGGACTTTTGCGGTCACTTCAAGCCCTGGTCGAAGCGGCGACGATCATGCCATCGACGGACAGAGGCGTGAGCTTCCGTAGCGTCGCACGTCAGGAGCGTCCGGATTCAGCGCGGTTCCAGCCGGCTGGCAGGAGTCCCGCTTTGCCGCGACGCTCAGATCCTGGTTCCTCGAACGGAGTTACCAGGACTGACTCGACTTACGAGTAATCAGCTGGCAGGGGAGGGCTGTCTGCTGGGGGCCAGACTCGTCCAGGTGGCCGAGCGCCAGCTCCACAGAGCGCCTGCCCATCTCGAAATGGGGGAGCGCCACTGTGGTCAGGGCGGGCCTGATCTGCGTGGCGATCAGCCACTGGTTGTCGAAACCGACGACGGCGACGTCCCGCGGGATCCGCCGCCCGGTCTCCTTGAGGTAGTCGTATGCGCCCATGGCCAGGCGGTCGGTACCACAGAACAGCAGGCTCAGGTCCGGGTGGCGGCGGAAAAGAACGCGCGCGGCCTTGTACCCGTCGACCGCGTTGACCCGGCCGAGAGCGGTCTGAACCAAGTAGGTCTCGTCAAATGGCTGGCCGGCATCCTCCAGCGCCGCGCGGTATCCGCGCAGGCGCCCGCTGCGCGCCGGTTCCCGGTCGACGTTGATAAGGCCGGCGGGTGCGCTGCGGGCTGCCAGCAGGGCCTTGGTGGCCAGCAGACCTCCCCCGAATTCGTCCGGGACGAAAGAGGAGAACTTCCGTTCGCGGTCGAACGCGTTGGCGAAGATCGGGTTGGCGCGGGCCAGCTCAGGAGGCAGTTTCACCTGCTGGTGGGCGACAGACGCGTAGATGATGCGGTGCGCCCGGCGTTCGGCGAACCGGGTCACTGCCTCGCGGATCAGTCGGCGGTCGTGGCCGGTTTCCACGATCATGAGCAGGTAACCGTTGTGCCAGGCGGCGTCCTGGGCGCCCCGGATCATCTCGCCCGCGAACGGGCCCTGCGCTATTCCGCTGGCGATGAACCCGAGGGTGGTGTTCGTCCCGCTGCGCAGCTCCCATCCGGCCTGGTTGCGGACGTAGCCGAGCTGCTGGACGGCGGCTCTGACCCGCTGCTGGGTCCGGGCGGTGATGTTGGGCGGATCGGGGACCCGGACGACCAGCGACACGGTGGTTGTGGAAACCTGAGCTTCTCGCGCCACATCGGCCAGCGTTGGCAGCCGGCGCCGGGAGCCATCATGATCGCTGACGTAAGGTGGGCTGGTCACACCCTGAATCCTGCCAGTGCATCGTGGCTTCGGCGCCGTTGGCCTGCAAGGGCGTCCACCAGATCAGGTCCTGGCCGGGACCGGCTAGTGGCCTCCTGGGGCGTCCGTGCCGAACTTCTCGCGTGCCTTGCGGGCGGCCTCCGCCTCGGCGGTGGTGATGGGGGCGGGCGGTTTGAGCAGGATCCAGGCGATGAAGAAGACTCCCATCGCCAGCATGATGAGGCCCACCCACAGCCCGAGGTTGATGCCAGCCGCTTTGTTGATGCTGGCCTGGCTGGCCTCCAGCCCGGAGATGGTGACGAGGACTCCAAAGATCAGGAACAGTGCCCCGATGAACGAACGGAGGTCGAAGAGCTTGGCGAGCCGCCAGTTGCGGGCTTCTTCGGGTGTGAGCTTTATCTTGTCTGCCAAGTGATGTTCTCCCTGTCCGTCGTGTGCGCCGGGTACCGGCCAGCTCACGCCACCGCGATGTAGACGTAAAGAAGCGCACATAGGGCCAGGGCACCGATCCCCCACAGTACTGGTGATCTGAGCCAGGGGACCCGGGCGCTCGTCTGCACATCCACTTGCTGTAGCCCAAAGACCAGGCCCCGTAGCTCGGGGAGCGGCTTCGGTGCGCTGAAAATGGTAGCGACCACCATCGCGGCCAGGCCGGCCGCGAACCCGAAGATCGCGCCCCACTGCGTCTCCGCCAGGTCGCTGCGGAACGACAGGACGCCCACCTTGTAGAGCACCCACGTGCCGAAGGCCACAAGCGTCCCGACGATCATTCCCCAGAATCCTGAGCCGCGTCCCGCCTTGCGCCACACCATGCCGACGATGAACGCGAGGAAGATGGGCACGTTGAAGAACGAGAAGAGGGCCTGCAGGTACTCGGCGATGTTGCTGAACCCCGCCGCGATGAATGCGGTCAGGATGCCGATGAACACGCCCACCACCGTCGTGATGCGGCCGACCCGCAGGTAATAGCTGTCCGGGCGGCCGCGCCGGATGTAGTTCTGCCAGATGTCGTACGTCCACACCGCGTTGAAAGAGGACACGTTCGCCGCCATGCCGGCCATGAACGCGGCAAGCAGGCCGGTGATCGCCACCCCAAGCACGCCGGTCGGCAGGTACTTGTTCATCAGCGCCGGGATCGCATCGTTGTACTGGAGACCGCCTGCTTCACCGATGCCGGGAATCAGCAGAGCCGCGGCCATGCCCGGGATGACGATGCCGAGCGGGATGATGGCCTTCGGGTACGCGCCGATGATGGGGGTCAGCCGGGCGGCGTTGTCGTCCTTGGCGGACATCGCCCGCTGAACCTCGGCGAAGTTGGTGGTCCAGTAGGCGAAGGACAGGCAGAAGGACAGGCCAAAAACGAGACCGATCCAGTCACCGATCGGATTGTGGCCACCGAGCCCGGTACCGGACCAGGCGGAGGTGAAGTCGTGCCCGTTCGTGCTGAGCTTCGCGAACAGGCCGCTTATGCCGCCGGTCTCCCTCAACGCCACGATGACCAGCGGAATGAGGCCGGCGCAGATGACGAAGAACTGCATGACCTCGTTGTAGATGGCGCTCGACAGGCCGCCAAGCAGAATGTAGGAGAGCACGAAGAGCGCCGACACGAAGATGGCGACGGCCAGCGGGATCCCGAGCAGGCCCTCAAGCACCGCGGCCAGCGCGTACAGGTTCACGCCCGCGATGAGGACCGAGGACAGGACGAAGATGAAGGCGTTGACCAGATGGGTCTTGCGGTCGTAGCGGCGCAGCAGGTACTCGGGAACGCTCCGGACCCGCGAGCCGTAGTAGAACGGCATCATCACGATGCCGAGGAACACCATCGCCGGCACGGCGCCGAGCCAGTAGTAGTGCACGATGCTGATGCCGTACTGGGCGCCGCTCGCGGACATGCCGAGGATCTCAATGGCGCCAAGATTCGCCGAGATGAACGCTATGCCGGTGATCCAGGCCGGCAGCGAACGCCCGGAGAGGAAGAAGTCAGTCGAGGTCTGTATCAGCCTGCGCAGCGCGAAGCCAATGCCGATCACGAACGTGAAGTAGATGATCAGCAGGGCGATATCCAGGCCGCTAAGCGACAGCTTCAGCGTGCCAGAGGCGGCAAGGCTGGTCATTGCGGGTAGCCACCCCGGAACAGCGGGATTCCCGTATTCTTGTACAGCTGCGCGATCTTGGCCGCGTTGGCCTTCGTGACCAGGCTGGGCCCGGTATAGATCGGGCGGAACGGAGCCTGGCCATAGCGGACATAGAACGCGGCGACCTGCACCGCGTCGTAGCCCTCCAGGAAGGGCTGCTGATCGACCACGAACAGCGCCTGGCCATTCTGGACGGCGGTCAGGGCGGCACTGGAAACGTCGAATGTGCCCAGCTTGATCCGGCCGAAGGCGTTCAGGACGTGGAGGGCGCCACCAGCAGCTTCGAACCCCTGGATGCCGACAGCAAGCACCCCGTTGATGGCCGGGTTCCGCTTCAGCGCCTGCTCGATGGCAACTTGCGACTGGTGGAGCTGGTTGCCGTTGACGTGCAGGACCTGCGCCGAGCCGCCGCTGGCGGCGAGCAGGCGGCTGAACCCGGCGCACCGGTCGGTCAGCGCCGTGTTCTGCGCCTCGTGGATGACGCACAGCGCATGGCGTACCCCGGCCGCCGCCATCGCGTTGCCCGCCTCCTGCCCGCCCGTGAAGTCCGCCTGGCCGACGAAGGTCAGCGCGCCGACCTGCTGGTACACACGGTCACCGACGTTGAAGACGACAACCGGCATGCGGGAGGAAGTGGCCTGACGGACGGCAGGCGACAGGACCGGTGCGTCGGGGATGGTCACGGCCATCGCGTCCGGCTTCTTCTGGGCGGCCGCGCTGATCATCGCGGCCTGCGCCTGCGGGTTCGTGACCGTCGGCGACCGATACGTCAGCGCGACATTGAAGTCCCGCGCTGCCTGCTGCGCACCCTTCTTTACCAGTCCCCAGAACGGGTCGCCGGCCCGCCCGTGGGTCACCATCGCCACGGTGATTCGCGAGCCCACCGCGGAATTCGCCGGGGTAGTCCCCGACGTGCCCTGGCTCGAGCACGCGGCCAGCGACCCTAATATCAGCAGCGCCGCCGGCGCCGCCAGCCTCTTTGGCCTCATGACGTTGCCTCTAACGGGAGACTCAACTAGCGGGTAGTGCAACGATAAACTTAAGGTTCTCCCGCAAGCCCGGCCTGTCAATACCCCTGGGCCTCTGGCGCCCGGATGCCAGCGGCGCGATCCTGGTGGCATGACCAGGCCCGCCACCATCCGTTCTGCACCCCGTTCTGCACCAGCACAGGAAGCGAACATCCCAGCGACAGCCGCGCCGGGGCCCGGCGGCACCGCGCCCGCGCGCCGCGAGCGTGCCTGGTGGCGGCGCCTGCGCGCGCTTGCCACGCCACGACCTGACGACGCCCAGCAGGTAGGCCTTGAGCGGCTGCTCGCCCTGCTCGAGGCGGCGCGCACGGAACTGTCGGCCGGATGGGTGCAGGACGGCTGGTGGACAAGCCCGGCGGACGGCGGTCAGCAGATCCTGGTGACCGGCCTGGCGGCGGGCCCGTCCGCACCGGCAACGGTGGGCGCTGTCTGCCTGGCCGGTGCCCTGATCCGTGCGGGCGCAGGGCAGGGCGGTGATTCTGAGGTTGGCCGGGCCATCGACGTGGTGTACGACGCGCTATGGGAATCCCGCGGCCAGCCGGCGGCAACCCCGGGACCCAGCGTCCTCACGGTATCTTCGCCCCAGATACGGCAAGCCAAGATCCAGGCGCTCACGCGCTGGAACGACGCGCCAGGGCGCACCAGCGACGAAGTCCTCGCCATCCTCGACCGGGCCATCGGGCGGGTCATCCAGAACCTGGCGGCACTTCCCGCACCGCGCGTCCCGGCCGGTGCGCCGTCCTGAGTTTTCTCGCCCGCTACATCGAGGCTGCAGGCGTTAAGACCGTGGCAGCTCCCGTACCAGGGATGAGCACCAGTGGTGTCACGCACTCGGTGGTCGTTCACCGGATTAACCGATCCGCGTGCCCGCTCAGCGCGCACCAGCGAGAACAAGCTCACCAATCAGCGCAGGCATATACGTAAGCGGCGACTCGCTCTCGGACACGAAATTCGTACATGAACACCCGTTTCCGGGCACAACGGAACGTCACCCGGGGCCCGGGCTTCCGCCTGTGCCGGGCGATTTGTCCGGTGATCTCCCTCCTTCGCTCACGGTTGCTTTAGTGTGTGGGGCGCGCGGCGCCCGGGTGTTAGCTTGCGCGACCGATGACGGCGGTCACGGCGTCCTGGGTGTCTGACCTTAGGGTTCCGGTCATCGCCGGGCGATTTCCTGGTGAGATCCCTGGACTCCGTCACCGCATGAGCGCCGAACCTCTATCTGGGGATGGCACCGCGCGGCCCGGAAACCGCATATGAGGAGGCAGCCCGGCGCCAGCGTGCATGACGGCCGCCGGCGCGATCTCCGGGTGGTCATCGCATAGAGCCTGACCCTGTGCGGTTTACTCCTGGCGGCGGAATGGCGCCTCGTCGTCCTCGGCGGCCTGCTCGTCAGCCTCGTCGCCAACGAGCACCGATGTCGCGGAGCGGGCCGCTTCGCGGGACCGGGCGGCGGCGTCGCCGTCGAGTCCGGTTTGCTCGATGCACCACTGCGTCCACTCCGGCAGCAGCCGGAGTGCCGCGTTAGCGTCGTCGGGGTAGTAGCCTTCGCGAATCAGGTGCGCCGCCATCTCGATACGGTGCGGCGAGCAGGCGTAGAACGAGCGCTCATCCAGATTCTGATGCGGTCCCCACTCGCCAAGGATGGTGCCAACGGCCTCGGCCGCTGCTACGGGACCTTCGCCGTGCCGCGTGGCGTGCCAGTCCAGGAACGCATCCTGCACATGGCCGGGGTCGATCGGGGACGAGCCTGCGCAGGCGTCCACGGATCCGGTGAGGTCGCGGGCGCGGCGCCGGAGCCGGTAGTGCTCGTGAATGAGCTCGCGCGGCTCTCGGCCCTCGAGCATGTCGGCCAGGATCCCGGTCCGCAGGCAGGGGGCCAGCAGCCACGCGGTCACCCCCGCCGCGCACGGCGACAGCGCCGCACCGGAGGCTGCCGGGCCGACGGCGTCGCGCCATTCACGCTGCGCGTCCTCGGCCGAGGCGAACGCGCCGGCTCCGACGACGACGGTGATCCAGCACAAATCGACGTCCCACGCATACCAGTGATCCGATCGGCCCCCGCTGTAGCGGAACGGTGCCGCGAGCAGGAGGCGACTGCCGTAGATGTCCCTGGCAACCAGCGGTTCCCCGGCCGGCTGGGAACCATCGGTCAGCCGGCCGACACCTGGCTCCAGCCCGCGGTTCACCAGCAGCTTGGCGGCCTTGTCCACTTCGGCCAGCGCGGTCTCATAGGGATCCTTGATGTCGGGAAACTCCTCGCGGATACCCGGGACAGCCTTGCTCACCGTGTCGGCGGACGTCCGGGGCGCCATCAGAGCCAGCCCGCACAGCAGCGCCCAGAGCCCCTGCCAGTCATCAGCGCCCTTGGCCAGCGCCGTGCGCAGCGCCGCCCCGGCTTCCTCCGCGAGGGCGCTCAGCCACTGGACTGGATGAAGACCGGTACCCGGCGACCGGAGGCGGTCGTAGAACTCGTCGCCCACGATCCGGCAAGCTTGCGTCTCAAGATCGACCAGGCAAGACGACCAGGTGAGGGTGCGAGCCCGGGCGAGAATGCATTTGTAGGATTCTCGCCACCATGCTGCCGCCGATGCGCCGCCAGCCAGGCGATAGGCCAGCTCTCGCAACGCCGACTGTCCCTGGGCCATCCGCGGCTCCTGCAACTGCTGGGCGCGACGCTGCGAGTTGCCGCTGACGCCCTGACGATGAGTCTTGCGCTTGCGAGAGCCCCGCTTCTTGGACGACACCCGCGTCAGCGTACCGGCTCCAAGTGCTTCCACATGGGCTGCGCCCGCCGCCGGATCCGGCATCAAGGGATGACGGAACCGGATGGGTCCTTGACGCGCAACCGCCAGGTACGTCCATTGGCCGCGGCGATGACCTGAAGCTTCACCCTCGCCACTCGCCGCCCAGGTCATGGCCTCCCTACTGACCAGACTGCCCGGCTGCGCACGAGGGAGTGATGCTTACCGGGGCCGGATCGCGGCGGGCCGAGAACCTGCCAGGATCCTACGTGTACACAATTCTGGGTACACTTAGGACATGGATGACAGCCAGAACCAGTTAAGCGTGAGGGATGCCCGCGCGCACTTCGCCGAACTCATCACGCGAGCCCAGGGTGGAACGCCCACCATCATCACCCGCAACGGCCAGCCCGTGGCCGCTGTCGTGCCCATCGAGGACTTCAACGCCCTCGAAGACGCGATCGACCGGTATTTCGCCAGGGAGGCCGACCGCGACCTAGCGGAAAATCCCGACGCGCCGACCTACAGCATGGCCGAGGTCGTGGCCGCGATCTTTGAGGAGGAGCCGGGCAAGGGCGTCGCGTGAAGTACGCGTTCCGGTGGCGAGAGCGTGCGGTCAGGCAACTGCGGGCCATGCCCCAGCCAGCCGCGCTGACGATCTTGCGGGCGCTGACCCCGCTCGGCGACGATCCACGCCGCCCGGACGCCAACGTCAAGAAGCTCGCCGGGTACGAAGACCGCTACCGGCTGCGCGTTGGCGATTACCGGGTCATCTACGAAGTCATGGACGAGCAGCTCGTCATCCTGGTCGTGGGGGTGGGCCACCGCCGCGAGATCTACCGGGCAATGTCCTGACGGGGCGACGTAATGCCAGGCGCGACCAGCGCTTCTCCTGTTCACCGATCCCGGGAAGCCTGCTTCAGCCATCAAGGCGCGCAAGTGCCAATTTGCGATATTTTGTCTTCCCGGCTCTGGTGATCCCAGGTAGCAGTACACCTCACCCGTCTCGACCGACAGGTCAAGGCCGTCCGGCGCCAGCGTCTCGCCGTAACGTTTGGTCAGATCCTCGTGGCCGCCGTCAGCCTTCATCCTATTGACCCTCCGGTTCTGCTCGCGGGATGCCTCACCGTGCCCGCTGGCTCATACGCCGAGCGAGGTCCTCACGAGGCCGCGCTTCCAGGCCGACCCGGCTCAGGGACGAGGGCGTGACGGGACACGGAGTTCCAACCCGGCGCGGAGCGTGCCAGTCGCCGGCGTGCTCGGCGCGCCGCAGTCCCCGGGCCTGCGGCTGCGGGCTCCAGGCCGCCACCTACAGTTGCACCTCGGAATACACAGGCAACGGTGGGGGAATAGGGTCCGGACACGAAATTTGTACGTGAATGTTCGTTTTTGGACATAGCGAGACGTCACCCGAGCGCGGCCTTCGGCCGATGCTGGGCGTTCAATCCTCGGCCTGCCTCTTTCCCTCGGAGTTCCTTCGGTTGGTGGGCGCGGAGCGCCCTGGGTGTTAGCTCGCGCGGCCGATGACGGTGGTCACGGCTTCGGGGGTGTCTGCCCGGAGGATCCTGGCCCGCGGGTAGTAGGTGAGCGTGATCTGCCGGAAGCGCAGGTAGCTGATCACGTCCTCCGCGCTGACCGGGCGCGAGACATCGCTTCCCCGCCGGGTGCGGCGCCTTCTTCGCCCTGCGGGAGGAGTCGCGCCCGTCAGAAGGGTGTGCAGGGCTGATAGGTGCGGCAGGATGCGGTCCTCGCGGACATAGGTGTTCTTCGGCCGGGTGGGATCGGGCCGGGTCGCGCTGGTGTGCCCATGGCGGCACCGCGTCCGCGCCATCGGCGATCGCCACCGCTAGGTCCGCGAACACCTGGCCCGGCATATGCACAGGCACGCCGCGGTAGGTATCGATCAGCGCGCCGCTCACCGCGTCAGCCAGCCCGGTCTCGGTGGCCAGCTCCCGCAGCAGCGCGCTCCCGGCATGCGACACCACGCCCCGCCCGTCCGCGCTGACCTTGACCCTGCGCCGTCTGCCGCTACGCTTCACCTCAGGAGTGCCTTCCTGTCAGGGACTATCGATCATCAGCAGTTCGATTTTCCCTTACAGACAAGGCACTTCTTCGTATCTCAGCGCTGTGTCGGCCCACCGGCGTGTAGGGTCGGGGGCTGGCGCGGCGGCTCGCTGACGGTAGAGCCTGGGGCCTTCATGTTCCGCCGGTTTCCCGGTCGGTTGCGCCACCCCAGTGCTCCTGGTCAGGTCTGCTCCGTTTCCAGCCCCCGCCGCCTCGAACCGTGCATGCGGTTCTCCCGCACACGGCTCACCGACGCCGTTCACCGCCGGCATTCGGCCTTGCCCGCCAGTCCCGGAAGGGCCTGGGGTCGACGACGATTCCCGACAAGGTGACCAGCCCGAGCTGGTTCGGGGACTGGTAGGTGACCACCGACCAGCCGAACCCGCGGCAGCGGCGGTGGCGCTTGCTGATGACCAGCGCCAGCCGCATCCGCGCGTAGTTCCTGATCTTGCAGAAGCGGGCCGCGGAGTTGCCGAACCGGAAGTAGGCGGCCCAGCCGCGCAGGAACCGGTTCATGTCCTCCACGATCCACTTCACCGGCAGCCTCAGCCGGGACCGGCGGGTCAGTTCCCGAAGCCGGTCGCGGGCATGCTGCATCGCCTTGTCCGCGGGCCAGCGGGCAAGGAACGTCACCGGCTTCTTCCAGTTCAGCCCCCGCGAGCGCACCAGCCGGTGATGGAAGCCGAGGAAGTCAAAGCCCTCGCCTCCCGCCTCCAGGTGCACGATGCGGGTCTTGGCCGCCTTCGGCTCCAGGCCGAGTCCGGCCAGCAAGGCCGTCAGGCGCTCCAGCGCCCGTTCGGCCTGGCTGCGGGACCAGCACATCACGACCGCGTCGTCGGCGTAACGCACCAGGACCCCGTCGCGCTCGTCCCATTCCCGGTCAGCCCGGTGCAGGTACACGTTGCACATGACGGGTGAAATCACCCCGCCTTGCGGGGTCCCGGTGACCGGCCGCCGCACCTGCCCGTCCTCCATCACCCCCGCGCGTAGCATCACGCGCAGCAGCTTCAGGACGGGCTGGTCGCAGATACGTTCCTCCACCGCCTGCATCAACTGATCATGCGGAATCGCCGAAAAGCAGCTGGCGATGTCCGTCTCAACCACCCACCGGCGACCCCGCCAGCACTCGTCGATGAGCACCTGCAGGGCATCGTGCGCCGGCCGCCTCGGGCGGAACCCGAAGCTGACCGGCAGGAAATCGGCCTCGAAGACCGGCTCGAGCACGATCTTCACAGCAGCCTGCACGATGCGGTCACGGACCGGAGGAATCGAAAGCGGCCTCTGCTCGCTGGTACCCGGCTTGGGAATGAACACCCGCCGGGCAGGCAGCGGACGATACCGCCCTTCCCTCAGCTCGCTGGCCAGCTCGCCGAGCAGCCGGGCAACGCCGTACTCCTCGACCTCGGCCAGGGTGATCTTGTCAATGCCTGGTGCGCCGTTATTCGCGCGCACCACTACCCACGCGCGCCACAGAACGTCACTGCGGCTGACCTTGTCATACAGCGCATGGAACCTCCGCCCGGGATCAGCCTTGGCCGCCCGGTACAGCGCATGCTGCAAGGCACGGACCGGATCCCCAGACACCGAAGATCCCTTCGCGGCGGGACTAGCCGAAACGGCACTCACCGGGCCCCTCCTCCACCTCACGCGCACCGACGAAGCAGCGGCCCTTCCCATCACCGGCGGTTGTGTTGTCCGCCCGGCTCAACCGGTACTACGGCCGCCTCCGACGCCCACCCGGCCAGCGATCCACTTCCCGAGGTCACCGGTTATAGGACGCCACGCTCCGGCAGCAAAAAACCGCAGGCCACCGGGCCGGGGAGGGCCTCCCCAGTTCCCGCCGCCACCCTCGATACGTTCCGCGCCCCATACGCCGGGGAGTCCATCACGGCTGCGCTTCCAGGCTCTACACCGCTTCCATGGCCTTCACCCTGATTTCGGAGGGCTCGGCACTCCCTGCCCCCGCCCTTGCGGGCGGGACCTCTAACGACGCCGCAGGCTTCGCGTCATGCTACGGACCGCATCGTCGCTCCCCCTTACAGGGCTTTCGACACTGGGCTCCGACCCGGCCCGTTTCCAGGCCAAGCCGCCAGCCTGCTACCGGGCCTCCTGGCAGCTACCCGGACCGGACTTCCACCGGCAGGCGACGACGAGCTTACGAACAGCAAGATCCACCATGGCACTACGTCACGGTGTCACCTCCCGTTCTGCTGGGCGCACGAAACGCCGAGGCTAGGGATCGCGTCAGCATGCTGGCGCCACTCGAACCCGCCCAGAAACGGCCAGCAGTTCGGCGGCACCGACGAGTGCGCGCAGCGAAGACGGGGAAGCGACATCGCGGGCCTCCGCACGCACCGGATCGATTATGCCGGCCTGCGGATTATGCCGAACCCGGTGCGAGGGCCCGCTCGCCGGGGGTGAGCGGGCGAAAGTGTCGGCATAGTCCTGGCCGCTCCGCCCTTCCTTGTGCGGCGCTGCCGTCAACAACAGGAGAAGCTGCTGGCGGCTTTCGAGCACCACCTGCTCGCTTTGCGAGCGTGCGCTGGCACCATCGACCGCAATGTTCACCAGCAACGACGCCTGCACGCGAACGACCGGCGGCAGTAAAGGCGCCACGGGCAACGCTGATCCAGTAAAGACACCACAGGGCAAGCACCGGAACTGCGCGGATTATCTCGGAGCCACTGCACCCGTGCCGCTGTCCGGCGCTGTTAAGAAGAATTTAAGACAATGCTAAGTGCCGCCGGGTGATCCTGGGCCTTGCCGGCCTGACCCCCTTAATCCCATGGCGGACAAGTGCATTACGGCCACGAAACACGGGAGGAAATGCATATTTCGGATATTTAACCGGCAGCGAGGGAAGCGCGGTCGCCGGCTACGGTCTCGTCCGCGGCCCGGCGCGTCGCATTCCGCCCCGCCGCCCTCCAGCGGCTCCAGACCGTGCGCACCTCCACGCCGAGCGGGCCCCGGGCTCGCCCGCACGTCGAACCGGTCGCCCTATCCCGGGCCAGCGCGTCGAACGTGCGGCCCAACCGCCGCACCGACGGCGGCACCGAGGACGGCACGACGCTGGCGATCAGCGCCCCCACGCCCGCCCCGGCGAGGCTGCCCAGCCACACCTCCCGGAACCTGGTGTGGCTGCTAATTTTCCCTGATGACTGCAATTATTCGAGGGCAATCACGATATGCGACGAATCAAAATCGATGATCTGATCTCATCGGAATCTAACGACAAGTACACTCCGCCGAAGATATTCCGACTGTCCCGTGGCGCTGACGTCGACGCGCTCGCCGAACTCGAAAAGAATGGGGCAATATCCCACCGCTGTGACCAAATAGAACTCCAATTGGAGAACCTCGCCCGGGTCCGGACACCTGAGCGCGGGAGGTTCGCGGACCGCGGCGACGTCATCGCAGATTACGTGGCCGGTGTCCCCCTCGTGCAGGTTGGTGCCTGGGTGTTCTATCCGTGGTCCGGCCAGCTCGTGCACATCCTCGACGAACCGGAGTTCATTGAAGTCCGCACGTCCGCCAACCGGAACAAGCTGACCACGAGCGAGCAGTTGCTCCTCGCGGGCAAGACCGTCGGCATTGTGGGATTGTCGGTCGGAAACGCTGTCGCATTGACCATCGCACTCGAACGCTCAGCCGGCACGGTCAAGGTCGCTGACTTCGACCAGCTGGACCTCTCGAACCTGAACCGCCTCCGCGCGGGAATCGGCGATCTCGGCGTCAACAAGGCGGTGCTCGCCGCCCGCCAGATCGCTGAGATCGATCCCTATCTCGATGTGCGCGTTTATGACCGCGGAATCGACGAGACCAACCTCGATGAATTCTTCGACGACTCCCCGCCGGTTGATGTCCTCGTCGAGGAATGCGATACCGCGTGGATCAAGATCCTGGCCCGCGAGCACGCCCGCGCCCGCAGAGTTCCGGTCATCATGGAATGCAGTGACCGCGGGTTGCTGGACATCGAACGCTTCGATCTCGAGCCGCAACGCCCACTGCTGCACGGAATGCTTGCCAACCTGGCCACCGAACGGCTGCGGGACGGGGACCGGGACACCGAAGTGGCGGCGCTCGCAACGATCATCGGTGTGGACAGTGTCTCGGACCGGATCGGTTCATCGTTCGTGGAGATGGACCAGACGCTGTCGACCTGGCCGCAACTCGCCGCGGAAGTGAACCATGGCGGCGCTGTGTCCGCCACGGTGGCCCGGGCGATCCTGCTCGGCCACGACGTCCCGTCGGGACGCCGGACGGTGGATATTCCCTACGGCATCGGCCAGACGCACCAGCCCTCGGTTGCGGCACAGGCGCCCGCGCCGGAAACCGGGGCACGTGCCGACGGTCTGCCGGACGACATACGGGAGATTCTCCAGCTGGCGATGCGTTCCCCCTCGGGGGGGAACACCCAGGAATGGCGGTTTGGGGTGCGCGGCCGGGTGATCGATGTCGTGTACGTTCCGGATCGCGCCGCGACACATGCCCTGTTCGATTGCCGCGGCACCCTTCACCGCGTCGTCATGGGAGTCGTCACAGAAAGCATCGTGGTCGCCGCTCGTGCCCGCGGCCTGTCGGTGGCTGTCGAATACGACCCGCCGGGGGCGGACGATCTCGTCTACACGAGGATCACGATCGGTGAATCCGGCCCTGATGCCACCGCGGAGGAGCGCGTACTCGGTGATGCTCTAAGTGCTCGGTGCACCCAGCGGACCCGCGCCAAGGGGCGCCCGCTGACCGATGATGAGCGCGCTGTCATCGAGCGGGCCGTGGCGGGATTCTCCGCCGGTCTCTGGCTCAGCGGCGAAGAGCACGTCAAGACGGTCTACGGCGAGGGCGTGGCGATCAGCAACCGGCTCCGCCTGCTGATCAGCAAGATGCACAAGGAGACTTTCGACGAGTTCTACGTCCGGTCTGACGATTCGCTGCGGCAGGACGGCGTTCCGGTCGAAAATCTGCAGTTGCCGCCGCACGAACGCATCGCCTTCCGGATTCTCCGGCGCCCGGAGGTGGCTCGGTTCCTGCATGAGCGGGGGGAGGGAATGCGCACGCTGGATTACTTCCGTGCCTGGGGCACGGGGGCGTCGGCGGTCGGTGCGGTGACAGCAGCGGGCAATACCAGGCGCGACTTCGTCGAAGCGGGCCGTGCCGTCCAGCGGATGTGGCTTGCGGCGTCCGCGATGGGCGTCGGAATGCACCCGACGACGTCCCTGCTGCACGAATCCGAAATGCTTACCGCACCCGAGGGTGACGTCTTCAGCCAGCCGGAACGCAAGGAAATCGAAACCCATATGGCGGAGCTGCGCGCCGCCCTCCTCCCAGGCAGCGGCGCGCCACTCGCGCTGGTTTTCCGTCTGGTCGCCGGTCCCACAATGCCCGGTCTGGAGCTGACTCCGCGCAGGCCGTTGGCCTGCCACCTGGAAATACTGCCCGCCGATGGGCCGGCGACGGTGTGACGGGACTGACGATGACTGCCGATATCGAAATCCGCCACGCGACTCCGGACGACGCCAACGGGATCGCCGCCCTCTACGACCAGGTCTATGACGGCAGCTACCCGGTCACCGAATGCACCGACCCCAGCCTGATCCGGCAGATCGTGACGAACCAGGAACAGGTCTGGGTGCTCGCGCTGGACGGGGACACAGTGGTGGGCGCCAGCGTGGCGAGGCCCGAGCCGGCCAGCCAGCGCTACGAGCTGTGCGGGGCCGCAGTCCGTTCCGACTACCGGGGGCGGGCCGACTACCTCGCTGTGTTCGAACTCTCGTTCCGGGCCGCGCTCGAGCGACCGGACTGCGAGGTCGTCTACGGCTACGCCCGGTCGGAGCGGGCCCTGAAACTCTTCAACCGGGTTTGCGCGCCCATGTCCTGGACTGGCACGGATGGCGGGATGCACCCGGTTGCCGGGGAACGTGAGGAACATCTTTTCGGTCTGACCTTCAATCCCGAGCGGGAGATGACGAGGGTCGTACCGCCCCGGTCCATCCTGATCGAGGACAGTGCGGTGGCACAGGAGATCACCGTCCTGAATTCGGTGATACACACCGGTGATTATCCCGCGCGAATTGCCGCCGGTGGCCCGGCTGAACTCAGGTACGAGTCGGATTATGGGCGGGTGTCGTTTTCTGTTCTTGGGCCCAGCCGCGCCGCAGTGGTCAGTGCGGCCGAAGGGGATACCCCGGACGATATCCGCCGCGTGCTGTGGGAGGTCATCGATGGTGCCACGCCATCGACAATCGAGCATATGACGGTACATGTGCTGGCCGACAAGCTACCGATCATCGCGGCACTCCGCCGTGCCGGCACGGGTGACTCCAGGGGGCGCTTCGCGGTCCGGGGCTATCTGCCCGCGTGGCACAAGGATGGTGACGTCAGGTACGACTGCGTGGCGCTGACGGCGTATACGGGCGGGCAGATTCCGAAGCGGTTCGGCTTGGAGGATCGCATTGAGTCCATATACCGGAGCTTTCAGTCCACATTCAGCTAACCTCGATCTTTCGTGATCTTGGTGGGGTGGCTTTGAGGGGGCGGTGTCACCCTGTTTTCAGTGGTCAGTCGTGGCTGATGGCCCGGCTGTCGCGCCGGGTGGGCGGGGTTCCAAGGGCCCGGGGGTCTCCATCCTGTGCCGTGGTGACGGGGGTGCCTGGTCAGCCGGGGGCGAGGGCCTGGAGTCGGCTGATGGCTTGGGCGGTCTGCCCCCGGGCTGGTGTGGGCGCGCCAGCGCCCACGGCTGACCTGAATGGCCCGCCTGCGGCGCATACGGGCGACGCCTTCGGAGGAATAGTCAAGACCTGTGGATTGGCGTGCCACGATGAGGTGGCAAGATCAGTTGCAGGAAGGGGACGAAGTTGTCGGAGCGATCAGGAACCCTCGCTGACGATCCGTTCAGTGGTCGGCACCCAACCAGTCACGAACGGCTGACGGGACTGCCCTGGGATGCGTCGTACCACGACGGCCCTGCGCCTTGGGATATTGGCCAGCCGCAGCCAGCAATCGTGCGTCTGGCATCCGAAGGCGGATTCGCCGGAGCGGTGCTCGATGCGGGCTGCGGGACCGGCGAGAACGCTCTTCACGTCGCCTCGCTGGGATTGTCGGTTCTGGGCGTTGACGTGGCTGAGACGGCACTGGCGATCGCCCGAGCG